>Ga0209291_1000265_pt1 | contig 51925 bp, 52 predicted proteins | sample GOMGulsemesocosm_FD_184633 | JGI IMG/M metagenome (GOLD analysis project Ga0209291, IMG submission 184633) | Methane-oxidizing microbial communities from mesocosms in the Gulf of Mexico - GOM9B Gulf of Mexico (SPAdes) (version 2) | ecosystem: Environmental > Aquatic > Marine > Cold seeps...
AACAGTGGCTAGCAGATAATAACCTTATGACGCAACAAGCTATGGCAAACATTCGTCAACAAGTGAAAGAAACCATAAATCAAGCATTTGACTTTGCTAAAACCTCTCCTTTTCCTGATGCCAGTACACTAGATAAACATGTCTATGCGACAGGGGAACAATAATGCCAAAACAAGAGTTAATGTTTACCAAAGCTATTAATCAAGCCATGCTAATCGCAATGGAGCAAAGTGATGATGTGCTTTGTTATGGTTTAGGTGTGGATGATCCTTTGAGGATCTTTCAAACCACCAAAGGCTTGGTTGAAAAATTTCCTGAACGTGTTTTTGATATGCCAACTGCTGAAAATGGTATGACAGGTATTGGTGTCGGAGCAGCATTAGCTGGCATGCGACCAGTTATGGTGCATCAGCGATTAGATTTTTTCTTATTGGCATTTGATCAACTGATTAATAGTGCTGCCAAGTGGCATTATATGTTCAATGGTCAACGATGTGTGCCAATGACTATTCGTTTGATTATTGGCAGAGGTTGGGGACAAGGGCCAACACATGCACAAAATCTACATGCTTTATTTGCCCATATTCCTGGTTTAAAAGTGGTCATGCCAACTACACCTCAAGATGCTAAACAAATGTTATTGGAAAGCATTTTTGATAATAACCCTGTGGTATTTCTCGAACACCGCTGGTTGCATAATCAAACAGGTATGGTTGAAGAAAATCATCGTTTAGCTGACAGTAATTATTTACCCATGCATAAAGCAAGAATTGTTGAAGAAGGTAAAGATATCACTATTGTTTCAATGTCTTATTTAACCGTTGAGTCAATGCGAGCTATTGAAGCTTTAAAGCGAGAAGGTATAAGTGCTGAGCTTATTGATTTACGTTCTATTAAACCCATAGATTGGCCAACCCTTGAAAAATCGGTAATTAAGACCGGCCGGTTATTAGTTTTAGATACTGGAGCTACAACAGGTTCTGTTGCTGGTGATATTATTGCTCACATGAGTGAGAAGCACTTTTCAACACTTAAAGCGGCGCCTAAACGACTTGCAATGCCTGATATTCCTGAACCTACCAGTTACGGGCTTACCCAAGGTTATTATTTTGGCGCAAAAGAGATTGCAGAACATGCTCATGTTATTGTTAAAAATATTGAGGTTGTTGATTTATATCAAGGTTTAATTCGGGAGGGGCATCATGATGTTCCAGGTGAATATTTTAAAGGACCATTTTGATAGGTGATTTTTATGACAAAAACTCAACAACATTACAAAGATTTTGGATTTTGTGAAGGCTCTTTTTCTAATACTTCTGCAGTAAATGAACTTGTTCATATATGTAGCGATTATTTGACAACAAAATTCAAGCAAGAAGTACCATTGTCCTCTTACCATCTATATTGTCAGTCTGATGAAGAACACCGTGAGCTGCATTTTCAGTTAACAAAACTATTACGAAAATCACAACTACATCATAAAATTATGGCCGAAAACCAAGAGCACTTTCAACAATTAGTGGGTAGCGATATCGATATTCAAGTCGAACCATACTTAAGAATATCTCGCCCTAAAATTTATGAAGATAATATTGGTATGCACAGAGATACATTTTATGGCAATACGGCTTATGAGATATCTTGTGTTGTTCCACTTGTGGACTTTGAGCCCGGTTGTGGTGTCAATGTATTGCCAAAGAGTCACTTATTAGGGCCATTAGAATTTGAATCAGTGGCACATCCCATCATAGAAAAAGGTTCAAAACAAAATTCTATTGGTTTTTTATATTCAACTAAAAAAATTAAAAACCTTGATATGAGTAATTTATATGCACCAATGTTGAAAAGAGGCGATTATTTTATGTTCTCTTTGTGCAGTATTCATGGGCAGGAGGTGAATTCGTCTAACATCACACGTTGGTCAATTGACTTCCGATTTAAAAATAGTTTCGCGCCTATTAATGTCAATTTAAAAAGTGATTACTATAAAAGTTTTTCTGCTAGCCCAGCTAATGCAATAGCGCAGCAATACTACCAAGTAAATTGTAATGAAATAGCGGAAATGAAGGGAGCGTTCCCTTTAACAGAGAGTAAAATTTGAATATAGTGATTTTAGGCCATAGCGGCTTTATCGGCAGGTATATTGAGGCTGAATTAAGAGTTAACTACCCATTAGATAATATCGTTGGTATTTCTTCTCGCCAGGTTGATTTAACCTGCGAGAAAAGTAGTGAATTATTATTCGAATATCTAGACAATAATACGGTTTTGATTGTTTGTTCGGCGATAAAAAAGCAGTTAGGTGATTCCTTAGACTTATTTAATGAAAACGTAAAAATGGCCAGTTGCTTAGCTAAAATACTCTCTGTGCAAACGATAAAAAAATTAATCTACTTTAGTAGTACTTCCGTGTATGGAGAAGACATAAACAATACTCATATTTCAGAAAGCACATTAACTACAGCAAGAACTTATTACGGTGCTAGTAAAATAGCGAGTGAAGCGGTATTAACTAAAGTTTTTGCTGAGCATGACAATAGCCAGTTAGTGATTATTAGAGCGCCATTAATTTATGGTCATGGCGACAATACGCTTGGTTATGGCCCGACCTTATTCACTCATCATGCGATTGGCAATATTGATATTACCCTGTGGGGAGATGGAGAAGAATTACGTGAGTTTATCTACGTTGAAGATATTGCCAAAATTGTCAGTGAACTCGTTTCAGTGCAATTCTCAGGCGTGCTAAATACGGTCAGTGGCCAAAGTTATTCATTTGCAATGATCCTTAAGTTATTAAAAGATAACGATGATTTTTCCTTTGATATTAATCAAAAAGAAAGAAGTAAAAGTAAAATTGATCATGCCTTTTGTGCAGCGCGTTTTTATCAACTCTTGCCTACTTTTCAATTCACACCTTTATCCTTAGGATTAGAAAAAACTATAGCAAGAACAACAATGGAAAAGGGGATCGTCAATGAATGAATTTTTAGAGAAATTCAATATAGTATTGGATATTGGAAAACAGCCGATATCTAACCGTTATTTAGTTGACAGAGAACAACAGCAAGATTTTTTCCCTATCACTTTAGGACAATGTGTTCATAGCGGCTTATTGAAATTAACACAGAATGTTCCAGCAACAGAATTAGTGCCAAAATTTGATTGGCTAACGTATGCTGAGCCAGAGCCTCATTTAGATGATCTTGTTTCGAGACTAATGTCTCTAGATGATATAGATACAAATTCTGTGATTGCAGGAGTCAGTTTTAAAGATGATTCTACTTTAATGCGCTTTGAAAAATTGGGTTTCAAGACATGGCGAATTAAAGAGAATGTTGATTTGGCAATTGGCCAACAAGGTGTTGGTGTTGAAAGCATTCAAGCGGCGCTAACGGCTAAGAAGGCAAAGGAAATTGCACAACGTTATGGCAAGGCAGACGTTGTATTTGCAAGGCATATACTCGAACATGCGTATGATTTAAAAGATTTTTCTTTTGCTTTGCAGGCGCTAATTAAACCAGGCGGATATGTAGTGATAGAATTGCCTGATTGTAGCAACTCTATTAAACGTAAAGACTATACAATGTTGTGGGAAGAACACTTGTATTATTTCACTCCTGAGACGTTTAAGTTTAGCTTAAAGCAGCTTGGATTTGCTGTTGAGGTCTTTGTTAATTATCCCTATCCCATGGAAAACTCACTAGTGGCAGTGGTAAAACCGGCAAAAGCTAACCTGCAACTAAAGGAAAATTCAGCTTTAAATGAACGGTTAAACAGTGAGGTAGCCCTAGCGAGTGAATTTGGAAGAAGCTTCCAATTGGTCAAAAAACAAATTCAACAGAAGTTTAAACAATTGGTAGAAAAACATGGGCAAGTCGCATTCTTGGGCGCAGGACATCTTGCTTGTACTTATATTTGGCTATTTGAATTAACACCGTATATTAGTTTTATTGTTGATGACAACAAGCATAAACAAGGCTTGTTTATGGCTGGCTCAGCGTTACCTATTGTAGGTTCTAATGAGCTTTATCAAAGACAAATTAAAGCGTGTTTATTAAGTGTTAATCCACTGAGTGAGCAAGCCGTGACAAATAATAATCAGCTTTTTATCGAGCAAGGAGGGCAATTTTTGTCTATTTTTCCAAATAGTGATATACACCTTTTAGGAGCAGATTAGTGAATTATTTCAAGGTCGCAGAAGATATTCTTTATTCACATGACCCGGTTATCACGTTAGATAAAAAAAAGCTGAACACTTTGAGAGAAACGGCAGATAGTTCATCAAGACAACAGAGCCGGTTGTGCACTCATATTAATGAGAATGACGATGTTCATGAAATGGTCATTGTGCATAAAAAAAATATGTATGTTCAACCACATAAGCATATTGACAAGATGGAATCTCTTCATATGATTGAAGGAGAAATGGATCTTGTTTTATTTGATCATAATGGCAAAGTTACCGAAGTGATCACATTAGGAGATTATCGCTCAGGCCATACTTTTTATTTCCGCTTTAATCATGCGGTTTTTCATACCGTGATCATTAAATCTGAATTTGCTATTTTTCATGAAGTAACGAAAGGACCTTTTGTTCGCAGCGAAAATGTCTATGCACAATGGGCGCCTTCAGCCACAGATATTGACAGTGTTGTGAAATTTCAGTTAGAACTAAACCAACAAATTGACTTAAATCGAGGGAAACAATGAAAGTAGTGGCAATGAAAAAAGATATATCGTGTCGTATTTGTTCATCTACTGAGATAGAGGTTGTTTTTCAATTAGCCCCAACACCTCCCGAAGATCAATTCGTTACAGAAGAATATGTCAATATTGAACAGAAAACTTACCCGTTAGACCTCGCCCTATGTCAATCCTGTGGTTATCTGCATTTACCTGATTTACTCTCACCAGAACTTAGTTATCAAAATTATACTTACGAGACGTCGATAACATTGGGTTTGTCTTCACATTACCAAGAGTATGCCAGTGATATCATCACATTCTTTGATGATGGGACTATTGCTCTCGTGGTCGACTTAGGCAGTAATGACGGCAGTATGCTGAAAGCTTTTCAAGATAATGATTGTAAAGTTGTTGGTGTTGAACCCGCAACAGCAATCGCTAATAAAGCTTGTCAAAATGGCATACCAACGATAAATAACTTCTTCTGTGAAAATACTCAAAAGCACATCGTCGAAAATCATGGTCATGCAAGTATTGTTACGGCTAATTATATGTTTGCCAATATTGATAACGTGATTGATTTTACTAACAATGCTCAAAACCTATTGGCTGATGATGGTATTTTTGTCGTTTTGACGGGGTATCACCCGGATCAAATGACGATAAACATGTTTGATTATATTTATCATGAGCATTTCTCATATTTTACTATCGAAGTGCTGCAAACACTATTTTCTCAGTGTGGTTTGCAAATAATCGATGCCCAAAAGGTTAACGCTAAAGGGGGATCTATTCGTGTAATCGCTCAAAAGACCGGTGGAAAACGTGATATCAGTGCTCATTTTAAAGAAATGTTGCTGCAAGAGCGACAGCTGAAAATGAAAGAAGCATTAACTTATATAAAATTTGCAGATACCATTAACCATTGGAAAAATGAATTGCAATTATTGTGTGATAAGTGGAAAAAACAAGGTAAAAAAATAGTGGGTTATGGTGCTTCTCATAGTACAACCACTTTGGTTTATCATTTTGAGCTAAATGATTATTTAGCTTATCAAGTCGATGATAATCCGGTGAAACATGGACTATATTCACCAGGGCATCATATTCCTGTTTTCTCGTCAGATAAAATTAATCTAGATAAACCCGATGTAATCATTATTTTAGCGTGGAACTACGCAGCTCCTATAATTAACAAAAATCAACAATATCTAAAAAATGGCGGGATAATTGTCTGCCCTTTACCTGAGTTAAAGGTCATAACTCAATGAGTGAAAAAACAAACATCAACTGGTGGCGCACCGAAATTGGCAGTGCTGAGATAGAAAGTGTTGTGCTAGCAATGCAAAATGAATGTATTAGCCAAGGAAAAATAACACAAAAATTTGAGTGTTTATTGGCTGAATACCTAGAAGTAGAACATGTTGTGGCCGTTTCAAACGGTAGTTCGGCATTATTACTTGCTTTGATGGCTGTGGGGGTTAAACCCGGTGATGAAGTTATTGTGCCAAACCGTACATGGATAGCAACGGCTCACGCTGTACATTTGTTAGGGGCGAAGGTTGTGCTTGTTGATGTGGAGAGCCACCGGCCGATTATCGATATAACTAAAATAGAAGCAGTAATCACAGCTAAAACAAAAGCAATCATTCCAGTGCATATGAATGGTCGTAGTGTGGATATGATAGGCTTGAAACGGTTAGCGAAAAAACATCAATTATTTATTATTGAAGATGCAGCGCAAGCGTTTTCCTCAAAAAATAGTCGTGGATTTTTAGGCACTCAATCTGATGTTGGCTGTTTTTCTTTATCCATGGCAAAAATTATGGCGACAGGCCAAGGTGGTTTTGCGGTAACTAACAATGCTAATTTAGCCAATAAACTGAGAGCTATTCGAACTCATGGTGTGGAAAACGTTAAAGATCCACAACAATGGCAAATGGTTGGGTTTAATTTTAGATATACTGATATTCAAGCGGCTATTGGCATTGAGCAATTAAAAAAAATACCGAGCCGTAAAGCTCACCTAATTGATATCTATCAACAATATGAACAAGGGTTAAGAACGAGCCCTTTAACTTTAATTCCTGCTGATATAGAGCAAGGTGAAGTACCTATTTACGCTGAGTTCTTAGTACCAAATAGAAATGAATGGATCAACCGTCTAAGTGAAAACAACATAGAAACTCGACCATTCTACCCTTGTATAAATAAAGCAGACTATTTTGATTATTTTGATATCAATTTCCCAAATGCCCAATTATATGGCGATCAAGGTCTTTATTTACCGAGTGGTCCAGCGCAATCAATAGAAAACATTAAACAAGTTATCAAGACTGTAAATAGTGTAGAACTGTAATTTAACTGCTAGGTATAAATGAATATTATTATTATTGGTACATCAACTTTTGCTATAAATGCAGCCTTCACCTTCCAACAGTTAGGTTATAAAATAGTTGGTTTCATTAACTTAACAGTACTGCAACGACCGGATAATTGTGCGGATATTGAAAGTTTTTCATCGGCTAACAATATTCCTTATTATGAAGTGGATGATATTAATGCCATTGAAAGCATTGAACTATTAACCCATTTATCGCCTGATTACCTTTTTGTATCTTGGCCAAAGCTCTTAAAGGAGGCTGTGATTTCAATTGCAGGTTATGGCTGTATTGGTACTCATCCAACGTTGTTACCTGCAAATAGGGGGCGTCATCCATTACACTGGTCTATAACACAAGGTTTGAAGAATTCAGCGCTCAGTTTTTTTATCTTGGAAGCTGGCGTTGATAGTGGAAGACTTTTACATCAGCTAAATTTTGAAATTTCACCGACTGATGATATTAACGCGCTCAATGAAAAAGTCGATAAATTGGCCTGTCAGGGAATACGTAATATTGATGAACTTGTATTAAAGCCATTTCATCAGGCTTTGTTAACGGGCACAGGTAAAACCTTAATTGATTTCACTGAAAAACAAGCGACAGACGCTGTTAACTATTGGCGTCAGAAAACCCCCTTCGATGTGATGATCGATTTGAGGTTGCCGGCATTAGATATTATTCGTATCGTGCTCTCTTTTTCTACGCCATACCCTTGTGCGATATTACTTTTCGAAGACGATATTCTGCGGGTTTCTCATGCAGAAGTGATTAAATATCAGTCTTTGGGCACTAATATACGTATAGAAAACCTTGAGCCAGGAAAAATACTCAGTGCCAGTAGTCAATTCGTTTGTGTTAAGTCTGGTGATTGCATCATCCGATTACATTTTGTTAATAACATTTCTGACCGTTTGATGAATGCTAATTATATTCATCCCCCATTAAAATATGCTAAGGCCGTTAAAAAACTGTATAGCGAATTGGGCTATTAACGTTTTTGTGAAGGAAGTAAAATGACGAAAGAAACAATGAGCCTTGAAGGAGCTGATGGCTATTATACTGCTTCAATGTCGACTCGCGAGCTATCTACTATAAAAGGGTTAATAACCGATCAGTATTTGGCGAGGTTAAGTAGCCTTTCTAAAACCGAGATAAATGAATTTTATCTAAAAGGTATGCAGCAATATCATCTGTTAAGCCATATGGTTGAACATCAAACCCTTTGGCCGAAAAAAGTACGTACTTTAGGGCCAAATGCAGTTGAGCAATTCAAAGAGTTGCCCTTTTTCACTCGGTTGAAAAATAGCTTAAATATTCATTCAATAACGAATGAAGATGGTAGTGAATGGGAAGAAGTCTATTGGCGAATAGTCCGTCCGGGCTCTACTGATGTAGGTGGTTTTCATGCGGACAAATGGTTTTGGGATTTAGGGCATGGCAACATACCTGATGGTTATAAAAGAATTAAAATTTGGATAGCGATAGAGGTTGTCAAAAATAAAAGTGGTCTATCAATTATTCCAGGCTCCCATTTAAGGCATGATTGGAAATATCACGGAAAAGAAGATCATACGGGTATCACTAAACCACAATTCGATGAAGACATCGCTAAACTTAATGTCGTTGATCTTTCTACAGACCCTGGTGACTATGTCGTTTTTAATGATGAGCTAATTCACGCGGGTATGCCAAATCAATCTGATGAAACAAGAGTTAGTTTAGAAGCAACTTTGTTGGTCCCCAATTTATAGACGTTATTATGAAAATATCTGCAGCAATATTAGAACAAACAAATCAGCCCTTAGTCATTCATCATGACATAGAGCCCCCAAGCCTAAAAAGTGGCCAACTTTTAATCAAACTTAAATTTGCTGGTGTTTGTTATAGCCAACTGATGGAAGTGCGGGGAAAACGCGGAAAAGATAAGTTCTTACCACATTTTTTAGGGCATGAAGGTGTAGGAACTGTTGTTGAAATGGCAAGTGATGTAACTAAAGTTAAGCTTGAAGATACAGTCGTTTTAGGCTGGATCAAGGGGCAAGGCTTAGATGCAGGAGGTTGCCAATATCAACAAGGTAAACGACTGATAAACTCAGGTGCTGTTACAACATTTTCAACTTTTGCCGTGGTTTCAGAGAACCGTGTTGTTAAATTACCTAACAATATTCCAGAAAAAACAGCGGTATTACTAGGTTGTGCGTTACCAACAGGTGCAGGCATTGTGCTTAATCAATTAAAGCCAAAGCTCAATAGTAATGTTGGAGTCTATGGCTTGGGCGGTATTGGCCTAAGTGCCCTTTTAGCGATGAATCACTTTAAACCTCAAAATATTGTCGCATTTGATATAGAACATAATAAGTTGGCATTAGCAAAAGAGCTTGGTGCGACCCATTGTTATAGTGTTGATGAAGAAGGTATTGCCCAATTTAAGCAAGACTTCCCATTAGGACTTGATGGTATTGTTGAAGCCGCGGGAAGAACGAATACGATTGAAAGCGCATTTTCATTAATTAAGCGAGGAGGCGGTCGATGTATATTTGCTTCTCATCCTCCTGCTGGCGAAAAAATCAAGCTTGATCCTTTTGAGTTAATTTGTGGTAAATCTATAGAAGGTAGCTGGGGAGGGGGATCACAACCTGATCAAGACCTTCCTATTATTGTTGATATTATTAATAAATATCGATTACCTGTAGAAAGATTGTTATCAAATGAATATAGTTTAGAACAAATAAATCAAGCGCTTGACGACCTTGAACTACGTAAAATTACACGAGCATTAATTACCTTTTAATTTTTCTAAATTTTTTTGATCATAATGAAGCGAATAGAGTATGACTATTTTATTAGATGAACTTTTAAATAAACGCGATACATTAGGAAAGCTGGTTTTAGTTACCGGTGATTTTAATATATTGCACCCTGGACATATTCGATTATTACGCTTTGCAAAAGAATGTGGTGATGTTCTCGTGGTTGCTGTAAATAGCGATGAGACTCTGCCTAACACCCAATATAACAATCAAGAACACCGCTCTGATGTTGTATCATCATTAGGTTTTGTTGATTTTTGTTTTATTAATACTTTACCCACCACAGAATTAATTGAAAAACTTCAGCCAAAAGCGATGGTAAAAGGTCGAGAACACGAAGGAAAGTTTAACACTGAAAAATTGGCGTTAGATAAACTGGGCGGGAAATTAATTTTTAGTTCAGGCTACACCTTCCAAAAGTCATCATCGGTATTCCAGCATGAAGGCCAGCAACCTTTGCTAAATGTCTCTAAAATATCAAATTATATTAAAAGTCATCAAATCACTCGTGAACAAATATCACGCTTAATTGAAAACTTTAGCCAGTTAAATGTTCTGGTCATTGGTGACACTATTATTGACGAATACATGCAATGTAATGCGGTAGGAATGTCACAAGAAGACCCAACTATTGTTGTAACACCGGATGAGAAAAAATTGTTTCTGGGTGGAGCAGGTATAACCTCGGCACATGCTAAGTCACTAGGGGCAAATAGTGTTTCTTTTTATACCGTATTAGGTGATGATGACGCGGGAAAATACGCACAAGACAAAATTTCTGAATACCAATTAAATGCAAATACTTTTCAAGATGATACCCGGCCAACCACTCAAAAACGCCGTTATCGCGTCGGAAATAAAACCCTATTACGGGTTAATGACTTTCGTGATCATGACATTGGTGTTGATATCCAAGATGCAATTTTAACTAAATTAGTGGCTGAAATAGATAATACCGACTTAGTGATTTTTTCAGACTTTAATTATGGCATATTACCTCAATCTTTAGTTGATACGATTATTGATCTTTGCAATGAAAAAAAAGTGATGGTCGCAGCTGACAGTCAAACTTCATCGCAAGTCGGCGATATCTCTCGTTTTAGAAATGTCGACCTGATAACGCCCACAGAAAGAGAAGTACGTGTTGCTTTAAATAATACCCGTGACGGCTTAATTATTTTGACTGAAAAATTGCACCAAAAAATGCAGTGTCACAATATTATTGTCACGCTCGCTGATGAAGGTGCTTTATTACATGTTACTGACAGTGGAAAGATTAGAAGTTGGAAGAATGATAAAATACCTGCGCTAGCGGCTAACGTTATTGATCCAGCCGGCGCTGGTGATTGTATGCTTGCTTCTACAGCTATGGCTTTAGCGAGTGGTGGGAATTTATGGTTGTCATCGTTAATAGGCTCTGTTGCAGCTGCTTGCCAAGTATCAAAAGTCGGTAATCAACCGCTTTCATTTCAAGAACTGCAACAAGCATTTGACCAATTATTATGACACAAGTAAAAAAAGCTATTTTATTGTCTGCGGGATTTGGTACTCGACTTCGGCCGTTAACCAACAATTTACCTAAGTGTCTGGTGCCGATAAACGGAAAACCTTTATTGCAAATCTGGTTAGAGCAGCTCACTGAAAACGGCATTGAAGAGTTTTTAATTAATAGCCATTATTTATCAGAGCAAGTACATCAGTTTATTGAAAACTCTGCTTTTAAACAGCAAGTCACTATCTTCCATGAACCTGAACTTTTGGGGACATTAGGCACGCTAAAATCAACACTCGGTTTTTGGATGCATGAAAATGTACTCATTGCCCATGCTGACAATCTATGTTTATGTTCATGGCAAAAGTTTCAGCAACAATTTATTGATAAAACTGACGATGTTCTTGGCACTATGATGGTCTTCAATACTGATGTACCTGAAAGCTGTGGCATTATTGAGTACAACGAATCAGGGTTAGTCACCGCTTTTCATGAAAAAATTAACAAGCCCCCATCAAACTTAGCCAATGCGGCTATTTACCTATTTGACCAACGGGTAGGCCAGTTAATCGGGCAGTCAACTTTGCAAGAAACTGATATCAGTCTTCATTTGATTCCTAAATTACTCAATAAGCTTAACTTTTGGCAAACAGATGGTTATTTACGTGATATTGGTAGTTTATCTAGCTTAGCCAAAGCTGAGTCAGATACAGATAAAATACACTTTTAATAAATAAGAATTAATTTTTAAAGTGTTGAATATTGTCAAATAAATGACCCGTCACCGTCAATTTTTTGTTGCTTATTTAATATTTCTCGCTAAAATCAAAGGTATGTAGTTTAAATGTTGGTTTTCTAGAATATATGCAGGGTCATAAACATGTGCTTGTCGTTGATAACGACATTGCAAGACGGGATCAAATAGCGACCGTATTATCATTTGTTGGTGAACATTTTCATGTTTGCTCAGAAGATGCTGTTAACCAATATTTTGACGAAAACGATAATATTCTTACCGTTATTTTGTGTGGCAAGGTGAGTGAGTTACTTGTTGACTTTGTCAAAAAACACCCCGCAACCCCTTTTATTTTGCATGACGTACTTGATGCCACACTCCTTAATGAAGCTGTGAATGTATTAGGCAGTTTGGCTGTGCCATTAAATTATGCCCAGCTTACCGAACAAGTACACCACTGTCATCAGTATCATAATCAATTACCTTCTAAACGGAGTTCTGCAGGCCCTAGCCCGCTATTTCGTTCATTAATTGGCACAAGTGAACCTATGTTACAGGTTCGCTTTTTAATTGAGCAAGTTGCCAGCACCCAAGCCAGTGTTCTCGTGCTAGGTGAATCAGGTACGGGCAAAGAGGTTGTGGCTCGAAACATTCATAATTTGTCAGACCGATGTAAAGGGCCTTTTGTCCCCGTTAATTGTGGTGCTATACCGGGTGATTTACTGGAAAGTGAATTATTTGGTCATGAAAAAGGTGCGTTTACTGGTGCTATTTCTACCCGCAAAGGGCGCTTTGAAATGGCGGAAGGAGGTACCCTTTTTCTTGATGAAATCGGTGACATGCCTCAGCCTATGCAGGTAAAATTACTCAGAGTTCTGCAAGAGCGCACTTTTGAGCGAGTCGGTGGCGCCAAAAGCATAAAAACCAACGTTCGTATTATTGCCGCCACGCATCAACATTTAGAAGATATGATTGCAGACGGAACATTCCGTGAAGATTTATTTTATCGTCTGAATGTTTTTCCCATTGAAACGCCATCATTACGTGAACGAAAAGAAGATATTCCTTTACTGATTAAAGAGCTTATTTCTCGTTTTGAAGCAGAGCAAGGTCAAAGCGTTCGCTTTACAGAACAAGCGATTGAATCTTTAAAGCTACATGCTTGGGCAGGTAATGTTCGTGAACTATCAAATTTGATTGAACGCATGATCATTATGTTTGCTGAGCAAGTCATTAATGTCAGTGAATTGCCTGCCAAATATCGTCATATTGATGTTGAAGAGTACCAGCCAGAATACCCTGATGAGTTGCAAGAACGTGATGCGATAAATGAACTGTTTGCTGGTTTTGACTATGACGACGACGAAGAAGACAAAACTCGCTTTGATGACGAAGTACAAAGTTCATCTATGGTTGATGTTTTACCCAACGAAGGCTTAAATCTAAAAGAATACTTAGCAGACTTAGAAGTCTCGATGATAAATCAAGCACTTGATAAAAACGACTGGGTTGTCGCTCGCTCCGCTGAATTATTAGGAATGCGCAGAACAACGTTAGTTGAAAAAATGCGTAAATATAGTTTACAAAAAAATAGTAACTAAACCTTTTTATTAGCCCGTTGTATTGGTGATTATAACGCTTGCTAGCAGCTGTTAACTGCAGAACATTTAAATTTCAATAGCATAAAGCCAAATCTTTGACATCGTAATTAGTGTGTAAAAGTTCATGTAACGTGTTGTATATTAAAGTTAATTTTATTTGGCATAATTAATGCTTTATTCAGTTGTAATTTTTAAACTGAGTATAGTATATGGCCGTTGCAGTTTCACATTCATCAGCATCTTCAAAAATGTCTTCCGCTATTCATAGTGTGAAAGACAGTTTGTATCATCAAGCTAAATTTGCTTTTACTCAGCAGCCTCTTTCTTCTGGTGATGTTTTGGCAACTGAAGCCTATCGTGGCGAGCTTTCATTACTCCGTCAACAATCTAATCAACTCGAGCAAATTATTGATGTCATGCCTACGGGAATGATAATGCTTGATGGTGACGGTATTGTTATTAAAACCAATAAAATTGCCAGTTCGTTACTTGACGAGCCTATTCTTGGTCAAGCTTGGTTTGATGTGATCAAACGATCATTTAAACCACGTGCAGACGATTGGCATGAAGTGTCATTGAAAGATGGCCGTCGAGTTAAACTCGAAATTACAGCTTTGGGTGATCAACCCGGTCAATTAATCATGATCACCGATCTTACTGAAACGCGTTTATTACAAGACAAGCTTGGTCATATGCAACGTTTATCCTCATTAGGACGTTTGGTTTCAAAGCTTGCTCATCAAATTCGTACACCTCTTTCTGCGGCAATGCTTTATGGCGCAAATTTAAAAAATAAGAAACTTTCTCCAAACGATCGTAGTAGCTTTCAAGACAAATTAATGTCGCGTTTGCACGATTTAGAGCAACAAGTAAATGATATGTTGTTGTTTTCAAAAAGTGGTAAACAACAAGTTGTTGAGCCGCTATCGATAAATGAACTTATTAATGATTCGGTTAACAGTTTAGAAGCATTGGTGACCCAAGCTAAAGCTAAAGTAAATATTAATCTTTGCGATACCGACTGCCAAATATTGGGGAATAAACGTGCGTTGAATGGGGCAATTGAAAACTTGATCCATAATAGTTTGCAGGTTATTCAAAAAGATGCAGAGATTACCATTACGACTTATTGTCAAAATGAATACGCCTACATTAGCGTACAAGATAATGGTCAAGGTATTGAAAAAGAACTTGCTAGTAAAATTTTTGAACCATTTTATACATCAAGAGCACAAGGTACGGGCTTAGGCCTAGCGGTTGTTAAGTCAGTAGCCAATGCTCATCAAGGTGATGTGCGGTTAGTGAGTAAGCCTGGAGAGGGCGCGCACTTTTGTATTCATTTACCTATTTTAGAAACAAGTCATGTTACTGGGGAGAGCACTAATGATTAATAGTAAAATATTAGTGGTTGAAGATGATGCTGGATTACGAGAGGCACTAATTGATACGTTAAAGTTATCTGGTTATCAGTGCATTGAAGCTGATTCTGGTGAGACTGCTTTATTGACACTTAAAGATCAAAAAGTAGATCTTGTGGTAAGTGACGTACAAATGGGTGGAATGTCAGGGCTTACCTTGCTTAATAGTATAAAAAGCAACTGGCCAAATTTACCGGTGTTGATTATGACTGCATACGGAACAATTGATGATGCCGTACAAGCGATGCGTGATGGTGCATGTAATTATATGGCTAAACCTTTTGCACCTGAAGTTCTTCTAAATATGGTTAATCAATATATACCGCTACAAGTGACTAAAAGGCATGAACCTATTGTTGCTGACAGCAAAAGTATTGAATTATTAGCACTTGCTAAAAAAGTGGCAACTACCGATGCTTCTGTAATGGTGCTTGGGCCAAGTGGTTCAGGTAAAGAAGTGTTAGCTCAATATGTTCACTACAACTCAAACCGAAGCGACAAACCCTTTGTAGCTATTAACTGTGCTGCAATACCAGAAAATATGCTTGAAGCAACCTTGTTTGGATATGAAAAAGGCTCATTTACGGGGGCAATTCAAGCTTGCCCTGGCAAATTTGAACAAGCGCAAGGTGGCACCATTTTATTAGATGAAATAACCGAAATGGATCTTGGCCTACAAGCAAAAATCTTACGGGTGTTACAAGAGCGAGAAGTTGAGCGCTTAGGTGGCCGTAAAACGATTAAGCTTGATGTTCGTGTTATAGCAACAAGTAACCGAGACTTGAAAGGTGCAGTCATTGATGGAATATTTCGCGAAGATTTATACTACCGTTTGAATGTTTTTCCATTAACTTGGTTACCATTGAATAAACGCAGAGATGATATCGTACCATTGGCTAAACACTTAATAGCCCAAGTTTGTCAAGTCAACGGTCAAGCGATCCCTGAGCTTACTGCCGCAGGTCGCAATAAAATAACCAGCTATGATTGGCCAGGGAATGTCCGAGAATTAGACAATGTAATTCAAAGAGCCATTATTTTACACAGTGATCAAATTATTGATGCAGGTGATTTGTTAATTGAAAACTTTGACAGTGAAATTGTTACAGACATAGCCGTCGAAAATAGTGGTGAAGACAAGTTAGGTAATGAACTGAAACTGCAAGAGCATCAAATTATCCTAGACACATTGAATGCTTGTCACGGTAGTCGAAAAGATGTTGCCGAGCGATTAGGGATCAGTCCCAGAACGTTACGTTATAAAATTGCAAAAATGCGCGACTCGGGTATTCAAATCCCTGCTTAAATCGTAGTCAAATAACAGAACAATTCTGTGAGCTTTCTATAAGAAAGCTTGCGAGTCTTGCTGTTTGAAATTATCGATTACATAAGGTATTTGCCGTCTAATCATTATCTTATAAATCTACTTTTGTGTGATATAAACATTAGGTTTTCTGTAATCTTCGAATTTAAACTCCCCCCTATACTAAAATCCCCACACTGGCACCATGCTTGCAAGATCGTGTTATATCGTTAATTAAGCCGTTTTTATTGGCTTAGTAGCAAAAAATTGACACAAGTGAGTAATTCATGGATATCAACACCAATTCTTTATACGCACAAATGCAAAATATGTCGCTTGGAAACTCATCGCTGCAAGGTGCTTCATTTGAAAAAATGGGCAATAGCTTGGCAATTGGAGATAACGCAGCTCCAGCGGTGAACAAGTCAGCAAGTAATTTTGGCGATATGCTCAAAGATGCGGTGAACACGGTAAATGATATTCAAAAAGATGCCGGTGCAAAGAAAGTTGCGTTTGAAATGGGCGACCGTAGCGTAACGCTTGCTGATACCATGATTGCCAGCTCTAAGGCCGGCCTTGCCTTTGATGCCACCGTACAAGTTAGGAATAAGTTTGTTGAAGCATACAAAGAAATAATGAATATGCCAGTTTAATAAGAAGATATTATTAAATACATTTAGAAAATATATCGTAATAAAAATTAAGTGGTTGTGGAGAATATAAGTGGCTGATACCGATAGTAATTCAATGATTGTTGCAGATGGTGGCTCTGGTTTAATGGCAAGTGACGGCGCTGAAAGCATGGCTGATGAGCAAAAGTCAGGCTTTGCTTCTGCAATGGGTAATGTTGATTTATTACGTCAACTTACCCTGGTCATGGCATTAGCAATATGTTTGGCTATCGCTGTTTTTGTAATTATGTGGGCAAATCAAGCTGATTATCGATTTCTAACAAAACAACCTACCGAACAGTTAATCAAAACAATGGATTTTCTCGATGCTAGTGGCCTTGGTGGCACTTATCGTCAAGAAAATAACACTATTTCAGTACCCACTGATCAATACCAAGAAATTAAACTTCTGTTAGCTCGTGAAGGTTTTTCTGATGAACCCTCAGAAGGCAATGAAATTATTATGCAAGATATGGGCTTTGGTGTTAGCCAACGTCTTGAAACAGAACGTCTTAAGTTTTCCCGTGAACAACAGCTTGCCCGTACAATTGAAGAACTACAAGCGATATCAAGAGCAAAAGTCTTACTGGCGATTCCCCGTGAAAACATTTTTGCAAAACGCACTCGTAGTCCGTCAGCGACTGTTGTACTTACTATGCGTAAAGGTCGTATGTTATCTGAAGAAGAAGTTGATTCAGTAGTCGACATAATAGCATCAGCGGTTCAAGGCATGGAGCCTAACCGAGTGACAGTAACGGATCAAAATGGTCGTTTACTCAATTCAGGCTCGCAAACCTCGGTTTCTTCTCGCTCTCGAAAAGAGTTTGAAATGGAGCAAAAACGAGAAAATGAATACTTAAACAAAATTGATAGCATATTAATTCCTGTGGTGGGTTTAGGGAACTACACCGCACAGGTTGATGTAACAATGGACTTTACTTCAAGTGAAGAAATGCAACGTCGTTACAATTCAGACTTGCCTGCATTGCGTAGTGAAATGAAAGTCGAAGATAATACCATTGGCGGATTATTAGGCGGGATTCCAGGAGCATTAAGTAATCAACCGCCCCTTGATTCAAATATTCCAGAGAATACCAATGGCGGAGCACAACAAAAATCAATGCCGGGTCGTAAACATCTTGAGTCAACCAAAAATTATGAATTAGACGAAGCAATAAGTCATACCAAACAACAAGCAGGAGTTATTCGCCGGGTAAGCGTTTCTGTTGCACTTGATTATTTGACTGCTGCAGATGCCGAAGGTGCGACGACACAATCACCAAGAACCGTTGAAGAAATGTCAAACATTCGTCGACTATTACAAGGCAGCATTGGTTTTAATTTACAACGAGGTGATGTATTAGAGGTTGTTACCTTGCCATTTTCTCGCCCTGTAGAAGATGTAAAAATAGTGCCACCTTTTTACCAAGAAGCTTGGTTTTTTAAATATGCAAAACTTGGTGGAGCCGTCATTCTTATTGCTATACTGCTTATGAGCATTGTACGCCCAATGGTAAATCGTTTAATAAATCCAGATCAAACACCTGATGACTATGGTGAGAAATCTCTCGATAGCCATATTGATTTGGGTGATGAAACCATGGATATGTTAACATCAGATTTTGACGCCGCCGCAGTAGGTTTCGCACCTGATGGTAGTTTACAGTTACCAGACTTACATCGCGATGAAGACGTATTAAAAGCCGTTCGAGCGCTCGTAGCTAATGAGCCTGAACTTTCCTCTCAAGTTGTTAAAAGTTGGTTGAACGAAGATGAGTGATGAAGTACAAGAATTAGCCCCAGCACCAAGCGGCTTTGACGTTGACAAACTTGATGGCGCTGAGAAAGCGGCGATATTATTATTAAGTTTATCTGAAGAAGATGCCGCGCAAATACTGAAACACTTAGAGCCTAAGCAGGTTCAACAAGTGGGTATGATCATGGCAGCGATGGAAGATTTTACGCAAGAAAAAATCACTGCTGTTCATAAGCTTTTTATACATGAAATACAAAACTTCAGTACTATTGGTTTTCAAAGTGAAGAATTCGTCCGCAAAGCTTTAACAGCTGCATTAGGTGAAGATAAAGCCGGTAATTTAATTGATCAAATTGTTATGGGTAGTGGCGCGAAAGGCCTCGACTCTTTGAAATGGATGGACTCTAAGCAAGTAGCCAATATTATTCGTAACGAGCATCCCCAAATACAAACGATTGTGCTTTCATATTTAGACCCTGAGCAATCTGCCGAAATTATGAGTCAGTTTGCTGAAAAAGTTCGTTTAGATTTAATGATGCGAATTGCGAATCTAGAAGAAGTGCAACCGGCGGCATTACAAGAACTGAATGAAATTATGGAGAAACAGTTTGCCGGACAAGCTGGCGCACAAGCCGCTAAAATGGGCGGTTTGAAAGCTGCTGCAGATATCATGAACTACCTAGATACAAATGTAGAAGGTATGTTAATGGACTCAATTCGCGAGCACGATGAAGAGATGAGCCAACAAATTCAAGACTTGATGTTTGTCTTTGAAAATCTTGCCGATGTAGATGATCGAGGCATACAGGCAATATTACGTGAAGTTCAGCAAGATGCATTAATGAAGGCAATCAAAGGTACAGATGACGCCCTGAGAGAGAAAATTATGGCGAATATGTCGAAACGTGCAGCTGAAATGTTGGCAGATGATCTTGAAGCGATGGGACCTGTTCGTATTAGTGAAGTTGAAGCGGCCCAAAAAGAAATTCTGTCTGTCGCTCGACGATTATCTGACGCCGGAGAAATCATGTTAGGTGGTGGCGGTGGTGGTGATGAGTTCTTATAACTCTCATCAGAAAATAATGCCTGCGTATAAAGCTTCATACAGAAAATGAAAGATTAAATATCATCTTGAATTTGCCTAAACGAATTTATTTACATGGATTCGTTTAGCTTTAATCAAGAATAATAAAGCGGTGTTTCATCGCTTCATCTTGTGAGCCCGTCAAAACTATACAGTTATAAAAACTATGAAAATATTCGCCAAAACTACCACAGAAATAATTAAACCTAATACTGAACAAGAAACCGATGTTTGGTCGCTGCCAGCTGTTGATTCGGAAAATACGCCGATAGATGAACCAACAAATGCTATGGGAATAAAACCTTCTTGGCGATTCGAACCACCAGAAGATCTTGTTGAAGAAGAAATAACACCGTTAACAGCAGAAGATATTGAAGAGATCCGTCAAGCAGCATTTGATGAAGGCTTCAGTCAAGGAAAAGAAGAAGGTTTTGCTAAAGGGCATGAAGAAGGAAAAATTGCTGGTCACGAAGAAGGTTTGTTACAGGGCCATGAAGAAGGTGTTGAAACAGGTTTAGCTGAAGGTAAAGACAAAATTGACGAGCAATCAAATGCTTGGGCTTTGTTAACCGAACAAATACATAAACCATTACAAGATGTAGAAAAAGGCGTAGAGCAACAGCTTATTCACCTAGTCGTACAGCTTACTGAAGCCATTACCTTGCAAGAAGCTAAAACTAACCCTGATATTTTAATCGGAGCTATTTCTGCCGGCATAAAGGCTTTACCCAGCCAAGAAGCACAAACACAAATATTACTGCACCCTGATGATATAAAGCGCGTTGAAGAAAAGTTTGGCGCTATGCATGTTCAAGAACAAGGCTGGCGCTTACTTCCTGCGCCACAGTTAGTGCCTGGTAGCTGTCAAGTCGAAAACAGCACGTCTAATGTAGATCTCAGTGTTAAATCACGAATGAAAGAAGTATTGGACTCGTTTTTGCAAGATGCCTTACATCAGTAATTTCTTGTATAAAAGAGTCAAAATACCGCTATGGTTGATATTACTCGCCTTAATGAAAGACTAAAAAACTGCCAAGAATTTGTGCACCCGCATAAAGTTTCTGTTGCAGGTCGTTTAGTACGAGTAGTCGGTTTAACATTAGAAGCTGTTGGTGTAAAAGCGGCAGTCGGCAGCCAATGCTTAGTTGAAACGGCACAAGGCGATTTAATTGCCGAGATTGTTGGTTTCTCCAAAGAAATTACCTTTCTAATGCCTGAGCAAAGCTTGCAAGGTGTTTTACCTGGTGCACGTGTTGTTCCCCTAGCAACTAAAGCTCGCTTACCATTTTCTATGGATTTACTTGGTCGAGTTGTTGATGGTGTAGGTAACCCTCTTGATGGTAAAGGTCCGATAAAAAATTCAGGTAACTATCAAACAAACAATAAGCCGATTAACCCGCTTTCAAGAAGAGCTATCACTGAGCCTCTTGATGTAGGTGTTCGTGCAATTAATAGTTTCTTAACCGTAGGTATTGGCCAGCGTATGGGGTTATTCGCTGGCTCTGGTGTTGGTAAAAGTGTCTTGCTAGGAATGATGACTCGTGGCACAACTGCCGATGTTATTGTTGTTGGTTTAATTGGCGAACGTGGCCGTGAAGTAAAAGAGTTCATTGAAGAAATTTTAGGAGAAGAGGGGCGTAAACGCTCGGTTGTTGTTGCTGCCCCTGCGGATAACTCACCTTTAATGCGCTTAAAAGGCTGCGAAACGGCTGTTCAAATTGCTGAATACTTTCGTGATCAAGGTCTAAATGTCTTGTTACTCGTTGACTCTATTACCCGGTATGCTCAAGCGCAGCGCGAAATTGCGCTTGCAGTTGGTGAGCCCCCCGCAACCAAAGGATATCCACCGTCGGTTTTTTCAAAATTACCACAGTTAGTTGAACGTGCCGGTAATGGTGGAGATGGACAAGGATCTATTACCGCTTTTTTTACTGTTTTAACGGAAGGTGATGATTTACAAGATCCCATTGCTGATGCTTCTCGAGCCATATTAGATGGTCATATTGTTTTATCTCGCTCATTAGCTGATTCAGGACATTACCCTGCAGTAGATATCGAAGGTTCTATCAGTCGTGTTATGCCGATGGTCACCAGTGAAGAGCATCAGCAACTCGCTAGACAATTAAAACAAGTTTATTCGCTGTACCAGCAAAATAAAGATTTGATTGCTATTGGTGCTTATAGCCGTGGTAATGATCCTCGAATTGATCAATCCATTGATTTAATGCCTGTTATTAAGTTCTTCTTACAACAAAAAATGTTGGAAGTTATTCCTTATGACCAAAGTTTGACACAACTTCAAGAAATACTTGCTGCGGCACAAGCGCATGCTCAATCAGCACAAGGCCAGCAAAATGTTCCAGCATAATAAGCTCAATAACATATTAACAAAACGAATCCATTGTTTAGTCCTTCTAAAAGGTGACTTATGCCATTAAAGCAACTTGTTACGCTACATAGATACGAACAAGACAAAGAGAAAAAGGCATCGCAAGCATTGCAAAGTGCTGAATTTGAGTATCAGCAGAATGTTGAGCGCTTAAATAGTGTCAGCGAATACCGGCTTGAATATATGAAGCGGCTAAATGCTCGTTCAATTGCAGGTATTGATAGTGCAACGTTTAGTCACTTTCATGCTTTTATAGCCAAGCTAGACAATGCCGCAGAGCAAGTTGATATTGCCCTTGTGCAAAGTAAGGCAATGGTAGAAAAGAGGAAGAAACAATGGTTTGCTCAACGGCAAAAAATTCAAGCGGTGGAGTTACTACTTGATAAGAAAAAACAAGCATTAGCAATTATTGCCAATAAACAAGAACAACAGATGTTCGATGAAATTGCCACCCAGCAATTTGTTCGTCGAAATATGCTTATATAGAGTTGCTTGAAAGTCTAACGCTATCAATGGAACAATATTTGCTTAATAAAATGTTAGATGCATTTAAGAACGTGTTAGAAAAGAAGTCAGCTATAAACGATATTGTGAATAATTGAAAATTTAGCTCAAATTTACCGTAAAATGAAAAGGTTTACTATGCCGCAAGTTAATACATTAGCCATAGATGTCGCGCCAAGTAACGACTTCAGTCCTACTCAGTCGGGATCTTCAAACTCAGCCAAAAAATCTAACCAAGATTTTGCACAAGTAATTGACCAACACTATCAAAGTCAACAAAGCGGCAAAAACCAAGAGAATAGTGGCAATAAAGTGAAGGCGACGGCGGATACGTCAGCAGAAAAAAGCACCAACCATGAAAAAATAGCAAACACCGATACTCAGTCGAAAGAAAAAGTATCAGACACTGTTTCTGAACCTAAAGCAGAGACCGAAACTGGCGAACAAAAAGACGATGCACAGTTAACTCGTGTTGATAAAGCGGCTAATGAAAAAACAGCTCAACAAGAAAGTCGTACAACAGAAACCGTTGAGCATCAAGAGATGGGCTCAGCAAATAAAGTTAGCAATATCGTTGATGGCCCTGAACAACTCATGTCATTCTTGTCGGCTTCTCAAAAAATACTTAGCAGTGATGTAAAAAATGTAAATAGTGCTGCCGCGCAGCTAAATGAAAAAACTACGGCAGTAGAAAGTGAGAAAAAAAGCAATGAAGAAACTGAAATAGATGCGCTTTTGAAGCAAGTACTCACGGGTAATAATCCATCGAAAGCAAAGCAAGAAAGTGAAGCTTTGCCAAACGATAAAACCAGAAATAGTCTCGCAGAACAACCTAAAGTTGATATTGATAGCTCAGCTAAAAAGCAAAATATTGAGGGGGCACTCGCTGTTGAAATTTCGAAAAAAAATGATGTTGGAAATAAAATAGAAAAAGTGTCGACAGAAAAGTCGCCTCTTGTAAAAGCAATGGATAATAAGAATGAAACCGAAAAAAACGCTCTGCTTAAAAATTTAACTGAAGATATAGAATCTATAGAAAAAGAAAAGCCAGTTAAAACAATAGAACATCTAAAGTCTGTTGCGTCTAATGAAGGGCCATTGAAAGTTGACTTAGTTGCAAATAATAATGCCGCTAAGCAACAAATGTCGGCAAGTGAAACTGAAGCACTTTTATCAGGTATGGAAAAATCTGATATGGAAAATATTCCTTCCCAACCCGAGCTTGAGCAATTAGAAGCTGCACATTTAGTGAAACAAGATAAAACGTCATCTTTACAGGAAAATAGTATAAGCAAAACTAATATTGACTCTTCTCCAAGTAAACAACAGACAAATGTTGAATCGGAGCAAACCCGCAACGTCGAAGAATTAGTAAGTGAAGCAGATATCAACATCGACAATGAGATATTGAACACCGATAAAGTTGCTTTTGCAGGTGTTGCAATTCCAGCGGAAAAACAAGCCCAAGAAAGCAATCAAAATCACAGTCGAGTGATTAATCAATCCACTCACAAAGTCATTGAACAACAAGCCTCGGGTGCTGGTGAACAATCTCAAGATGAGTCGTTGAATCAACAAAATTCTAAACAGGCACAAAGCTTAACGAATGATGAAAAGCATCTGCCTGGCGAAGCTCAAGTTAAAGAAAAAACTTTTACCGAACTTTTTGATAAGAAATTGGTAAATTCGAGTGTTGAAAATACGCTTAATCGAGAAATTCATCAGGTGAATGAAGCGACAAAGTCAGCAGCATCTGCTGAAGAAATGATAACTAAATTGACCAGTGATAATGTTCAGTCTGCAGCACAATCGCTATCGAATGCCAAGCAAGTCACCTCTTTACAAAATGAAGCATTATCTGTTTATCGTAAAGACTTTGCAGGGGCGTTGAAAGATAAAGTAATGGTAATGATGAATCAGAAACTGCAAAAAGTTGAAATTCGTTTAGACCCGCAAGAGCTGGGCAATGTTAATGTTAAAATTAATCTTCAGAGTGAACAAGCCACGATTAATTTTACTGTACAGAACCCACAGGCGAAAGAAGCCTTTGATCAAAACTTAGGGCGTTTGAAAGATATGCTTGCTCAAAGTGGGGTTGATGTTGGTGATGCGAATGTCGAGCAACAAAGTAAACAAAATAATGGAGAAACATTAGGAGATAGCCACCAAAATGGTGGAGGCGATGTTTCAGGAAATGATTTATCAGAATTAAGTGATACCCAAACACTAAATTTGGTTAAAGGATCATCAACTGGTGTAGATTACTACGCATAAATGACAAAACTCATTGGCTAGCTGACGATTCAACGATATAGTTGGATTATAGATTAATCATATATTTAAATAGTAATTTAAGGCTTCAAAATGGCTGATGAAAAAGATAACGAATTAGAACTAGATAAATCCGGTAAAAGCAAAAAAATGATTATTATCATCGCTGTTGTGGTGATCTTGGCCGCAGCAGGTGGTGGGGCATATTTTTTCATGGGCGGCAATGATTCTGTTTCTCAAGAGCAGCTTGATGCCGAGCTTAATGACGAAAGTGCTGGTGACGGTGCAGAAGGCGAAGCATCAGAAGACGTTGCTGCAAGTACAGGTTCAGCATTGTATGTACCAATGCCGAGACCTTTTCGTTTTAATGTCCCGGGAGCGGCACGTGACCGATTTGTTGAAATTAGAGTTCAGCTTTTAGTTCGAGGAGCTGATAATGAAGAAGCGGCTAAGAAACATGTACCTTTAATTGAAAGCACTTTATTAGCTATTTTTTCTCAATCAAATGCTGATGACTTAGGGACAAGCGCAGGAAAAACCTCATTAAAGCAAAAATCTTTAGTTGAAGTTCATAAAGTTATGAAAGATGTTGAAGGTAGCAATGTGGTTGAAAAAGTATTATTTACCGGTTTTGTAATGCAATAAAACGATTCAATAAAAATATTTAATAAAATTATGCATTTAACTAAAGAGACTATGCTGTGAGTGATTTATTATCGCAAGACGAAATTGATGCGTTATTGCACGGTGTTGATGACGTCGAAGAAGAGGAAATAGCTGAAGACTTTGCCCAAGATACTGGCGGCACATCTGACTATGACTTTTCATCACAAGATCGAATTGTTCGTGGCCGAATGCCAACGCTGGAAATGGTTAACGAACGTTTTGCTCGTCATATGCGTATTAGTTTATTTAATATGATGCGCCGTACTGCTGAAGTATCTATTAATGGTATTCAGATGATCAAATTTGGTGAGTATGTTCACACATTATTCGTTCCAACAAGTTTGAATATGGTGCGTTTTCGCCCATTAAAAGGCACCGCATTAATTACCATGGAAGCACGTTTAGTCTTTATCTTGGTGGATAACTTTTTTGGTGGTGACGGACGTTATCATGCAAAAATAGAAGGTCGTGAGTTTACGCCAACAGAGCGTCGTATAATTCAGATGCTACTAAAGTTGATTTTTGAAGATTATAAAGAAGCATGGTCGCCGGTAATGGATGTATCTTTTGAGTATTTAGACTCTGAAGTAAATCCGTCAATGGCGAACATTGTGAGTCCAACCGAAGTGGTGGTGATCAGTTCTTTTCATATTGAACTCGATGGTGGTGGTGGCGATTTTCACGTAGCTTTACCCTACTCAATGCTTGAACCTATTCGTGAGTTACTCGATGCTGGTGTACAAAGTGATAAAGAAGACACCGATATGCGTTGGTCGAAAGCACTACGCGATGAAATTATGGACGTACCCGTTGAATTAAGTACAAAATTTATCTCCGTTGATCTTCCATTACAAAAGATTATGGATTTAGAAAAAGGGGATATTATCCCTATTGAGATGCCAGAGCATATAACCGTATTAATTGAAGGTTTACCGTCTTTTAGAGCAAAACTAGGACGCAGTCGCGATAATGTTGCGGTTAAAATATCTGAAAAAATTAAACGTCCAGAGTCAGTGAAAAACGAATTAACCATATTAACCAAAGGGGGTAAACGCTTAGATAGTGACGCAGAATTACACCTTTTAGAAGATGATTTTTGATTAAAAACAATTTGATTAAAGCAAAGCAGATAATAAAGTAAATTTGAGGCCAATGGCATGAGTGAAAAAGATGATGATTTAGGTATGTGGGATGAGGCTATGGATGAACAAGCCGAAGCCTCTGCCGCAGCTGAAAAAGTTGAGTTAGAAGAGCTTGAAGAAGATGCACCGATAACAGGTGAAGAAAAGCGTAAACTTGATGCAATTTTAGATATTCCCGTTACTATCTCAATGGAAGTTGGGCGTAGCCATATCAGTATTCGTAATTTATTACAGTTAAACCAAGGCTCCGTTGTTGAGCTTGACCGAGTTGCTGGTGAATCTCTTGACGTTTTAGTGAATGGTACTTTAATCGCTCATGGCGAAGTTGTAGTGGTCAATGACAAGTTTGGTATTCGCTTAACGGATGTTATTAGTCAAATTGAACGAATTAAAAAGTTAAAGTAATGCTGATGCGTTTCATGCTTCTTATTTCCTTCATCTTTATTACTTTTCAAGGTTATGCCCAAGAAAGTTTAATAGCGACAACCATCGCTGAAAAACCTGATGCCAGTGGCGTTAGTCAAACCGAGCCTGCCACGGTTGAAGTGGGAAAACATGTCATGGGGAACCTTAACGCCGGTAGTATGATCGTTTCACTACTCTTTGTCTTAGTGGCTATTTTTGTCGTTGCTTGGATACTAAAGAAGCTTCAAGTGGGTGGCTCTGCGGTTAATGGTCTTAAAGTTGTCACTAGTTTAAATCTAGGCTCTAAAGAGCGATTAGTGGTCGTTCAAGTTGGTAAAAAACAATTATTACTCGGTGTTACTGGCCAACAAATTAATATGCTTGAGACGTTAGCTGAACCCATTGAAATTAAAAGTGGTGTACCAATAGAGCTTAGTCAAACATTAGCTCGCTTTAGCCGTAACCCAGCAGATAAAACCAATAGTGAAAAATACTCATGACAGATACGATTTCAACTAAGGTTGCTAAAACCACAGAACTTCCTGCAAATGACAATATTAAACGTAATACTGTTGAAAGATTCGTATCGGGTTTGTTCAGTGTAAAAGGTTTTATTTTTTTATTTGTACTCTTAGTTGCTTTTTTCGCGAGCCAAACGGTCTTAGCTGCAGATGATTTGGGTATGTCAGCATTGAAATTGACAACCAACCCTGATGGTTCTCAAGAATATACGGTAACGCTACAAATATTGATGTTTATGACCGCGTTGGGATTCATCCCTGCTGCAATCATTATGATGACATCATTTACCCGAATTGTTGTAGTCATGTCCATTTTAAGGCAAGCAATAGGCTTACAGCAGACGCCATCAAACCAAGTTGTTATAGGGTTAACCTTATTTATGACCATGTTTATTATGACGCCGGTCTACAACGAAATTAATCAACGAGCAATTGAACCTTATTTAGCGGATCAATTAACATCCGTGCAAGCAATAGATAGCGCAAAAATTCCTTTAAGAGCGTTTATGCTTGGCCAAACAAGAATTAAAGATCTTGAAACCTTAGCAAATATGGCGGGAATTGAAGCTGTTGACCAACCGACCGATTTACCCATGACGGTAATTATTCCAGCGTTTATTATCAGTGAGTTAAAAACCGCTTTTCAAATTGGTTTTATGCTCTTTATTCCATTTTTGATTATTGATCTCGTGGTGGCGAGTATTTTAATGGCGATGGGGATGATGATGTTGTCACCCATGATCGTTTCATTGCCTTTTAAATTAATGTTATTTGTTCTCGTAGACGGTTGGAATTTAGTTATAGGTACTATTGCTACCAGTTATGGTATGGGGAGTGGCTGATGAATCCAGAAGTCTTCGTCGATATACTCAGTGATGCACTATTTTTAGTGATTGTATTGGTATGTGCGATTATTATTCCCAGCTTGTGTGTCGGCTTAATCGTTGCCGTATTTCAGGCGGCAACCTCGATTAATGAACAAACGTTAAGTTTCTTACCTCGCCTTTGTGTGACATTAATGGCACTTATCTATGGAGGGCATTGGTTAGTACAAAAATTAATGGATTTCACCATCCGGCTGATTGCAAGTATTCCCAGTGTGGTGAGCTAGTGGAGTTCACTGAGTCAGTTGTGATGCAATATATCGCTGACTTTATATTACCTTTCGCGCGTATTTCTGCGCTTATAATGTCAATGATCGGTTTTGGCTCAAAAGTTATACCTGGCAAAGTTAAAGTGTTTCTCTGTATGACATTAACTGTTGCCGTTATGCCTGCTATTCCACCCACTCAAGTTGAATCGCTACTTTCTTTTCAAACAACACTCTTGGTTGCCGAACAAATGTTTATTGGCATTGTGCTTGGTTTTATCACGGTGATGGTTTTGAATACTTTTACCCTTGCAGGTCAAATTATTGCAATGCAAACGGGTTTAGGTTTTGCTTCGCTTGTTGACCCTGTTAGTGGCATGAATGTACCTGCTGTTGGTCAGTTTTTCTTAATTTTATCAACTCTTATGTTTTGGGCAATGGACGGACATTTAGCCTATATTCAATTTCTAGTCGCCAGTTTTGAAACTCTACCGATAGGTGAATATAAATTTACCTCAGATAAATTTATGGAAGTAGTTGAATGGGGGGAGTGGATGTTTGTTACGGCATTATCGTTAGCGTTAGCACCTCTTACCGCTATGTTATTGATTAATTTCTCTTTCGGTATTATGACTCGAGCAGCGCCACAATTGAATATTTTTGCTATTGGTTTTCCTGTCACTATGTGTGCGGGTTTGTTAATAATGTGGTTAACAATGGGGAACTTTTTTACTCATTATGAATTGCAATGGCAACGTGCACTCGACTTTAGCTGTTACCTTATAGCATGTAAGGCTAACTGATGGCTGATTCAGATAGTGGTGAAAAAACAGAAGAACCCACGGCAAAAAAGCTGTCCGATGCCAGAAAAAAAGGTCAAATAGCTCGTTCGAAAGATTTAGGTACGATGTTTGTCTTAGTGGGCAGTGCTATCGCTATAATGCTTGTTGGCGGCATGTTAACTGAAAGTTTAGCAGGAGTTATGTCACGGTTCTTTAGTTTGAGCCGTGATGAAGCCATGGATCTTAATGCTTTATTTAACGTAGCTAAAGGCACCGTTGGCAATGTGATAACCCCATTACTTTGGATCTTTTGTATTATTATGCTTGCCGCGTTTGTCGGCAATAGCATGTTAGGAGGGATTAGCTTTTCTGCTGAAGCCATGGCGCCAAAACTAAGTAAAATGTCGCCACTAGCGGGTTTTAAACGCATGTTTGGTGTTAAAGCCTTAGTTGAATTAGTTAAATCGCTTTTGAAATTTTTTGTTGTCTTTATCGTTGCATATTTATTATTAAGTAGCCTGTTTGAAGAGATTTTAGGGCTAAGTTTAGAGTTAATACCTCTTAGTCTAGGACACGCTGTATCTTTATTGCAGTGGATGTTTTTAGCACTAGCTTTATCGATTGGTATTATTGCCGCTATTGATGCTCCGTATCAAGTTTGGGATCATAATCGCCAGCTGAAAATGACCAAGCAAGAAATAAAAGACGAAATGAAAAGTTCAGAGGGTAGCCCTGAAATTAAAGGTCGTATTCGCCGTACCCAATATGAAATGTCGCAGCGCAGAATGATGCAAGAAGTCCCTGACTCTGATGTTGTCATTACAAATCCTACTCATTATGCCGTTGCCTTAAAATATGACGCAGCGGTTGGTGGTGCCCCGATGTTAGTGGCAAAGGGGATTGATGAAATGGCCATACATATTCGTACTATCGCGAAAGAAAACAATGTGGAGATTATCGCTTCTCCAGCATTAGCCCGGTCTTTATATTATTGTGCAGAAGTGAACGAAGAAATTCCAGATGAACTTTTTGCAGCTGTTGCCCAAGTGCTTGCATTCATTTTTCAACTTAATGAACATAAAAAGGGTAAAGCAAAAAAACCAATCCCCATCGCTAAAAACTTACCTATTCCAGATGACTTTAAATATTAATTATTAACTTAATTATGAGGTTAGGATTTAAGTTGTTCGTTTATTATCCAATCTAATTATAGGTCGACGAGTGTGGTCTATTTATTGCTAATTCAGGGGATGCGTCAAAAAAATATCATTAGAGTACAATGCAACTAGCTGCTTCATTCAAAAATTTTAAGAAAAACCAACTAAGCCTATTTTCAGGGTTAGGGACACCGTTACTTATCATGGCAGCCCTTGGTATGGTGATTTTACCTATGCCTGCTTTTTTACTCGATATCCTTTTTTCTTTTAATATCGCCTTATCTTTAGTGGTTTTATTGATCACTGTGTATACCTTGAAACCACTTGAATTTGGTTCTTTTCCTGCTGTGCTATTGATTGCCACAATTTTACGGTTAGCACTAAACGTTGCGAGTACACGAGTGGTACTACTTGAAGGCCATGAAGGGCCTGATGCCGCGGGTAAAGTTATTGAAGCTTTTGGCTCTGTAGTTATTGGCGGTAACTATGCTGTTGGTTTAGTTGTTTTTATTATATTGATCATTATTAATTTTGTGGTTGTTACTAAAGGTGCAGGGCGTATCGCTGAAGTTACGGCTCGCTTTACTCTAGATGCTATGCCAGGTAAACAAATGGCAATAGATGCAGATTTGAATGCTGGCTTTATAACCGCCGACCAAGCAAGGGAACGCCGTATTGAAGTAACCAGTGAAGCTGATTTTTATGGTTCGATGGACGGTGCGAGTAAGTTTGTAAAAGGTGATGCGGTTGCAGGGATATTAATTCTATTGATTAATATCATTGGTGGACTCGTTATCGGTATGGTGCAACATGATTTAAGTTTTGACCGAGCAGTTGAAATATATACCTTATTAACTATTGGTGACGGACTAGTTGCTCAAATTCCAGGCCTATTATTATCAGTGGGCACTGCAATTGTTGTAACTCGACAAAATACTTCACAAGATATGGGAGAGCAGGTAAGTAGTCAATTGGGCCAAGAGCGTTCATTGTATATTGCTGCTGCGGTTATGTTTGTAATGGGGGTTATTCCTGGAATGCCTCATTTTGCTTTTTTATTCTTTGCCTTCATGATCGCTGGCACAGCTTTTTTAAGTGGAAAATATAAAATAGCAAAAGAAAAAGAATTAGCCGTTAAATCAGAAGCGGAACAAGTTGAAACACAACAACAAGAGGCAGAAGTTAAAGACTTAGGTTGGGACGATGTAAACCATGTTGACATTATCGGCTTAGAAATTGGTTATCGTTTAATTCCACTTGTTGATAAGTCTCAGGGGGGGGAGCTACTTAACCGTATAAAAGGTGTTCGTAAGAAGCTTTCCCAAGAATTTGGCTTTTTAGTTCCTGCAGTACATATTCGTGATAATCTCGATTTAGATCCAAATATTTATCAAATTTCGTTAATGGGGGTCACTATAGGTGAAGCTGAAATTCGTCATGATCATGAATTAGCGATTAACCCAGGACAAGTTTTTGGTAAATTAGACGGAGTGGCGACAACTGATCCTGCCTTTGGTTTAGAAGCTGTTTGGATCAAGCAAGCACAACGTGAGCATGCTCAATCACTGGGTTATACGGTAGTTGATGCGTCTACGGTTCTAGCTACTCACCTAAGTCAGATATTAACAAACAATGCATCACAGTTATTAGGTCATGAAGAAGTGCAAAACCTTCTTGATATGCTTGGTAAAAATTATCCAAAATTAATTGAAGGTTTAATACCAGACGTTCTAACATTAGGTACATTGGTAAAAGTCTTACAAAATTTGATGAACGAAGGTGTTGCCGTTCGTGATATGCGCAGCATTATTCAAACACTTGTTGAGTATGGACCAAAATCCCAAGACCCTGAAATTCTAACTGCCGCGGTACGAATTACATTACGTAAATTCATCGTTCAAGAGCTGGTTGGTCCGGTTACTGAAGTACCTGTCATAACATTGGCGCCAGAGTTGGAACAGATGTTGCACCAGTCTATGCAAATGGCTGGAGACGATGGCGCAGGCATTGAACCAGGCTTAGCAGAGCGATTGCAAAAATCATTAACTGACGGTGCACAACAACAAGAAATGGCGGGTGATACCCCAATATTGTTAACATCAGGGATTTTAAGAGCAGTACTGGCTAAGTTTGTTAAATACACTATTCCTGGTTTACGGGTAATTTCTTACCAAGAAATTCCGGATGATAAACAGATAAAGATAGTTAGCGCCATTGGTCAATAATTACGGAATCCGTAATTAGCAGCAAAAAATATTACCGTTGAGTGAATTTGTCATTAGCGGCGATTGCAGTTGATAAGGGGTTAATCGTGAAAATAAAACGTTTTGTAGCAAAAGATATGAGAAGTGCCTTGGCCCAAATCAAAGAAGAGCTAGGTGCTGATGCGGTTATTATGTCAAATAAACGTATTCCTGAAGGCGTTGAGTTAATGGCTGCTGTTGATAACAACGTAGAAATTAATACTGTAAAAGCATCTGCTTCAGCTGAAAACCAAAACGAAAATACTGCATCTACAGTCAATGCTAGCCCTGACCGAGCAATTGAAAATGATGTTGTTAGTATTGGGCAAAATGCAGCAGTCCCATCAGACAGTTTGTCAGCATTACTAAACCGTCAAGTTCAACAAAACCCAGGGAATAATGGTCCAGGTGTTAACCAAGCTCAACATGATAAAATTGCCCAAGCGGCAGCAAAGTTAGCTCAAAAAAATACTCATAACTCAGATCCTGCTTCGTCATCTATACCTTCAAATGCAATTGAACAACAGTTCAAGAGTTTTACCGATCGCTTAGAGCAAAACAGCCAGCAACAAAGTGGCGAGCAAACAAACAGTCAATATACACAGCCTTCATTGCCTCAAGAACAGCCAACAGTTTCTCAAATGAATGCTTTACCAACACAAAATGCTACTAACCAAGACTTCGAAAAAATGAAAGATGAAATGTCTTCTATTCGCGAATTATTAGAGCATCAGATTTCTGGTTTAATGTGGCAGGATATGGCGCAAAAAGATCCCTCTCGTGCAATGTTGGTAAACCGTTTAATGTCATTAGGCATGAATGAACAAGTTTCAGATCAAATTGCTGGTTATATTCCTGCACAAAAAAATGATCAAGATACTTGGCAATTAGCGAAAAAATTTATAAGCCAACAAATTAATACGACTAATAATGATATTATTCATCGTGGTGGTGTTGTTTCATTAGTTGGACCAACAGGCGTTGGTAAAACTACAACGATTGCAAAACTAGCTGCGAGGTTTGCACAAATTAATGGTGCTGACCAAGTAGTGATGATTTCTACAGATAACTATCGAATTGCAGGGTTTGAACAATTAGCCACTTATGGACGTATTATCGGTTGTGAAGTTAAATTGGCTAGTGATGCAAAATCATTAGATACATTATTACAACAGTTTTCTAAAAAGAAACTTATTCTTATAGATACTGCGGGTATGGGACAGCGTGATATGCGTTTAGCTAAACATCTCACAACTTTAGTATCAAATGCACGGGTAAGAATTCGTAATTATCTTGTTTTAGCTGCTAATACTCAGCAGCGTGTCATGCAAGAAAATGTTGATCGCTTTAAAAAAGTACCATTAGCGGGATGTATTTATACAAAACTTGATGAAAGTCTCAGTATTGGAGAAATAATTTCAACATCCATTCAAAATGGCTTAGCAATAGGTTACCTTACAGACGGACAAAGAGTTCCTGAAGACATTAAAGTGGCCAATGCTGAAAAGCTCGTTGCGCTAGCAGATAAAATGACGGCAAAAAATCAAAGCAATAATCCGATTAATTGGCGAACTGCACCGGCAGCATCAAATGCTGTTGTATTCCCGTAACGGGGACGAGTTTTTGAACTTTAAACCTATAAAAACATGCAGGTTAAGTGAATATAGGTATATACTAAATTAATTGATAGATTTTCGTAAGAAAGTAGAGAAATACGATAAATGAATGATCAAGCAAGTGGCTTAAGAAAAATGCAAAGTTCTGAACAAATAAAAGTCATCGCAGTATCTGGAGGTAAAGGCGGAGTTGGTAAAACTAATGTCTCGCTTAACACGGCTATTGCACTAGGACAATTAGGAAAAAGAGTTTTAGTATTAGATGCCGATTTAGGCTTAGCTAACGTTGATGTAATGCTAGGTTTACGAGTAAAGCGAAACCTTTCACATGTTCTTTCTGGTGAATGTGAATTAGACGACATCATTATTGAAGGCCCTGCGGGCATTAACGTTATTCCTGCTACGTCAGGCACTCAATCGATGGTTGATTTAACCCCATCTGAACATGCGGGGTTAATTCGTGCCTTTAGTGATATGAACACTAAATTTGATGTACTTATTGTTGATACCGCCGCAGGTATTTCAGATATGGTACTCAGTTTTTGTCGTGCCTCACAAGACGTAATGTTAGTGGTGTGCGATGAGCCCACTTCAATAACTGATTGTTATGCTTTAATGAAATTATTAAGCCGTGATCATGGCGTATTCAAATTTAAAGTCGTTGCCAATATGGTCCGAAGCCCTAAAGAAGGACAACAACTATTTGGTAAGCTTGCTAAAGTTACCGATAGATTTTTAGATGTTGCACTAGAATTGGTTGCCGTAGTCCCTTTCGATGAAAATATAAGGAAGGCTGTTAGAAAGCAAAGGGCTATCGTTGAGGCTTATCCTAATTCTCCTGCGGCAGTTGCTTTTAAATCTTTGGCAGGTAATTTAATGAAATGGCCGGTTCCAAAACAGCCTTCAGGGCATCTAGAATTTTTTATTGAACAATTGTTAGAACATTAGTAGCAATTAGAAATTAAGTAAGAGTACTTTTATAAAAGTGCTTTATTTTCATATTATCTTTAACGAGTGAGCGATAGTGGTAAAACCAAATGCTTACAGTATTCAAACTGATAAATCTGCTATAATTACGCAGCATACAGTTTTAGTTAAACGAATAGCTTATCACCTATTGGCAAGATTACCTGCTAGTGTGCAGGTTGATGATCTTATCCAATCAGGCATGATTGGTCTTCTGGAAGCTTCAAATAATTTTGATCATAGTAAAGGGGCAAGTTTTGAAACCTTTGCTGGAATTCGTATTCGTGGCGCTATGCTTGACGAAATACGCCGTGGAGACTGGACTCCACGTTCCGTTCATAAAAATAGTCGTATGGTCAGCGAAGCAATAAAACAACTAGAAGCCAATTTAGGCCGAGATGTAACTGATATTGAAGTTGCTGAAAAACTTGATATTTCGTTAAATGACTACCATCATATTCTTAGTGAAGTGAGTTCTGGTAAAATCATTGGAATAGAAGATCTTGGTGTTGGCGAAGACTCACTATCTACAATGGAAGATGTTAATAATAACGATCCCTATGAAAACATTGAAAAAATAGTTTTCAAAAAATCGTTATCAGAGTGCATTTCCACTTTACCCGAGCGCGAAGCTCTAGTACTGTCACTATATTACGATGAAGAGTTGAATCTTCGAGAAATTGGTCAAGTACTTGATGTTAGTGAATCGCGTGTTAGCCAAATACATAGTCAAGCAATGCATCGGTTAAAAGCACGTATGCAATCTTGGCAAAGTTAAGTAGAATATAAATATATAATTCGATTTTTAAAATGTTCTAACCGGAGGGTGCCTTGGATAAAAATATGAAAGTTCTTGTTGTTGATGATTTTTCAACCATGAGACGTATCGTGAAAAACTTGTTACGCGATTTAGGCTTCACTAACATTTCAGAAGCAGATGACGGTAGTACTGCTTTACCAATGTTAAAAGAAGGCTCTTTTGATTTTGTTGTAACTGATTGGAACATGCCAGGTATGCAAGGTATAGATTTACTCAAAGCGATTCGTGCTGATGCAAATTTATCTCATATACCTGTGTTACTAATTACTGCTGAAGCAAAGAAAGAACAAATTGTTATGGCAGCTCAAGCAGGTGTAAATGGTTATATTGTTAAACCATTCACTGCGGCAACACTAAACGCTAAATTAGATAAAATATTTGAACGTTTAGGTTAATTCTTTAATTAGTTAGTTAATTAATCTATTCGTGAGGTTGTTGCATGAGTGTAAATACGAGTGTGCATGTTTCTTTGGAAGAAGCAAAATTGTTGGTGGAATATTTAGAAAGTGGCCAACAAGAAAAGGCAGATGAATTAATTGGTGAAATTCAAAACCCAATTAATTCAGAGTTGTTTGCTGAAATAGGTAAGCTGACTCGCCAATTACATGATTCACTAAATAATTTTCAATTAGATTCGCGCCTGAATGATTTAGCGACAGCTGATATTCCTGATGCTAAAGAACGTTTAAACTACGTTATTGCTCGTACGGAAGAAGCTGCTAATAAAACAATGGATGCCGTTGAGTCTATTTTTCCTGTTGTTGACACCATACAGCAGCAAATAAAAGCAGTTAACCCGTTATGGCATAAACTCATGCATAACAAGTTAGAATTAACTGAATTTAAAAGCTTATGTGTCGATATAGATTTGTTATTAAAAACAACGGACAAAGAATCAGTGCGAATGCATGAATTGATGACCGATGTTTTGATGGCGCAAGATTTTCAAGATTTAACAGGACAAGTTATTCGTAAAGTTATCGAACTCGTACGTGAAGTCGAAGATAGCTTAATAGGTATGTTAACCGCTTTTGGTATTTCGACAGAAAGCAGTTTAGAGCCAAGTCAACCCAAAGTGGGTGATAACTTAGTTGAAGGACCGATCGTTAATTCAGCGGAACGTGATGATGTTGTCGCTGATCAAGATGATGTCGATGACCTTTTATCAAGTTTAGGATTTTAATAGGAGTTGTTGAATGTCATTTGAGCAAGATGAAGAAATTCTTCAGGATTTTTTAATTGAAGCTGGAGAAATACTTGAAGCGCTTTCAGAGCAGCTTGTAGAACTTGAAAACGACCCTGATAATGCTGAATTATTAAATGCTATATTTAGAGGCTTTCACACTGTTAAAGGTGGTGCAGGCTTTTTAGCGTTACATAATTTAGTTGATGTGTGTCATGGTGCAGAAAATATTTTCGATCTATTACGTACGAATCAGCGCAGCGTTAATGCAAGTTTAATGGATGTTATTCTTCAAGCACTTGATGTTATAAATGAAATGTTTGTGCAAGTTCAAAATGGTGAGCAACTTGCTAAAGCTGATCCTGAATTACTGTCAGAACTGAACCGCTTAAGTCAGCCTGAAGGACAAGATAAAACGCCCGAACCAGAGGTCTTTGAACCTGTTACTGATATTATAGATGATGATGCAGGCTCAACTTCAAATGATGAAATGTCGGAAGACGAATTTGAACGACTTCTCGATGAACTTCACGGTGGTGGCTCGGCTTCTTCACCCGCACCTACTCCTGCTCCTGTAGCCTCAGTTGACACTACAGATAGTAATGATATTTCCGATGATGAATTTGAATCCTTACTCGATGAGCTTCATGGGCAAGGCGCTTTTTCGCCTGAAGTCGCCTCTAGTACTTCGAATACCTCAGCCCCTTCTGATAGCGCTTCATCTGATGAAATAAGTGATGATGACTTTGAAGCTTTATTAGATGAACTGCATGGCCAAGGACAAGCACCTAAATTGGCAGCTTCTCCTGCTCCAGTGCCTAGCGCACCGCCAGTTCCTGTTGCTAAAGCACAAACGCCTAAACCATCCACACCTGTTAAGCCTGTAGCTAAAGCTAAACCAGCTGCTCCAGCGAAAGAAAAAGCTCCTGCTAAAGCCATTCAAGGTGAAACCACGGTTAGGGTTGACACGAAACGACTTGATCAAATTATGAATATGGTCGGTGAACTTGTATTAGTGAGAAATCGCTTAACAAGTTTAGGCATGACCAAAGATGATGAAGATTTAACAAAAGCGGTTTCTAATCTCGATGCGGTAACGACAGACTTGCAAGGTGCGGTGATGAAAACCCGTATGCAACCTATCAAGAAGGTTTTCGGACGTTTCCCTCGTGTTGTTCGAGATTTAGCGCGTAGTTTAGATAAAGAAATCAAATTGGTACTTGAAGGTGAAGAAACCGATTTAGATAAAAACTTAGTTGAGGCATTAGCTGATCCTTTAGTGCATTTAGTGCGAAATTCAGTTGATCATGGTATCGAAGAACCTGATAAACGTGAAGCTATTGGGAAACCTAGAGAAGGGGTAGTTATTCTTTCTGCTTCTCAAGAGGGTGACCATATATTGTTAACCATCAAAGATGATGGTGCTGGCATGAATGCAGAAAAATTAAAAGAAATAGCCATTGAACGTGGTGTTCTTGATGCTGATGCTGCCGCTAGAATGCCTGATAAAGAAGCTTTTAGTTTGATATTTGCTCCTGGGTTCTCTACTAAAACAGAGATTTCAGAAGTATCAGGCCGTGGTGTTGGCATGGATGTGGTTAAAACCAAAATCACCCAATTAAATGGCACGGTAAGTATAGATTCTGAAATGGGCGTCGGCACGGTATTAGAAATAAAAGTACCGCTAACTTTAGCTATTTTACCAACCTTGATGGTTGTAGTTGGTAAGCAAACTTTCGCTTTACCTCTTGCCGGTGTTAATGAAATATTTCATCTAGATTTAACAACAACTAATCTCGTTGATGGACAATTAACGATTATTGTTCGCAAGAAAGCCATTCCATTATTTTACTTAGATCAATGGCTAGTTCGTGACTTTGTTGATAAGCCAAGAGAAAAAGGTCATGTGGTTATTGTTCAGCTTGGAAACCAACAAATAGGTTTTGTTGTTGATAGTTTAATTGGTCAAGAAGAGGTTGTTATAAAGCCGCTTGATCGCCTATTACATGGTACACCGGGTATGGCAGGGGCAACAATTACCAGTGATGGTGGTATTGCTTTGATTGTCGATGTACCTAATATGCTGAAATTTTACGCAAAAAAATCTATCGTTGATAAAAAACTACACTCTTAGCACATAATTAAACCCTATTGAGTTTTTAATAGGGTTATTTCACTCCTAAAACAAAAGAGATAATAAATGCCCTATAAGGTATTGGTTGTTGATGATTCAAGTTTTTTTAGACGTAGAGTTACGGATATTTTAAATAAAGATCCGAACCTTACTGTTATTGATGTTGCTGTTAATGGTAAAGATGCGGTCGAGAAGGCGTTGTCTTTAAAGCCTGATGTGATCACGATGGATATTGAAATGCCATTGCTTAATGGTATTGAAGCGGTTAAACAGATAATGGCTAAAGCGCCGACCTCAATTTTAATGTTTTCTTCTTTAACGCATCAAGGAGCTAACGCAACCCTCGAAGCTCTAGATGCTGGTGCTCTTGATTTTTTACCGAAAAAATTTAATGAAATAGCTAAAACAACTGACGACGCTGGCAGTCTACTTCGCCAACGTGTTGTGGAACTAGCAAAAACTAAAGGCTTTCTGAGAAGAAAACCACTAGTTAAAACTCAAACGTCACGTATCGCTCGGCCATCTACATTCGCAAGATCTTTAAATAAAGCAGAAATAGCACCTAGAAGTACAGTTCGTTCTGGTAAAGTTGAACCTGCTCAAAGTGAAATTGTCACAAGTCAAGTCGTTAAAAGAAGCTCAGGAAAAAACTATCAACTACTTGCAATAGGTACATCAACAGGTGGACCAATAGCATTACAGAAGATATTAACGCAATTACCAGAAGATTTTCCTTTACCCATTATTTTAGTACAACATATGCCTGCTGCTTTCACTTTAGCTTTTGCTAATCGTCTCAATACATTGTGTAAAATCAATGTTAAAGAAGCTTCGAACGGGGATATTTTAAAGCCGGGTTGTGCTTATCTAGCACCAGGCGGTCGCCAGATGATTATTGATGGCACGGCCAAGTCGGCAAAAATAAAAATTATTGAAGATAATTCAGAAAAAATAGCGTTTAAACCAAGCGTTGACGTGAGCTTTGGCTCTGCAGCCAAAGTATTTGGTGGGTCTGTACTTGGTATTATACTAACGGGTATGGGATCTGATGGCAGAGAAGGTTCTAGAATGCTAAAAGGTAAAGGGGCAACAATATGGTCACAAAATGAGTCATCTTGTGTGGTTTATGGAATGCCACAAGCCGTAGCAGTCGCGGGAATATCGGTATTATCTTTAGCATTAGAAGATATCAGTCAAAGTGTTATCAAGGAACTTGATCATGGATAAGCTAACAATAGCAGGACTTTTTGTTGCGATTGTCGCTATTTATTTAGGTTTTGTTCTTGATGGCGGCTCTCTCGTTGCTTTATTGGAATTACCTGCGTTTATCATTGTTTTTGGCGGAACGCTAGGCGCTGTGATGTTACAGTCATCGTCTTCTCAATTTTTTCATGCGATGTCTTTATTAAAATGGATATTCTATCCTCCAAAATATGATATCGACCAAGGCATCGAGTCTATCGTCAATTGGTCTGAAAAAGCACGTGAATCGGGTTATTTATCACTTGAGAACATTGCTGAAGAAGAACAAGATTTTTATACTAATAAGGCACTTAACTTGTTAGTTGATGGTATTGAAGTCGATAATTTACGTGTCTCATTAGAATTAGATTTAGACCTCTATCGGGAGCATAATCTTCGCTCTGCCCATGTTTTTGAATCGATGGGGGGCTATAGTCCTACCATCGGTATTTTAGGTGCGGTTTTAGGCTTAATTCATGCGATGAGTAACCTCACTGACCCAACATTATTAGGACAAGGGATTGCGACAGCTTTTATCGCCACAATCTATGGTGTTGGTTTTGCAAATTTGATTTACTTACCCGTAGCAAATAAAATTAAAGCTATTATTCATCAGCAAACCATGTACCGTGAAATGATAGCTGAAGGTCTTATATCTATTGCATTAGCCGAAAACCCACATGCCATTGAAAATAAATTGTCGGCCTTCCGGTTAGAACAATGAACCGTTTAAAGAGACGCCGGCACTTTGTAGAGCATGATAATGTTGACCGCTGGCTTGTCTCCTATGCTGATTATATGACCTTACTATTTGCCTTGTTTGTTGTTTTATATGCAATGGCAATGGTTAATGAAGAGCCTTTTGAAACCGCTACAGAATCAATCGGAAAAGTTTTTCAAGCAAATGAAGAATTACCGAAAAACCGTGGTCATGGTGATGATATCCTTGATGTTAATAGTTCAAAGACTAATAAACGTTTATACGGTAATGGAATTTTAGATGTTGCAGGTCCTGAGTTAGTTGAAGGTGAAATAACACTCTCCAATGTTTCTGATAGCCAAGTTGGTACCAACTTAACTTCACTAGAAAAAGAATTACACACAGCTCTATATGAATTGATCGAATCAGGTTATGCGCAATTACAAGTTGATGGTGATTGGCTAGAAATAGAATTGAACAGTGGTATGCTTTTTCCAAGTGGATCTTCGTCAGCCTCAAAAAATGCTACTACAATATTAGCCGTTATTTACGATGTTATTAATACATCAAGTAATTTTATTCGTGTGAGGGGCTATACTGATAATCAACCGATCAATACTGAAATTTTTTCATCAAATTGGGAATTGTCAGTATTTAGGGCAACGGCTATCTTAAGAGTATTCGAAGAACTTTCACTTGACCCTGCTCGAATGGCTATTGAAGGATATGGACAATATTACCCACGAGAAGATAATAGAACAGCGCAAGGCCGGGCGCAAAATCGACGTGTTGTTATAGCCATATCAAAGTATGGTTTAGAAAAATCAAATTTACTTGCCACACCAACGATTAGCGTTAAAGATGTAGAAGCAATAAAGGAAATAGGGAATACGGATAGCGAGAATAATGAAATTCGCATTATACGACTTGATAATGGTGGTATCCGTATTACTACGAGAGAAGATGACAAACCATCTACTCAGAAAAACAATAATTAGTTAAACAAAATAAGTAGGATATAAACTTGGTAGTATGGACCGTAGCAAATCAAAAAGGTGGTGTTGGCAAAACCACAACAACAATATCCTTAGGAGGGTTATTGGCGGAACAGGGCTATAAGGTTTTGCTTGTTGATACAGATCCCCATGCTTCTTTGAGCTATTATTTTGGTATCGAATCGGAAGATTTAGAGTTAAGTGTTTATGATTTGTTTGTTCAAGTATCAACTAAAGAACAGATAATGCAGAGTTTGTGCCCAACTAAATATGAGAATATAGATATACTCCCAGCGACAATGGGCTTAGCTACGTTAGACCGTTCATTGGGTAATAAAGGTGGTATGGGTTTAGTTTTAAAAAAGGCCATGAAGAAGCTAGCGAGTGAATATGACTATGTATTGATAGATTGTCCGCCTATTTTAGGTGTATTAATGGTTAACGCTCTAGCGGCATCTCAACGCATTATTGTCCCTGTACAGACAGAGTTTTTAGCATTGAAAGGTTTAGACCGTATGATGAAAACGTTGGATATTATGCAAGATGAGCATGACAAGCCTTTTAAATATACCATCGTACCTACAATGTTTGATAAACGTACTAAGGCATCACTGCTAACTTATCGAAAATTACAAGATTTGTACGATGACAGTGTTTGGGTAGGCGTTATACCAGTAGATACTAACTTCAGGAATGCCAGTAATTCACTGCAAGTACCATCAGATTATGCACCTCATACGCGTGGTGTTAGTGCTTATAAAAAGTTATTAAGCAGTTTGTTAGAACAACAGAAATTAGGTTGATTGTCCAATGGCAAAGTCACTAGCTGCAAGTAAAAAGCTTATGCAGAATTATTTATCAGAATTGTTGACAGAAGAGCAGCAAGAAGTAGAAGTGCCAGTTGTGCCTGTAAAAGAAAAGTCAAAACAACCGTTAGAAAAGCTCTTACAAAAAGTCGATATTACTGAAAATATAGCAGATGTAAGAGAAGAACCAATTCATACCGTAAAAAGTACGGTGAGCCTTGAAGCTCCGACAGTAGAAAAACCATTAGTAAAAGAAAAAGTAAAAGAACAAGTCACAGAAAAGTTAACGATTGATGCACCACTTAAAACAAGAAAAAGTGATCAACCGTTAATTGTTAAACAGGCTAGAAATTATCGCAAAGGTAGCTTTCAAGCTATGTTTTTTGATGTTGCTGGTTTAACGATTGCCGTGCCATTAATTGAATTAGGCGGCATTCACAACACCGACAAAACGACAAGTTTAATGGGGAAACCTGATTGGTTTTCCGGTGTAATGTTACATCGTGATGATAAAGTTAATGTAGTAAATACTGCTTTATGGGTAATGCCAGAGAAATGTGACGACAAATTAAAAAATTCATTAAACTATCAATATGTTGTAATGTTAGGTAATAGTCATTGGGGACTATCAGCTGAAAGCTTGGTAGATACCGTGACGTTAGAGCAAGAAGATGTAAAATGGCTGGATGCACCGAATAAGCGACCTTGGTTAGCAGGTTTAGTCAAAGAACGTATGTGTGCACTGCTCGATGTAGAATCTTTAATAAGCTTACTTGACGCAGGCGCAAATATTAACCAAGATTAATGGCTAGATCTCAAGTTAGTATTATACTAAGAGCAATAAACGAATAATCAATAGATTGATTTCAATAAGATATTTAAGAGGCAGGCTGTATGGCTGATGAAAGACGCAATGCAAGTGAAACGGTAGACAACGATGAAGTGTTACAGTGGGTAACCTTTAAACTTGATAGTGAAACCTACGGTATTAATGTAATGCAAGTGCAAGAAGTTTTACGTTATAGTGAAATTGCACCGGTGCCAGGCGCACCTAGTTATGTATTAGGTATCATTAATTTACGAGGTAATGTTGTAACCGTTATTGATACACGACAACGCTTTGGCCTTGAACCTGCCGATATTTCTGATAATACTCGTATTGTCATTATAGAAGCTGAGAAACAAGTTATTGGAATTTTAGTGGACAGTGTTGCTGAAGTCGTTTACTTAAAAAATTCTGAAATTGACGAAGCACCAAATGTAGGCAATGACGACAGTGCTCGATTTATTCAAGGCGTTTCAAATAGAGAAGGTGAATTATTGATTTTAGTCGATTTAAATCAGCTGCTTTCTGATGACGAGTGGGATGAACTTAAGCAGTTTTAAATGCGTATACCCCTAAGTCCAATTCAATATTCAGATTTTAGCAAATAAAGAACTGGAATCGAGCTGTTGAATAACTCTCTGAAAATAAGGCCTGATATTCAGGCTTTATTTAGTTGTAATTGCTCAAGAAGAATTTATGTTTATTATGTCGCCATTTTTTGTTTTTTGTAGCAGTGTTGTACTTTTTTTAGTGCTTGTTGTGATTGTTTATCGACTGAAAATTTATTTTAATCAAGTCAATAAAGGGTTACAGACACAACTTGAATCTCAAGAAATACTTCTCAGTGAACTACAATCATCTCAAAATATATTAAAAGACCAACTTATCGATTTGAACGTGAAGCATATAAATCAGAATGTCGAGAATGAACAAGTCAATAAGCAGCTAGAGCACCGTATTAAAACAGTACAAAATGAGAGCCGCGAGCAGAATAAATTATTAGAGCAATTGTTAAATCAGCAACCCCAAGACAAACTTTATTCCCGTGCTTTTAAATTAGTGGAATTAGGTGCAGATGTTGAAGAGGTTGTACGCGAATGTGAAATCCCTCTCGCCGAAGCCGAAATGTTAATATCTGTTCATAGAAATAAAACCAACCCTTATTAATAGCAACACACTCTTAATTGCGCATCTTCAAATGACGTAAACGTTAAAACTCTACGTAGCAATCAGTATCCATAACCCGCTATTATTCGGTAACTACACCAGTGTTGCCTAACAATCATCATGCTTATAGAAATCAGCCAAGCGCCTTCACCTGAAACATTTATCTTCATTGAATATCACTAAATTTATTAATGTAACGGATATTAACCTCTATAAAGTGCTATTTTGTTAACAATTGTAAATATTTAAACCTTTTATGTTGCATTACTTTCCACCATGGTAAACTGCATTTTTATTTTTATACCAGGGACGTTAAGTGAAAGCAGCAACTACAATTTCTCACTTGTTCAACCATCAAGCTAAAAAAATAGTTATAATTTTACTGGCATTAATACTTTCTGCTTGTTCATCAACACCATCCTCTAATGAAGAAAGTCTTTCAGATCCTAAAGATCCACTAGAGTCTATTAATCGCCCTTTTTGGACGTTTACATGGGATTATGCGGACAAATATGTCATTAAGCCAACATCACAAGCTTATGTTGAATATATGCCGACAGCTTTTAGAACAGGGCTTCATAATGTTGCATTAAACCTAAATGAACCTTCAGCAGTGATAAATAGTCTCCTGCAAGGAAAATTTAGCGAAGCTGGAAAAAGTACCGGACGCTTTCTACTCAACTCTACGATAGGAATATTTGGCTTTTTTGACCCCGCGAGTGACTTTGATTGGAGTCGAAATCATGAAGAGTTCGGTGAAGTTTTAGGCTCTTATGGAGTAGGTGATGGACCTTACCTCGTCGTACCAGCACTTGGACCAAGCTCTGTTCGTGAAGAAGTAGGTGATTATGTTGATCGGTATTATTGGCCGTTAGCCGTCATTGATTTTTGGCCAAACCTTTTTCGTCAGGCTGTTCTCGGTCTTGAACAGCGTGCTGCTCTTTCTGAACAAGAACAGCTCATAAGTGACTCTATTGATTCATACGAATTTGTTAAAAATGCCTATTTTCAAAACATGGAATATAAAGTCTACGATGGAAAACCACCTATCGTGATAGATGATGAAAATGAAGAAGAAATTGATGCTTTTCTAGACGAACTAGATGATATTGATTAATTAAATTTACAACGTAAATTGATAAGAAGAGTGAGGTTTAACGAATAGTTGAACTTCACTTTTTTTTGTTCAGCAAAACATGTCAATAATTGTGAATTGGATATGTTTCTAATGAGTTCCAGCGCTGCTATAGGAATGTAAATGAATTAGGCTTCAGCTAATTGATGAAATTGTTTAATAGCAACATTAAGGTATTTACGGGTAAAAAGTAAAGAAATGGGGCGGAGTAAAATAAAGTAAACCGCTAAAAAGCTGAATAATGAAATAACAAAAAATACCGGTTCTAACTGCGCCATGAACAAGAATGGTGGCACCAACATTATTAATTTTAAAATATTTAAAATTAACTTTTCAGGAGCCGTTAGTTTACTTGCTGCCAGTGACAATATCTGTTGGCGTTGTTGAAGCGAAAAGTTATCGAGTTCGCTGAGTTTATTGGTTGAAAATATAAATGCCATCGTTAAGGTGTTTTTAATGAATAATAGCGTCATTCTACAGTATTTTTACTATTATTTAAGCAAACAAGTACCGAATTGTCTCTGGGTTTGGTAGAATTGCGGCAAATTTTTTGTGAGTGAATTATAAATGAATGTCATTGAAGCCAATTTTGATGCAGCGGGTAAAAAATTTGCCATCGTTGTTTCTCGTTTTAACAGTTTTGTAGTTGAAAGTTTATTAGAAGGGGCGGTTGATGCATTGAAGCGCCACGGCAATGTTGCAGATAACGATATAACAGTCGTTCGTGTTCCTGGAGCATATGAATTGCCTGTAGCAGCAAAGCGTATTGCAAGCAAAGGCGAATTCGATGGTATTATTGCTATTGGTGCGGTAATTCGTGGTGGAACTCCTCATTTTGATTTTGTTGCGGGTGAATGTAATAAAGGCTTAGCACAAGTTTCAATGGAATTTACTATTCCTGTCGCTTTCGGTGTTATTACTACAGATACCGTTGAGCAAGCAATAGACCGTGCCGGACTAAAAGCAGGCAATAAAGGCGCAGAAGCGGCTTTAAGTGCTTTAGAAATGGTTAATGTTTTAGACAAGCTATAAGCGGAGTTTTTTGTGAAACCAACCCCTAGAAGAAAAGCTCGTGAGTTAGCTGTTCAAGCAATTTACTCATGGCAGCTAAGCCAAAATTCAGTTACTGATATCGAAGGTAATTTTTTAACCGATAACAGTGCTCGACGTTTTGATATTCCATATTTTCAACAATTACTTCGTGGTGTCGCAGCATCTGTTGGTTCAATTGATGAAGCTATTTCACCTCATGTTGATCGTCCCCTCGATGATGTTGATCATGTTGAAAAAGCTATTTTACGTGTTGCTATTTATGAATTAAACGATTGTAAAGATGTGCCATATCGAGTTGTTATCAATGAAGCAATCGAACTCGCGAAATCTTTTGCAGCTGACGATAGCCATAAATTTGTTAATGGCGTTCTTGATAAAGCTGTTAAGTTAATTCGTCCAGAAGAATAATTTATACTCGTATATTAAAAGCAAAGGAATGGCTGTTGTATGAAAGAATTTGAACTTATTCGTCGCTACTTTACAGAACAAGTTGTTAAACGAAAAGATGTTCATCTAGGCATTGGTGACGATTGTGCAATCGTTACGCCAGGTGAACGACAACAAATTGCAGTGACTACAGATACATTAGTTGCTGGGGTTCATTTTCCTTTAGATACTTCCGCCCGTGCTATTGGCCATAAATCAGTAGCTGTTAATTTATCTGATCTTGCCGCAATGGGGGCGGAACCAAGCTGGATTTCTTTAGCTATAACGCTTCCTGAAATCGACACTAACTGGGTCGATGAATTTTGTGCAGGTGTTTTTGAGCTTTGTGAATTTTATAATGTACAACTGATTGGTGGTGATACTACTCAAGGACCGCTCAGTATTACAATCACAGCGCAAGGACTAATCCCTTTGAATAAGCATATTTCCCGATCAGGTGCTAAAGCTGGGGACTGGTTGTATGTAACAGGTGAAATAGGCGGTGCAGCTCTTGCTTTGCAACATATACAAGGTAAAGTGAAAGTAGCAAGCCAATATCAAGAAGAAATACAGAAACGTTTAGACTTTCCAAAAGCGCGCGTTTTAGCTGGGCAAGCATTACGTGAATATGCGACAGCGGCGATAGATTTATCAGATGGGCTCTTGGCGGATCTTGGTCATATTTGTAATGCTTCTGGTGTTGGTGCCAATATAGTACTTGATAACCTGCCTATTTCGTCAGCCGTTAGCGACAGCCTTACATCAGAAAACGCTTATGATATAGCATTACAGGGCGGTGATGATTATGAATTATTATTTAGTGTTGCTGAAGATAATAGAGTCGGTATGGAAACAGCTTTAGCGAATACGGGTAACAAAATCAGCTGTATTGGGCAATTAAATGGTTCAGATAAAATAACCACAACATTAAACAATCAACCGGTCAATATTCAGGTTCAAAGTTACCAACATTTTTCTAATCCTTCTTTTAATGAATAGATTAAGTTAATAATAATGAGTAAATCAACGGAAAACTTTCAAATATCAAACCCTATTCATTTCCTCGCTTTAGGTTTTGGCAGTGGTTTATTACCGAAAGCGCCAGGCACTTATGGAACCCTTGCTGCGATCCCTTTGTACTTATTATTAGTACCCACTTCAATTGCCACCTATTTAGCTGTTGTTATTGTTATGAGTATCGCAGGTATTTATATTTGCGGTAAAGCGGCAAAAGACTCAGGTGTTCATGATCATGGCGCTATTGTTTGGGATGAAATCGTTGGTTTTTTAATTACCATGTTTATGGTTCCATTGTCTTGGCAAAGTGTTGTGGTAGGTTTCATATTATTTAGAATTTTTGACATTTTTAAGCCTTGGCCAATTTCTTTTGTGGATAAAAATTTACATGGTGGTTTAGGCATTATGGTCGATGATATTCTTGCTGGTTTTGCAGCACTCGCGTGTATGCATCTTATTTTTTAAGCAATTAAAATTCGCTACTTAGTATTCGAACATCATTTCCATAATAACTCCTGCCATAAATATCTATCACCACGAATAAAGCTCTTTTTTCTTGATGCACATCAGCCTATTTATTTGAGGACTTGTTAATATTGTTCACAGATCAATTATATAGCGGTAGTGAAAAATGGAAGAGTGGGTTGGCGGAATTTGGCATAAATATATTACCCGTAAAGCCAATACTGAATATGACCATGCAAAAGTATGCTTTAGTGATGTTAGTAAATCTGTCGGTATGGTTTTTCGTGCATTAGGCGGCGACGTTGTTAAACGTGTTGAAGCGGCTAGCTCTCGTGACTACTTAGTTCGCCGAAGTTTTTTGCAAAAAATTTCCGGCGAAAATCAACAAATAAGCCTTGCATGGCAAGATTCAGAAAGCTTACGTTTACCTGAAAACTTAGCTGTTTTTCCAACGATTGAACTCAACCGTGATTTATACATTTGGTTAGCTATTTTAGCAGCCCATCATAGTGGACGTTTTCAACATTGGGCTATAGATAATCAACAACTAGTCGTTGACGTATTAAAACAATTTCCATCACTTATTCCTCGATATAAAAGGCTAGCACAAGCCTTTTTAGCGAGCCGCTCTACAATTAAAAAATTACCAGATCAAGAGCAAATAATGGAACAAGCTATTGTTCAAGCCATAATGGAACCAGGCAGTGTTAAAGAATTTCCCACGGTTAATTACGCCCCTAAAGCAGTGTTTTTATGGTTATATCCTTCTGCTCATGTAGACCCTCTAGTATTACCCGAATATGAAGAAATGTCTGACGATGAAAATGAAGCACAGACAACTAAGAAATCAACAAAAAGCAAAACAAGTCGTAAAAAAGCAGACCGAGAAGAGTCCGCTGAAAGTAACGACGGTATGATGATATTTCGGTTGGAGAGTATGTTCTCATGGAGTGAGTTTTCAAAATTAGACCGAGGCTCTGATGATACCGACGAAGATGAAGACGATTTATTGCGAACAGCTGAAGATCTCGACAATATTACTATATCGAAAGACCAAGACCAGAAAAGCGCCAATATAAAAATAGACTTAGATTTACCGTCTGCGTCTGAAGACGACATTCCACTTGGCGAGGGAATATCATTACCTGAATGGAATTATAGGGCACAACAATTAGAAAGTGATCGTTGTCTACTGCAGCCCATGCTACCTAAGGACTCTTCTCCTCAACCTTTACCGATGAAACTGCAAAAAACGGCAAAAGCTATTCAAGCACAATTTGAACAATTAACCAGTGTTCGCTATTGGCTAAAAGGTCAGCCTCAGGGGGAAGAGCTTGATTTATCTGCATGGTTAGACTTTCATGTAGAAAGTAAAATGTCACCCACGCAAGAAAAAGGTCTTTACCAAAGTTTTAGAGGCAACAATCGTGATATTTCGAGCTTATTACTGGCTGACTTATCAATGTCGACAGATGCTTATTTAGACGATGAAAGCCGTGTCATTGATGTAGTTCGAGATAGTATGCTGTTATTTGGTGAAGCACTGAATAGTGTTGGGGATAAATTTGCTATGTATGGGTTTTCTTCAGTTAAGCGCTCAAATATTCGTTTTACTATGTTGAAAAATTTTAATGAAGTGTATAACGATGAAATTCGTGGTCGAGTTCAATCAATTCGACCAGGATTTTATACCCGTATGGGAGCCGCCATTCGCCAAGCAACAAAAGTATTGCAAGAGCAGCGCAGTACCCAAAAGTTATTATTAATTTTAACTGATGGCAAGCCTAACGATATTGACCATTATGAAGGGCGTTTTGGTATTGAGGATACCCACCAAGCGATAGCTGAAGCGAACAAGCTAGGTATTAAACCGTTTTGTATCACTATCGATCAAGAAGCTGAAGAATATTTACCGTATTTATTTGGTCGTGATGGTTTTACTGTCATTTTACGCCCAGCACAGTTACCCGTGCGTTTACCGCAACTTTATCATCAGTTAACGAGTCATTAATTATGTCTGTGAAACAAGTACCGTGCTTATATTGTCAGACAAAAAATGATGCAGATAGAGATAACTGTGAAAACTGTGGTATGGCATTAGCAAAAAACCATCCTGATGGGGAGAAGTCCCGTCAACGATTTTTTGTCAAAGCATTTTGGGGTATCGTTATATTCTGTATTGTCATGATGGTTTATTTACCTAGACACTTTTTTTAACAATAATATGCCCAAACCATTTGAAGGTGTAGAAACCGGTTTG
>Ga0209291_1000266_pt1 | contig 51847 bp, 35 predicted proteins | sample GOMGulsemesocosm_FD_184633 | JGI IMG/M metagenome (GOLD analysis project Ga0209291, IMG submission 184633) | Methane-oxidizing microbial communities from mesocosms in the Gulf of Mexico - GOM9B Gulf of Mexico (SPAdes) (version 2) | ecosystem: Environmental > Aquatic > Marine > Cold seeps...
ATAGTAGAGATGAATTCAATCAATTGGCTAGCCTGAATTATATTCTGCCAAATGAACAAGAGTATCAAAAAAAGTATGATGAATTTTTGAAATCTGATGGATATGATAAGTTCAAAAAAGATAAAATCGAAGAAGAAAATAGTATAAATATATCAAATATAGATACGCCTCCGATTTTCCCAGGTTGTAACGAAAACGCAATTACGGAAGACTTGCAAAAATGTTTTAGCATGAGTATTGCTAAACATGTAAATGAACATTTTGACACTTCTATTGCTAAAAACAATAATTTATCAGGTAGACAACGTATCAACACCATGTTTAAAATTAATAAAGATGGAATGATTACTGATATTAAAGTACGCGCACCACACCAAAGTTTAGTAACAGAAACAGAACGTATTTTAAACCTTTTACCAAAAATGAAACCCGGAATTCATGAGGGGAAAGTGGTTACAGTACCTTATTCATTACCAATCATAATTCAAGTAAACTAAATGAAGAAAATATTTTTATTACTAATCAGTATACTTTCAATTAAAGCCGAAGCTCAAACTTCGGCTTTAGCCGTTGGGGATAGTTTGTTTCAATTAGGAAATTATACAAAGGCGATTTCATTTTATGAAAAGGATGTTGAAGAAACTACTTATACTCAAACTAAAATAGCACAAGCTTATGTAGGTTTGGGAGCTTACAGAAAAGCAATTCCGTATTATGAAAACATTGTTTTAAAAGATAGTACACAGTTAATATCTCAATATGAATTAGGGAAATTATATTATAAAATTAAAGCTTCAGAAAAAGCATTTAGCTGTTTTAAGAATCTGATTAAAGCTGACAATCAAAATCCGAATTTTCAATATCAATTAGGATTGGTTCAGCTGCAAGCAAAGGATAAAAATTATATTGAATCATTCAGAAAAACAGTTGCTTTAGATCCGTTTCATTTAAAAGGGGTTAAACAATTATGTAAGTACTTTCTGAAAAAAGCAAGTTGGACTTCTTTTGAAAAATACAATGCAATAGGGTTACAACATTATCCAGAAAATGAAATTTTAATCAATTATAAAGCGCAAGCATGCTTTAATCAGGGGTATTATAAAAAAGCAATTATATACTTTACCAAATTATATGAAACAGATCCAGAAAATAAATTTGTGTTGTATCGTTTAGGTTTGGCAAATCATATGTTAATGCAATATAATGAAGCAATTGGGTTTTATGAAAAAGCAATTGATCAAGATAGTACTAATGGCGATTATCATACCCAAATTGGGTTAGCGTATATGGGTATAGCGTCCTACGAAAAATCACGTTTACATTTATTACAGGCTTTGGTTTTTAATGGTGTAAAGGTGGATAGTGAGTATTACAATTTAGGAATGTGGCATAAGGAACAAAAGCAATATGCAAAAGCAATAACAATGTTTCAGAAATCTTTTAAGGAGAATAGGTATAGCTACAAAGCTAAATTCGAACAAGCAATTTGTGCCGATAATTATTATAAAGATAATGATAGTAAATTAAAATTGTACCAAGAGTATAAATTGTACTTTGAAGATAAAAATAAGAGAAATGATGAAATTGTAGCTGCCAGAATAAGTCATTTTAAAGAGTTAATCCATCTAGAAGGAAATACAAATTAAGTTAAAAAAGAACCGTTAAAATAAGTATCTTTAATGTTTCATAACATACAACTCATGAAACAGAAAGTATTGTTTATTGATAGAGACGGAACAATTATTAAGGAAACTACCGACGAAAAAATAGATTCTTTTGAAAAATTAGTCTTTTACCCAAAATCAATTGTTGCGCTACATAAAATAGCCAAAAAGTTAAATTATGAGTTGGTTATGATTACCAATCAAGACGGTCTAGGAACGTCTTATTTTCCAGAAGATACTTTTTGGCCAGTACAAAACTTTGTAGTGGATACCTTTAAAAATGAAGGAGTAGTATTTAAAGCTATTTATATAGATAAAACGTTCCCAAAAGAGAACGCTCAAACTCGTAAGCCAAATACGGGGTTATTGTCGTCTTATTTTTCTGATCACTATGATTTGGAAAATTCGTTTATGATAGGCGATCGATTAACCGACATGGAATTGGCAAAAAACTTTGGAGGTAAAGGAATTTTTATCAATGATAAAACTCATTTGGGAACTAACGAAATTACAGTAAAACGTGAAGAATTAGATAGTCATATTGCATTGGAAACTAATGATTGGAATACTATTTATAAGTTTCTGAAAAAACAGTAGTTGCTATTCTGTAATCAGATTGACTTATTGTGTTGTTATTTTTGTATTTTTCCAGTCTAAAACCTTGATTTGAAGAAAGCTGTTGCTATAGTTTGTGTATTGTTATTTTGCTCTTGTAATTATTTTGAGAGTAAAAAAATTCATGTTACAGATGAACGTATTCAAGAACAACTAGACTTATTAGACACTTCAACCATTGATAAGTTTCCTATTTTTAAAGATTGTGAGCAACTAGATCAAGATCTGGCTGCGGAAAGAAATTGTTTTATTACATCCTTAAGTACTTATATTGGGGACTCTTTGTTTGAAAATAAGTTGGTTTTAGAAGAAGAGTTAGATACTTCTTTTCAAGTAGCTATTCAAGTTTCTGAAACAGGTAAAGTGACTATTATTTCGCAAGAAATAGGTAAAACTCTAAAAGAAAACATTCCAAATATTAATCAGATAATAGAACAGAGTATTAATGAATTACCAGAAATAAAACCTGCCTTAAAGAAAATACAATCAGGTGAATTAGTTCCAGTAAAAACCCAGTTTGTTATTCCAATACGAGTTGTGGCAAAGGTTTTAGATAATTAGCATCGCTAGTGCTGAATAGCCAATCGTCTCACCAAAAGCAATAGTTCAACCTAAGACTATATAATACTAAAGCATAGAAATGATAGTTGTTCGCATACATATACAAAAAAACGATTTCAGAAAAATTCCTGAAATCGTTTTTTTATTTATTGAACTTGCTTTTATATTCCCCAATAAAGCGGACTAAAAGCAAAGGGTGCAGATCTTGTTATTTAAAAATAGTATAAAACGTCAATTTTGGTGATTTTCAATTGAAAATTGTATCGAAAAACTAGTTCCAATTACAAGTTAAACTTGTATCCTAAACGTAAATCTAAAGGAGTATTTCCTTGGTTGTCAAAATTGATTAAAGCAACTAATTCATTTGCCGATAACGTAATATAACCGTTACCTAATTTAATATCAGCCCCTAAACCTAAAATAATTGGCGCATCTAAAACCGCTCCAGAATTTTTAGTAACGGTAGTTGTCCCCGCTACTGTAGTTGTAGTTTCAGATTTAGAAAAAGTATAGGTAGCAAATGTTGCTTGCGGATAAATTGAAAAAGATTCTTTATTGATTACTCTGAATCTGTAAAATAATCCGAATTGACTTGATGAATATTTAAAGTCGTCTGCTTCCAAACTTTGCTTAAATAATACCCCTAACGAATGTCTTGAACGTTTTGCATCATAAACTTCAGCTTCGGCTCCAAATACAGGAACAAAAGTATTGTTTTGGTTTCTTACAAACGGATTGTTTGACATCCCACCAAACACACCTAATCTTGCTTTAGTTTCTGGTCTTTCAGCCTGTAACTTGTAATCTATATCAGAAGCTTTGTTGTAGTTGTCAATATATGTTCTCAAGCTACCAAGCGTAAGCTTTACTTTAGAAATATCCATTCCAGCATCAGCAGTAAGGATGCTTAAAATTTCTTTGTATTCCCCTTGATATTTTCCATTTTCATTTTTTGTATTCGTTAACTCCGTAAGGGAGTCATCTTTTTTGATGAAATAACGATATTCACCTTCAGTAATAACATAATACAATGTTGCTTTACCTGTTATCTCTTCTGTTAGTTCATATGATTTTCCATCAATGGTATGCGTCATTTGAGCAAAAGAAGTGATGCTTAAAAATAGTGTAAAAACTAATGTTATAATGATTTTGTTCATGGTAATACTAATGTAGTTAAACCTCCATTTGAGGAATTTTGATAAAAATAAAAAATAAAAATGTAATAAACAGATTTTAGCTTGTAAATAGCTACTCATTGACGAGCAGGTAATTTCAATGACCAATTATTACGAACGGATAAATACCTAATAATAACTACTGTAAGCATAGAAATTAACATGTTAATTGTAGGGTTGTTTGAAAATTGTTCTAAGCCTAAAAAAACTAACCCTCCTGCTAAGCATGCCGAAGCATAAATTTCTTTTCTGAATATTAAAGGAACTTTATTGGTTAATACATCACGAATAATTCCTCCAAATACAGCTGAAACAATCCCCATTAATATTGCTATAGGGAATTCTAACCCTACTCCTAAAGTTTTTTGCAAACCTAATATAGTAAAAAGGCCAATTCCGATTGTGTCAAAAAAGAACATACTTTTTCGGAGCTTTAAAATTCTTTTTTTAAATAAATAAGAAAGCAATAAGGCTGCAATAATTGTCCATAAATAATTTAGGTCAGTCATCCATCCAACTGGGGTTTGCCCAATAAGCATATCCCTTAGAGTTCCACCACCTACGGCCGTTACCATACCAATGATACTTGAACCAACAACATCAAAGTCACTATCAATAGCCGTGAGAATACCGCTAATAGCAAACACTAACGTTCCAACAATATCAAGAATATAAATCCAATCCATAAATCGATGATTAATAAGAAGCAATAATAAACTAATTTGAATTGAAAAGATAACTTACTTATTAAAATACCTGTCTTTCCAAACAAACGGACTTGTTAAACTTATTATTGCAATATACACAGTAAAGAATGGATAAAATAGTACCGTTTTCAAGAAAGAGATCAGGTTAATTTTATTCTGATATAAACTTGCAGTTTTAAAAATTAGTAATGAATCAATTGCAAATTTAGGAAGCAAGAGTAATAGGAATATTGGATAGTAGAAACCTATAATTAATCCTAGTCCAATTGCAAAGTTTGCAAAGAAAACTAGTGCTCCGATACATTTAGCAAAATGGCTTTTAAAGTGAGTAACTTTGGCAGCCCAACGTTTGCGCTGTTGAATTAATTCATTCCAGTTTTTAGTTGGATATGTAGTTACAAGTGCTTTAAAATCTTTCAGGAAAAGTACTTTTGATTTATCGTGAGCTACAAAGTTTTCTAATAAAAAAACATCGTCACCACTTGCAATAAAATCATTGTATTTAAAGCCATTTAATTGTAAGAATAGTTCTTTTTTATATGCCAAATTAGCCCCGTTAGCCATAAATGGGTGTTGGATTCCAAAACCACCAATAGTAGCTCCTTGCATACTTAAAAAGTCGATAAGTTGAAACTGATGTAAAAATGAACTGTCACTTTTAAAACTTACTGGTGCAACGAGCATATTAGGATTGTTCTCGAAAATACAAGTGTTAAAACTAGAAAGCCATGTTTTAGGAAGTATACAATCAGCATCTGTGGCAACAATCCAATTGTATTTTGTACTAGAAATAGCAGTGCTAATCGCATCTTTTTTAGGAGAGTTTGATTGCCTTAAATTCTTAATTGTTTTCAGGTCAATTGTTGGATTTTCAGCACAAAAAGTATTAATAATTTCTTGTGAATCATCAGTTGAATCATCATCAACTAAAATAATTTCATATAGTGATTTGTCATATTCAATTGCTGTAATAGAATTTAATAAACCAGGTAAATTATGGACTTCATTCCTAAAAGGAATAATAATTGAAAACTGAGTTGCATCCTCATGTTGTTTAGTTATTGGTTTTAATCTATCAAACCCAATAATGAATAACAATATGAGTATAGCGTACAAACCAATTAAAAGCCAGAATAAGTATAAAAGGAATATCATATTACTCTTGATTAAACTTAAAACGTAAAACAAAATAACTCCCTATTGTTGCTGGAAAAGCAAAATTGAATATCCACATTAACGTTGTAATAGCTAATACAACAAATTCATTTGCGCCAACAAAACTAAATAGCCAAACAGCAACACTTCCTTTAACTATTACGTCAAGAATGAAAATTGTTGGAATAACGGAAACTATAAAGTACATGCTGGTAATAAAAGCCATTGCTTCATGATATGAAATTTCAATACCAAACAACCAAATTAAAAAATAAAATTGATGCGCAAATACTACATACTTTAAAACAGATAAAAATCCTGCGGTGAGTATAGTTTCTCTTTTTAAATTATTAAAAAACCGACTTAATCTTGAAAAGGAATATCCTTTTATAGTGTGTTTTTTTCGAGATGAATAAATAAGGAAAAAGAGTAGAAAAACAGTAATTACAACACCAAGTCGGATAGCGTCATAATAAAACACTTGTATTTCATATGTGTTTATAACATGTAATAAACCAATAACACCGAAAACAACAGTTGCTCCAAGTTGAGTTAAGTTTCCTACTAAATTTAATCCAAGAATTCTTTTTCTAGATATTTTATGATAGTATATCGCTTTAGCTCCGTATTCTCCAATTCTGTTGGGTGTAATGATAGATGCAGTTAGTGAACTAAGTGATTGTTTGGCTGCTTCTGAAAATGAGATTAAGTTGATTTCATTTACGAGAGTTCTCCATTTCATACCTTCTAGACTCCAATTTAGCAAGCTAAACGTAATGAGAATAATAATATTAGTTAGAGTTATAATCTTATTATCATATAGTAACTGTAGAAAATAATCAAAATCTAAAGTATCATTATGTAATAGCTTTTCGTATATAAAATAACCAGCACCAAAAACGATAGCTAACTTTACCGCCATAAAAGCAAATTGCTTTAAGCGAATACGTAAAGTAGACATACTATTGTGCTTGGTCATTAGTTTTTAGTAAGTTTGTAATAATCAGTCCGCAAATTATAAAATTTAAACAGATGAACAGATTTAGTATTGTATTATTCTTTGTATTCCTTTCAAATTTAATAACAGCTCAAACATTAACGCTTGATTTAGGAGTAGGTTTTAACAAGCCTTCTGATAATTTCGGAACCATATATGAGGCAAAACCAATTAACGGGTTAACAGTGGATGCTGGACTTCGTTATATGTTAAAAAAGAAATTAGGAGCAAAATTAGACTTAGGGTTTAATCGCTATGGTGAAGGAGGAGAATCTCCAGAATTTAAAGCCAATTATACCAGGGTTAATTTACAAGCATATTACAATGTTTGGGATCATTTATACGATTTACAAATGCGCTTGCCGGAACGTATAGGTGTGTTTTTACATGCAGGACCAGGAATGTCGTTTATTAAACCTTTAAGTGAACCTTATATTAATAATAAGAGCAGTAATTTTAATGTAATGGCTGGTGTGGCTGTTCATTATGGAATTACTGATAGAGTATCAATATATGTAGATGCTTCTAATATATTTAATATGGGACAAAAAATAAATTATGAAGGATCTGTTTTAGCCGATAATATTAATGCATCAATGGCTAACTTAACCTTTGGAGTAAGTATTTCAATTAATTCGGAATGTTACTTCTGTGAAGAGCCAGAAATGTAGTTATTTGGGCGTTACCAAGTAGAAAAAACTTGGTCAGGCTGTCCGTTATATCTTTTTAATCATTATTTAAATTGTCATTACGAGAGTGTTTTTTACTCGAAGCAATCTGTTCAATTAGCAGATTACTTCGTCGCTCACTCCTCGTAACGACGTACTATTAAAAAGGATGCCACTACCATCCTTAACGCAAAAGAAACTTAAAATAAGGTCATTTTGTTAAACATTTATAAATGTATTTTTCAGGAAATACTAAACCTATAAAATAAAACGTGGCTAAAGAAAAAATCATATTGGGGGTAGATCCTGGAACAACAATAATGGGTTTTGGACTCATAAAAGTTGTAGATAAAAAGATGGAGTTTCTTCAAATGAATGAACTCCTACTTCAAAAACATAAAGACCCTTATACCAAGCTGAAACTTATTTTTGAGCGCACTATGGAGTTGATAGATACGTATCATCCAGATGAAATGGCTTTGGAAGCACCCTTTTTTGGTGTGAATGTACAATCCATGTTAAAACTAGGAAGAGCACAAGGAGTTGCTATGGCAGCAGGATTGTCACGACAAATTCCTGTAACAGAATATGCTCCTAAAAAAATAAAAATGGCTATTACTGGTAGCGGGAATGCAAGTAAAGAGCAAGTAGCAGCAATGCTTAAAAGTTTATTAAATTTAAAAACCTTACCTAAAAATCTAGACGCTACCGATGGTTTAGCAGCAGCAGTTTGTCATCATTTTAACTCAGGAAAAACTATAGGAACAAAAAGTTACGGTAGTTGGGAAAGTTTTGTGAGTCAAAACGCTAATCGAGTTAAAAAATAATATCGCCTAAATTTATATTAGGTAATCACAGTTATGCAAAACATTGAATCATTAAAATACCCAGCAGGAAAATTAACTATTCCAACTCAAATTTCTGAAACTAAAATAAAGGAGTATATAGCAACTATAGCTGAATTTCCTGAACGTGTAGCAGCAGAAATAAAAGATTTGACAGATGTTGAATTGTTAAACAATCATTATCGCAGTGGAGGTTGGAATATTAAACAAGTATTAAATCATTGTATTGATAGCCATATGAATAGTTTTATCAGGTTTAAATTGGCATTAACGGAAGACAATCCAACCATAAGACCTTATGATGAAACTGCATGGGCAGAGTTGCCTGATTCCGTATTGTATGATGTGTCAGAAAGCATCCAATTATTACGTTCAATACATAAACGTTGGGTGTTTTTATTAAATAATTTAACAATGGAGGAATTCGCAAGAACTTTTGTTCATCCAGATGGAAATGAAGTAGTATCGTTAAAAGAAAATCTATGTATTTATGCTTGGCATTGTAATAATCACTTTTTGCATATTGCCAATGCTAATGAGTTTATGTTTCCAAAAGATTAAAGCTATATGAGCGGAATTTATCTTCACATCCCATTTTGTAAACAAGCATGTCATTATTGCGATTTTCATTTTTCTACTTCATTAAAGAAAAAAGAGGAGTTGGTACAAGCTATTGCTTTAGAATTAGCATTACGAAAAGATGAAATAAGTGCTCCTATAGAAACTATTTATTTCGGCGGAGGAACTCCAAGTTTATTATCTGTAGCTGAGTTAGAGTTTTTAATTAAAACTATTTATAAGAAGTATGAAGTAGTAGAAACCCCTGAGGTTACTTTAGAAGCAAACCCAGATGATTTAGCTGCACTGATGCCTGATGATAATCACTCAGAAACCATTTTTGAACAATATAAATCAATAGGAATTAACCGATTAAGTATTGGTATTCAATCTTTTTTTGAAGATGACTTAGTATTAATGAATCGTGCTCACAATGCAAAAGAAGCTCAAAATTGCTTGTCTGTAGCGACTCGCCACTTTGATAATATTACCATCGATTTAATATATGGAGTCCCGAATATGAGTAATGAAAAATGGATTGCCAATATTGAAAAAGCACTCTCATTTGGAGTAAATCATATTTCAAGTTATGCCTTAACAGTTGAGCCAAAAACAGCACTAGCAAGTTTTATTGCTAAAGGAAAGATTGATGCTCCAAAAGACGATGTCGCCCATGAACATTTTCAAATTTTAGTTGATACATTAGAGGCTAACGGATTTGTACATTATGAACTTTCTAATTTTGGAAAATCCAACTATTTTTCTAAACATAATACGTCCTATTGGAAAGGGAAATCCTATTTAGGAGTTGGTCCTTCAGCACATTCTTTTAATGGAAATGAGCGTAGTTGGAATATAGCTAATAATACCAAATACATAGCTGCTATTCAAGAGAATCAATTGCCGATTGAACGTGAAGTACTTTCAGTAGATGATCGTTATAATGAGTATGTTATGACGGGGTTACGGACAATTTATGGTGTGTCACTCGATAAAGTCAGGAATTATTTTGGCGAAGTATATGTTTCTCATATAAAAAAAGAAGCTCAAAAATTTATAGACCAAGGATTATTAATGATTACCAGTGAAACTAGTCACTCTTCTAGTGTTCAAACTCAAAAATTGTACACTACTCAAAAAGGAAAGTTTTTGTGTGATGGAATAGCTTCTGATTTGTTTAAAGTATAATTAAAAGAAGCTGTTGGTGTTGTTTTTGGCTTGAATTTCAGTCTTTTAGGAAATTCGCCCAAAATAACGTACTTTTAATATTACTAAACACTAACCAATTTAATGTATTCTAAAAAAAGGGTAATATCTATTGTTTTTCTATGCCTATTTTTGAGTTTAAATGCTCAAGAATACGTTGATAAACACTATTATTTACTTGATAGTCTAGATATCTCTTCAACTAGTCCTAAAGAAAAATCATTATTAGAATCTTCTTTAAAGGAATACCATTCGTCATTACATGATACCTTAAAACTTAAAGCGATTAGTAATTTAGTTGAAAAGTCATGGGATAATAAAATTTGGCCCAGATATAATGCATGGGCATATCATTTTACAAAGAAAAAACTAGGAAACATAATAGATACTTACTACCAAGTAAACTTGTCTTCTGTAGACAAAAAACTACTTTTATATTATGCAAATTCAGTAAATAACTTTGGAATAATACAAAGCGAAATAGGTGATTTACCCAAAGCTTTAGAATATTATTTTATATCATTAAGTATAAGAGAGCATGTTAATGACGATTTAGGTACTTCCGAGACATATAATAATATTGGATCTATTTATGGTAGGCTGGATAATTCTGAAAAGTCATTAGAGAACTATGAAAAAGCTAAAGCAATTGCAGAGAAAGTTAATGACAATGATTTATTGGCTGTTGTTTTAAGTAATATAGGGATATTATATAAAAAAACTGGAAAAACTGATAAGGCATTACGTTGTTACGAAAGAAGCTTAGTAATCAAAGAAAAATTAAATGATACAGCAGGTTATGGCTTTACATTAGGGTTGATTGGTGAGATTTTTGAAAGTAAAGGAGAGCTTAATGAAGCCTTAGGGTTTTACACAAGAAGTTTAGCTATTTTTAAAGACGAGAAGGAAAGTGACGGTATTGTAACCTCTTTAAACCGTATAGGGACAATTTATTTTAAACAAGGTTTAACCGAAAAAGCAAAAGAAAGTGCTCTGCAAGCGATGTTTTTTGCTGAAGAATCAAATAATGACGAGTTGATTATGGATTCTTCTTTGTTGTTGTCATCAATATATGAGCGAGAAAAATTGTGGGAAAAAGCATTTGAATTTCAAAAGTTACATATAAAAAAGCGTGACCGTGTAAAAAGTATAGAAATTCAAAGAAAAACTGCTGAAACACAAATAAAGTATGATTTAAGTAGTCAACAACAAAAAATAGATTTTTTATCATTCAAAAATAAAACTCAAGAAGTTCGCTTAAAAAATAATGAAATCTCCATAATTATAATTTCTATAGCTTTGGTGATCGTTACTATATTGGTATTGAGTTATCGAAGAAGTAACAAAAAGAAACAGATAATTAATGAGTTGTTAGAAAGAGAAAACGACACTAAAAAAACAATACTACAAGAAATTCATCATAGAATAAAAAATAATTTACAAGTTGTTAATAGTTTATTAAGAATGCAAGCGAGTAAAACTGAAGATAAAGATATTAAAACCGCATTTAAAGAAACCCAAAGCAGAGTTGTGTCTATGGCTATGTTGCATGAAAAAATGTATGATTCTGGCGATTTTAAAAATTTAAACTCTAAAGAATACATTAGTCATTTGGTAAATGATATTGTTAAAAATTATACAGTAGACAAGAAAGTGTCATTGAAATTGGATATAGATAAAGTCTTTTTTGATTCTAAAATAATGATGCCGTTGAGCTTAATTATAAATGAAGTAATTACCAATTCATTAAAGTACGCATTTAAAAACCAAGATAATCCTGTAATATCTGTTCGTTTAAAACAATTGAGTAATACTAAAAATGAACTTTATATAGCCGATAATGGAATTGGGTATGACCGAGAAAAAGAAAATAAAGGGTTGGGGACAAAGCTAATCAAGTCATTCACAAAACAAATTCTTGGTACAATACATCACAGTACTAATAATGGAACTTCAGTAACAATAACTTTCAACTGTTAATAGGGTAGTCTCAGAGGTTTACACACGCCTAATGTGTTAATTTTAGAAAAATTGTAACAAATTGGTTGTTAGGGCTTTTAGTTTAAAAAGAGTATCTTTAAGTATACTTAAAAACGCTTTATGATGTTGTTTAAAGCTAAAAGCATTTTCTTTTTTTTTGCAGCTCTTGTGATTTCTTCTTTTTCACAAGCGCAAAATTATGCTGACAAAAACTATTATTTGATTGATAGTTTATCCCTAAATGATTTAGTAGCAAATGAAAAAGAATTAATTCATTCTTCTTTAACAAAATTCCATAGCACAGAAAATCAAGAATTTAAATTAAAAGCGATAAATACTATTGTTGAAAATTCATGGAATGATAATGTATGGCATAAATACAACCAATGGATGTATGACTTTACAAATCAGGAATTGAAATCAATACTCCCAATATCGAATAATACAAACTTAAATAGCAAGGAAAAAATGTTTTTAAAATATTATACAAACTCGTTGAATAATTTAGGGGTAATTTATAATACAGAAGGGGAGTTACCAAAAGCGTTGGAATATTATTATAAAAGTTTGAATTTACGTGAGTTGTTAAAAGATAGTCTTGGTTTAGCTGAAGCATATAATAATATAGGTAATATTTATGCTATGCAGGACAATATAGAAAAAGCATTGGAGTTTTCAGAAAAATCCTTATTCATATCAAAATTAATAGGAAGCAAAGAGTATAGTATTATTTTAAGCAATTTAGGAAATCTACATATGCAGCAAGGTAATAAGGAAAAAGCAATGTTGTATTATAAAGAAGGCTTAGAGTTAGGTAAAAAAATAAACGATGTGGTAGGTGTCGCCAACTCATTGAGCCTAATAGCAGGCCTTTATAAAAAGGAAGGTGAATTGACTAAAAGTTTAACCTATTTATTGGAAAATTTAGTGATTTTAGAGGAAAATGGGTACCAAGATGGAGTAATCGCGTCGTTATCGGAGATTTCTCGTGTGTATTTAATAAAAGGTGAAATTGCTAAGGCCAAAACATATGGCGAAAAAGCAATAATATTAGCAAAAATACAAGAAGATCCGGAACGTATTTCTATTACTGCTCGCTCACTTTCGGCTGTTTATCAAAAGGAAAATAATTGGCAAAAAGCATTTGAAATGGAAACACTACATTTTGAAATGCGTGATAGGATAAAGAGTATAGAAATAGAAACTAGTTTAGTTAAACAAACAGCAAAATATGAGCTGGATAAAAAGCAACAAGAAATAGAATTATTATCAGTAAAAAATGAGGTGCAGGAGTTGAAACTAAAAAGGAATAAAACATCAATAGTGTTAGTCTCTGGAGGGCTTTTGTTTGCATTAATTTTGGCCTTTATATCATATCGAGGCTATAAAAAGAAACTTATTATTAATAGACTTTTGGAGCACCAAAAAGAAGATATAACTAGGAAAAATGAAGATAAAAAAAACATGCTCAAAGAAATACATCATCGGGTAAAAAATAATCTTCAAGTCGTAAATAGTCTGTTAAGAATGCAATCAAGCAAATCTTCAGATAAAGAAGTCATAAATGCATTTAAGGAAACACAAGGTAGGGTGTTCTCAATGGCAAAATTACATGAAAAAATGTACCAATCGGGTGATTTGAAACGCTTAAATGCAAAAACACATATTACCATGTTGGTTGAGGAAATTGTAAAAAACTATACAATTGAAAAAGAGATAGTTCTCAATTTGGAAATAGAAGAGATTTTTATTGACGCCCAAACCATGTTGCCTTTAAGTATGATTATTAATGAAGTTATAACTAATTCATTAAAATACGCATTTATAGGGAGAGTAAAAGGTACAATATTTGTAAAACTAAACTCTTCAATAGACATTACAAATCAATTATATATTGCAGATGATGGAATAGGTTATAAAAAAGAAGAATCGTCAATTGGGTTAGGAACTAAGCTTATACAGTCCTTTACTCGACAACTCAATGGTACTATTGAAAAGGTGTCAAATAACGGAACAGCTTTTAAGTTAACTTTTGAGAGTGTTATTTCTTAAACACTTATTAATGAGCTTTTTATAGGTATTCGTTAAAATATTGATTAAATTTATGTGTACAGCTTTTTTCCAAATAAAAGTTTGTATGTCATGCCTCATTTTACTTTCTGCATTGAAGTGTGTGGTTTTTGCCTCATTTCTTTAAAACAACCTACTGTAGATATTAAATACTTACTTAATATCTTATTGTAAGCTATTGTTTATGAAAAAGAAATATTCACATCGCTTTTGTAAATACTTATTATTAGTAAGTACGTTTCCCTTTGTACTAAAGTCTAACGGACAAACTTTCGTTGATAAAAGTTATTATTTGGTTGATAGTTTAAACTTCGAAAAACTATCCTTAAAGGAACAAAAATTAATCAATACGTCTCTTGAATTATTTCACAGTGCTAAACATGATACATTAAAAATAAAAGCAATAAATACTATAGTAGAAGAGTCTTGGGATGATTCAGTATGGCCATTGTACAATAAATGGCTTTACAGTTATATACAAGAGAAATTGGTAGTATATAGATCTAAAAGCAATAAGGAGCTCGTAATAGAAAAATTGACAAAATCTTTAGGGGAAGCCTTGAATAATATGGGTGTTTTATATAGTAACAAAGGGAACTATGCAAAGGCAATGGAGTATTATAATGAGAGTTTAAAAATAATGGAAGCAGCTGGTTATAAAAAAGAAATTGCAGTTGCTTTAAATAATATAGGCTATATACATTTAACTCAAGGGAAAGCTGTTATAGCTTTAGAGTTTTATCTGAATAGTTTAAGAATTAAAAAAGAAATTCATGATGAAAAGGGTATCGCTAACTCATTAAATAACATTGCTCAAATTTATTATGATCATGGCGAGATTATTAAGGCCTTAGAGTATAATATTAGAAGTTTAAAGATAAAGGAAAAGTTAGGTGATAACAGAGGGATATCTGCGTCATTAAACAACATAGCAGTAATATATCTTGATTTGGAAGATAGAGATAAAGCACTAGAATATCATCTAAAAAGTCTTGAGTTAAATGAAGCTATTGGAGACAAAAAAATGATTGTTGTGATATTAAGTAACATAGGACTCTTTTATACTGGAGAAGGTAATTTTAACAAAGGATTAGAGTATTATAATAAGGCACTGACAATAAGTGAAAGTGTTTCCGATAAACACGGGCTTATTTATTCCTTAAAAAATATTGGGATTGTATACAGTAGAAAAGGAGAGTATGAAAAAGCATTGATTTATTTTAAAAAGAGTTTAACTATCAGTGAAAAAATTGGTAATAAAAAACAGATAGCTAGTTTGTTTCACCAAATGGCTAGTGTTTATTTAAAACAAAATAAGATAGTTGATGCAAAAAATAGTGCAAAAAATAGTATGGTTTTAGCTCAAGAATTAGGGTATCCATTAAGAATTAGAGATGCTTCTGAAGTACTAAAATTTATATACCAAAAAGAAAATAATTGGAAAGAAGCTTTTAATATGCAAGAGATGTTTATTACTATGCGCGATAGTTTAAATAATAAGAAAACAGAAAAGAGTGCTATTCGGCAACAAGCGAAATACGATTTAGAAAAGAAAGAATTAGAGCTTAGTAAAAGTGAACAAGAGGTAGAGTTACTGTCTTCACAAAATGTAATTCAAGAATTAAAACTCAATAGAAATAGAATTTTAATAGCCTTATTTGCTACTGCATTTGGTTTAGTAACAATCCTTATACTACTAGTTTTTAGGGCGAATAAAAAGAAGAAAGTAATATATAAATTACTGAAAAAGCAAAAGGAAGACATTGCCAAAAAAAATGAAGAAAAAACAGTTCTGCTAAAAGAAATTCATCATCGTGTAAAAAACAATTTACAATTGGTAAATAGCTTATTGAAATTTCAATCGCGAGAAATTGAAGATGAAAAAATTCTAGGAATGTTTAAAAAAGCGCAAAAAAGAGTAGTATCAATGGCAATGCTTCATGAAAAACTATACCGATCTGACGATTTGAAGAATATAAATATTAAGGATCACTTTACTGTTTTGATTGAAGATCTTATTAAAAATTACGCTGTAGATAAAAAAATATCCCTCGAAATTGAAATAGATGAAATTAGTAATATAGGCATTGAAACTTTGACTTCATTAGGGTTAATTATTAGTGAGTTAATTACCAATAGTCTTAAGCATGCTTATAAAAATACCAATCAAGGAACAATTAAAGTTTCTTTTAAACAAGTAAATACCATATGCGAATTAATTATTGGTGATGATGGTGTTGGGTTTGTGCCTAAAAAGGAATCAGGAGGATTAGGAACTAAGCTAACTCAAATTTTTACAAAACAGTTAGGAGGAACTATCACAAAACAAAATCAACCAGGTACGGTATTTAAAATTGAATTTGAAAGACTATTGCGATAACTGTGAATGGAAAAATGACATATCGCATTAAGGAATACTTGCTGTTAGCAAGTATATTATTGAGTTTTAATTTTTCAACGGCACAATATGATAATATTAGTTTTACTAACCTTTCTTCAGAGGACGGTTTAACACAAAATACCATTTATAAAATATTTCAGGATTCTGATGGATTCTTTTGGTTTGGTACTGGTGACGGATTAAATAAGTATGACGGGTTTACATTTAAATTATTTGATGAAGACTTCGAGAATACCTCTAATTTAATTAATAAAGGAATAAAGTTTATTGATGAAGATTCAAAAGGGAATCTTTGGTATGGTTCAAGTAGTGGTCTTAATAAATTTAATAGGAAAACGAATAAGATCACAACATATATGCTCAGCTCCAAAAACTCTATGATCAAAGGCGATTATGTTGAAACACTCTTTATAGATAGTAAAGATAGAGTTTGGATTAGTACAAATACCAAATTGTACGTTGTAGACAATGATATTCAAAGTGTACTAATTAATGATGTCGAAAATCAGTTGGGAATAAAGCAAATAATTGAGGATGAAAAGGGGAGGATATGGCTTATAAAAAGTAAAGAGTTTTTTCAATTCGATGAGCTCAATAAAAAAATATTCAGCATATATAAAATTAAGGATGAACTTAAAATTAAAGTAAGAACTATTAAGGATGACAAAAAAGGAAATCTTTGGATAGGTACTGAAAAAGGGGTTTTTGTATTTAATATCAACACGAGTAGTTTAGAAAAAATATTTTCTCATTCAAACAAACAAATTAATAAAGCAGAAATAAGCACTATTAGTATCGATAAAAGAGGGGATATATGGCTAGGGTCATTGGGTCAGGGTCTTTTCAAAATTGAATATAAAAACTCGAGTATTTATCATGTTAAGCAGTATTTAAAAAGATCTTTTTTAGCACCAAAATTAAACTCCAATTATATATATGATATTTTTATTGATGACTCTAATGTATTATGGGTAGGGACTTTATATGGAGGAATAAGTAAGGGGAATATAGAAATTAATTTTTTTCATCTTAAAACAGGTTTTAAAAACCTAAGTATTGTAGACCCTGATCCTGTGTTTAGTTTATGCGAAGATAGTTATCAGAATTTATGGATTGGAACATATGGTTCGGGTTTATACAAATTAGACAAACAAAAAAACGTATATAAACACTATTCTGGCTCGGTAAAGGGGGGTAAAGGTTTAGCTGGAGAACAAGTTTATATGATTACAGAGGACGAAAATAAGGATATTTGGGTATGTACAGATACTGGAGGACTTCATAAGTATGATAAAGTTAATGATAGGTTTCATGTTTTTGAACATCCAGAAGTAAAAAAAGGAACCTTGACTAATTCTGTTGTTTTTAAAGGCCCTAATTCTAGTATTTATATAGGGACATTAAATAACGGTGTCTATTTATATAATTTGAATTCCAAAAAATTAAAGCATTATTCAAAAACAGTGACTAAGAGTCCTGAAACAGCACATGGTTGGGTGAATTATATTAAGGAAGATGTAATCAATAACCATTTATGGGTTGCATTTGAAAATGGACTTAATATTATTGATTTAGAGACGGATAAAGTTTATAAAATTGATAATACTGTTGAGGCTAATAATGGGTTGTTAAGTAATTATATTTTTTGTGTTCATCAGGATACTGAAGGAAAGTTTTGGTTAGGAACAGATGGTGCATTAATAGAAATTAGAAATTATGAATTAAGCGAATCAGGTATAATTAAACTAGAAACAAAAAAACATGCTAAAAAAGAAGGCTTTTCTAACGATATTATTTACGGCTTACTTGAAGACGATTCTAAAAACTTATGGATGAGTACTAACAAAGGCTTATCTAAATTCAATATTACCACTAAAAAAGTCAAGAATTATTTTGTTAGTGATGGGCTTCAAGGAGATGAGTTTAATATGGGGGCCTTTTACAAAAGTAATTCAGGAGAGTTTTTATTTGGAGGAATTAATGGAGTGAGTGCTTTTTATCCTGAGAAAATAACAGAAAATAAAGCCCTTCCAAAAATTGCAATAACAGAATTTAGGGTGTTAAATAATGAAATTAAACCTAGTCCTAACGGAGTATTATTAAGAGATATTAATGATGTAGATGAATTGAAACTCAATTTTAAGGATAAAGTGTTTTCTTTTGAAATTGCTGCTTTAGAGTATAGTAATTCACATAAAAATCAATATGCCTATATGTTAGAGGGATTTGAAGATAATTGGAATTATATAGGCACTCGTAGGCATATTACATTTACTAATCTTAATCCGGGCAAGTATACATTAAAACTAAAAGGAACTAATAACGATGGTGTTTGGGGTAAAAAAGAGAAGTCGTTAAAAATTAATATACCTCCTCCTTTTTGGAGAACTACAGGCTTTTACATTTTTTTTGGACTCTTTTTTTTAGGGCTTGGCGTTTTGATTTTAAAGTTTAGGGTAAAACAAGTTACCCTTCAAGCTGAAAAGCAAGTATTGTTTCAAAAAAACGAAGAAAAAAACACCATGCTTAAAGAAATTCACCATCGTGTGAAAAACAATTTGCAAGTAGTGAATAGTTTACTAAGCCTCCAATCACGTGAGGTTGATGATGAAAATGTGGTTGCAATGTTTAAAGACACTAGAAAACGTGTACTTTCTATGGCAATGTTACATGAAAGAATGTATGGGTCAGATGATTTACAATTCGTTGATATTCATCAACATTTTAAAGCATTAATTGAAAACCTTGTAAAAAGTTATGCCGTAGATAAAAAAATAAAGATAGAAATTAGTGTGAAAGATGTTGAAATGGGAATAAGTACCTTAACCCCTTTGGGTTTACTTTTAATTGAGATTATTACAAATTCCTTAAAATATGCGTTTACAACTAAAAACGAAGGAAGAATAAAAGTTTCTCTGAAGCAACTTAATGGGAAGTATGAATTAATAGTTGGAGATGATGGATCAGGGTTTATATCTAGAAAAGAAAACGAAGGATTGGGAACTAAATTAATACAAATATTTTCAAAGCAACTTAAAGGAACAATAGAGAAATTAAATTCAACCGGAACAGTTTATATGTTGGTTTTTGAGAAAATAAATTAAAGTATGAAACTAACGTTTAATTATAGCTTTATAACATTGTTGTTATCATTAAATATGATGCTCATAAACATACTTGGTGTTTATGGACAAAATAATAATGACTTCACACGTATCTCAATTAGTGAGGGACTTTCGCAAAGTACAGTAAGAGCAATATTACAAGATTCTGAAGGGTATATGTGGTTTGGAACTCAAGATGGCTTAAATAAATACGATGGGTACAATTTCACTATTTACAAGAACGATCTTGATAATCCAAATACACTTTCTAATAACGAAATCACTTCAATTGTAGAAGACAACAAAGGTAATTTATGGATTGGAACAAACGGAGGTGGACTCAATAAGTTTAACAAAACAACAGAAACATTTACTCATTTTAAAACAACTTCTACTCAATTAAATAAGATCAGTAATGATTTTATATTTTCATTATACATAGACTCAAAAGAGGGCTTGTGGATAGGGACTGTGGGAGGAGGTTTAAATGTTATGGATTTAGAAACCGAAAGAATTGAAGTTTTCAATACAAATTTATCGGAAATGAATAGGTTAGAAGTGTTAGCTATATGTGAAGATAAAGAAGGGAGTATATGGGTGGGAACAAATAAAGGACTCAATAAAATAAATCAAGAAACAAACCAAGTAGTAAATTATAAGTTCCAGCCTAATAAATCAGAGTTGCTACAAAATGATTATATCAGAGCGTTATTCAATGATAGTTCTGGAGAGTTATGGGTAGGAAGCTATGGTGGTGGACTAAGTAAATACGATTATGAAAATGATACATTTATACAATATCAGTTAAGTAAAAAAGCAAATAAAACTCAAGTATATTCAGAGTTTATTACTTCGATAACAGAAGATAAAAATGGTAACCTTTGGTTTGGTACCTGGGGCGATGGTGTGAGGAAATTTAATAAAAAAACTAAAGAGTTTACAAACTATACAAACAATCAAGATAACTTAAAATCATTAAGTTATAATACCATTTGGTCCGTTTATGTAGATAAAAGTAATTTGTTATGGGTGGGAACTTTTGGAGCAGGATTAAATAAAATACCCCTAGAAGAAAATAAGTTTGGTTTATATAAGCGAAAAGTTAATAACCCAAATAGTATTAGCAGTAATAGTGTTAGGGGAATTTATGAAGATGAAAAAGGAATTTTATGGGTTGGTGGATATGGTGGTTTAAATAAAATTGATAGAGAGTCTGGAAATGTTAAACGCTATGATAATAATGATTTTTGGATCGGACCAACATACGCTATCTACCCTGATGAAGATGATATTAATATTTTATGGATAGGTACTGAAGGGAAGGGGATGTATAAGTTTAATAAGGAAACTGAGGTTTTTAAAAGAGTTTTCTCAGAAGACATAAAGGTTACCCATATATTTTCAATCCAAGATGATAAAGAAGGTAATTTATGGCTAGGAGCACAATCAGGTTTTTATAAATTTAATAAAGCTACAGAAGAGTATTCTCAAATATTAAGGGATTATTCTGCAAAAGTAATATTAGCTAATAGGTATAGTGTGTGTGTATTTATTGATAGTAAAGAAACTATTTGGGTTGGAACCAACGGTAAGGGACTTATTAAATATGATAAAGATAAAAATAGTTTTAAAGAGTATGAGCATAAAACCGACAACCCGAATAGCATAAGTAATAATTCAATAAAATCTATTTTTGAAGATAATGACGGGGTACTTTGGATAGGAACAAATGGTGGTGGTTTAAATAAATTTAATGAGGAGGATGAAAAGTTTATACATTATACTGAAAAGGATGGGTTGCCAAACAATGTTGTATACGCTATTTTAGAAGATAAAGAACAGCATCTATGGTTAAGTACTAACAAAGGAATATCAAAATTTAATAAAACAAATATTAGTTTTAAAAACTTTACAGCCGATGATGGTTTGCAAAGCAATGAATTTAATACGGGGTCATATTTCAAAAGTAAAAGTGGAGAAATGTTTTTTGGAGGCGTTAAGGGACTTAATACGTTTTTTCCTAATCAGATAAAAGACAATCAATTTATCCCACCCATAGTAGTCACCTCTTTTAAAAAGTTTGATAAAGAAATAAATTATAAAAATATTATGTCTGAAAAGGATATCATTAATCTTACACATAAAGACAATTATATTTCATTTGAGTTTGCGGCTTTAGATTATTATTCTCCTGAGCATAATAAATATGCTTATAAATTAGAAGGATTAGATACAGACTGGATCTATTCAGATACAAGAAGGTTTACCAGTTACACAAATTTAGATGGCGGAAATTATTTCTTTAAAGTAAAAGGAACTAACAATGATGGTTTATGGAATGAAACAGGGGTAACTATCCCTATTTACGTAAAACCTCCTTTCAGAAAAACCGCATGGTTTATTTTTTTATGTGGCCTTTCATTATTAACTATAGTTTATGGAGTTTTTAAAATAAGGCTAAACCAAGTGAGGTTGAAAACAAAAAATAAATATTTAAAAAAACAGAACGAAGAGAAAATCGCGCTACTTAAGGAGGTTCATCACAGAATGAAAAACAATTTACAAATGGTTAATAGTTTATTGAAATTTCAATCGCGTGAAATAGAAGATAAAAAAATTATTAGCATGTTTAAAGATGCTCAAAACAGAGTGTTATCAATGTCGTTACTACATGAAAAAATGTATAACTCAAAAGATCTTCAGCATATTAATATTGAAGAACATTTATCACTACTAATTAATGATTTAGTAAAAAGTTATGCCATAGGAAAAAAGATAAATTTAAATATCAAAATAGAAAATGTTGATTTTGAAATACAAACTTTAGTGCCATTGGGGTTAATCATTAATGAAATGATTACGAACTCTTTAAAATATGCGTTTAAGGATAGAAACAAAGGGACAATTTCTGTTCACTTGAAGCCGCTGGACACCAAATTATACGAACTAATTATTGGTGACGATGGTGAGGGGTATTCACCAGAAAAAAAGTCTGAAGGATTAGGAACTAAGTTAATACAAATATTTGCCAAACAATTGAATGGTGCTATCACAAAACTTGAGCAATCAGGTACATTTTATAAGTTAGTTTTTGAAAAAATTGATATCTTGTAATGATGATAAAATACAGCTTTTACATATTTGCTTTTTTTTTATGTTTTATAGCCTCTCAAAACAGTTATGGTCAATCCAAAACATTACGATTTGAGCACCTAACTACCGAATCAGGATTACCAAGAAATCAAGTATATGCTTTGTTACAAGATAATGTAGGGTATATATGGACAGGAACAGGTGATGGTTTAAGTAGATATGACGGATATAGGTTTAAAACGTTTAATAATAAAACAAGTAATTTATTGGGGAAACATGTATCAAGTATTTATCAAGATAAAGAGAATACTTTATGGGTAACTACCAATATGGGGTTTAGTAAATTTAATAAAGCAACTGAACTTTTTGAAAACTTTACTATAGATGACACCTCAACTTCAGAAGAGAAAAAGATAAATGCCACTAAAATCCTTGAAGATGGTAATAATCAATTTTGGATTGGGAGTCAAAAAGGGTTGTTCCAGTTTAATAGAAAAGAAAGAATGATCAATGAAGATTGGTCTAGTCATACTTTAAAAAGTATACTTGACGAAAGTAAAATATCTACTCTTTTTCAGGATTCAAAAAATCGCTTATGGGTGGGTACTTTAAGTAATGGTTTATTTTTAATCTCATTGGGAAGTGATAATCAAATTAAAGACATAAATAATTATACAAATAATCCAGAAGATGTTACTACCATAAATCATAATAAAATAGAGGGCATTAAGGAGGATAGAAATGGAAGTATTTGGATTGCTACAAGGGGAGGATTAAACAAACTGAGCGATAATAATAAATTAAATATAGAAGAATATACATTTCATAAAATTCAAAATCCATATAAAAAAGATATTGCATATCTTGATATGGTTAATAGTGTTACCATTGATGATGACAATAATTTATTTGTAGGGCATATAAATGGGATGTATTACTTACCTAACGGAAGTAATCAATTGAAGGATATTGATATCATTACTAACAATCCTCAGTTGAAGCATAATTATAATATGGCCACTCAATTTATTGATAAATCAGGAGTATTATGGTTAACCTCTTCAAATGGGATTTATAAACATGATTTATTTTTATTAAAATTTAATGTCCATAGAGCTAATCAAAAAAATATAGAAAGTAGTAGGCAAAACCTGACTTGGTGTATTCTTAAGGATCAAGATAAACAATTATGGGTTGGTACATCATACGGGTTAAACAAATTAATTTGGGATGAAAATACAAACAAATATGAATATGTACATATACCTAATAATGCAGAAGAAGCCTCAATTAAAAATTTACACTCTGTCCGTTCAATTATAGATTTGAATAAAAACCATTTAATTATAGGTAATAAAGATGGGTTGTTTAAGCTCAATAAACAAACTTTATATTTTACGAGAATCCCTTTCCCATCGGATAGATTTCCTAAAAATATGTGTTGGGGTGAAAAAGACATACTTTGGGTAGGAACAAGTAAAGGAATACTAAAATACGATACGCAAAAATGGACATTTAAAGAATATATGCTAACCGAAGAGCTAGGGCATGAAAATAGTAACTGGACCAATGTAGTTCATGTTGATGAACAAAACAGAGTATGGGTTGGGACATATAGAGGAATAAATGTTTTCTTTCCAGAGGAGGAAAAAAGTTACTTTATAAACACTAACCCAATTAATGAATATAAAAGTGTTTGGGCTATTCACAGTGCCAAGGATGGGAGTATATGGTGTGGAAAATGGGGAGGTGGATTAACTCATATTATACCAAATGGGAAAAAATTAAATTTTAAAGATGGGTATGCGATAGAAACCTTTCATGTTAAAGACGGATTAGCCAATGATTATGTTTATTCAGTACTTCCGGACGAAGATGAAAATTTATGGATGAGCACTAACATGGGGGTAAGTAAATTAAACACAAAAACGAAGTTGATTGAAAACTATACAGCCGAAGAAGGCTTACAAAGTAATGAGTTTAATGCAGGCGCATATTTTAAAGCTGACAATGGGCAGCTATGGCTTGGAGGATCTAGTGGTTTAAATTCTTTTTACCCAAATACTATTTCTAAAAACCCTACCATTCCAAATGTAGTTATTACGAATACTATTGTAAACGGAAAAGAAATAAGTATCACAAATAATGAACGGAGTAAAATTGTTTTAAAACACGATCAGAACCCTTTGAAATTTAATTTTTCTGCATTGGATTATAGTAACTCATCAAAAAACAAATATAAAATTCAATTGGAAAATTATGATAAAACTTGGGTGAATATGGATCATGGTACAAGTATTACCTATTCAAAACTTCCTCCTGGGAAATATTCTTTTAAAGTAAAAGGAGCCAGTCATGATGGTTATTGGAATGAAAATTCTATTGCTTCGTTAAGTATTGAAATTAGACCTCCGTACTGGAAAACATGGTGGTTTTATACATTTTGCGTGCTTCTTACATTAAGTATTACATTTATAATTTTCACTAATACACTTAGGCAGTTGAAATTAAAAGAAAAAAATGAATATTTTGAAAAACAAAATGAAGAAAAGAAGGCTGTTATAAAAGAAATTCACCACCGAATAAAAAATAATTTACAAGTAGTAATTAGCTTGCTGCGTATGCAATCGTCAAAAGTTAAAGATGAAAAAGTTGTAGACATGTTTAAGGAGACACAAAAAAGAATATTATCAATGGCATTATTGCATGAAAAGATGCAACAAGATGACGACCTTAAGGGGATTGATGTTCAAGAACATTTTGTAACACTAATCAGAGGGCTTATAAAGAGTTATGCGGTAGAAAAGGATATTAATTTAGATATTGATATTGATAGAATAGATTTAGGAATGGAAACGTTAACACCACTAGGGCTTATTGTTAATGAGTTGATAACTAATTCATTAAGGCATGGTTTTTCTGATAAAAGTAAAGGAGTAATAACGGTGCGGATAAAGCAATTAAAAAACGATTCCTTTGAGATGTTAATTGGAGATGATGGGATAGGTTTTAATCCTAAAGAAAAACCTACAAACTTAGGGACTAAACTAATTGGAATTTTTATAAAACAATTAAACGGTACTATTACATTACTTAATCAACCTGGAGCGATGTATAAAATTATGTTTAAAACAAACAATTCAAATTGATAGCAAATAAAAATACATTAGACTGTTTAAGACTCTTGCTTTTTAGCATAATAATCTTGTTTGTAATCCAAACAAATGGGCAAACATATGCCGATAAGAATTACTATTTAGTTGATAGTTTAGAGCTAAATAAATTATCTGAGGATGATAAAGAAATAATCAATTCAGCACTAACTAAATATCATAAAACAACTCAAGATTCACTTAAATTAAAGTATATAAACGATATTATTGAGCTTACTTGGGATGAGAAAATTTGGACAAGGTACAATAGCTGGATGAGCCAATACCTTAGCAATAAACTGTTAGGAGTTACATTAAAAAACAATGATGTATCTAGTAAAAACAGATTGTTATTTAGTTATTTGGCCGCTACAATAAATAACAAAGCAATTATAACCCATGAAGCAGGAAACTATGTTGAAGCTCTGAATTATTATCATGAATGTATAAAAATTCAAGAGCAAATAAAAGATAGTATTTTACTGCCCGAAGCGTACAATAATTTAGGTTCACTATATCATGATATAAGAAATTATAAAAAGGCAGAATATTTTTATAATAAGTCTTTAGACTTATGTGAGAAATACAATAATCACCGTTGTGTGGCTATGTCGCTAACTAATTTAGGTCAGATACTATCAGATAGAAAAGAGCTGGATTCAGCCTTGATATTTCTGGATAGAAGTTTGAAAGTACGTAAGCTATCAAAGGAGTCCTATGGGATTGGAATTACATATAATTTATTTGGTGAAGTATATTTCAGAAAAAACGAATACAACAAAGCATTGGAATATTTTAATAAAAGCCTTTTGTTAGAACGTCAGCATAACGACTATAAAGGAGTTGCAGCTTCATTAATTTATTTAGGAAATGTTTATATAAAAAAACATGACTTTGTAGAGGCTAAAAAAACAGGAAAAGAAGCGTTAGAAATAGCAAAAAAAGAAAATGCGTTGGAGAGTCAACTCAGGGCAACTAAACTATTGCGCGATGCATACCAAGGTGAACAAAACTGGAAAGAAGCCTTTAACATGGAACAGTTTTTCACCAAACTTAGAGATAGTATTCAGAATGATAAAATTGAAGAGTCAATTATTATTAAGCAAACAACTTTTGATCTTGAACAAAAACAGAAAGAAATAGAATTATTGTCAGCTAAAAATGATTTGCAAAGACTAACCCTTAGAAACAATAAATTTGTTTTAGGCATTGCAATTTTGGGGATATTACTTCTCTCTTTCATTGCATTGTTTACTAAAAGAGTTTTGAATAAAAACAAACTAGCTTCAAAGTTGTTGACAAAGCAAAACGAAGAAAAACAAGTGATGATGAAAGAAATACATCATCGTGTAAAAAATAACTTACAAGTAGTCAATAGTTTGTTAAGGCTTCAATCAAAAGAAGTAAAAGATAGTAAGGTTATTGATATGTTTAAAAACACGCAGCGTAGAGTACTGTCAATGGCTAAGTTGCATGAAAACATGTACAGTACTGAAAACTTGAGGTTAATTAATGTGAAAAAGCATTTATCAGGATTAATTTTAGATATCATTGATAGTTATGGTCTAGGGAAAGAGATAAATATTGAACTAAATATTATTGATGAAGAATTTAGTATTAAAACGTTATTGCCATTAAGTTTAATTGTTAACGAAGTAATAACTAACTCATTAAAACATGCTTTTATTAATAAACAAAAAGGTAATATTTCTTTAGAATTGAAAAAAATCAGTGAGGAAAATTTTATAATGATTATTGGCGATGATGGAGTAGGATTTCATCCATTAGAGAAAAATTCAGGGTTAGGAACAAAGCTCATTAATATATTTTCCAGGCAGTTAAATGGAACAATTAAGTTATTAGAAAAAGAAGGAGCCTTTTACGAGTTAAAATTTAAAGTTGATAATGAAGTAGAAAAGTAACAACTAGAGATATCAATACAGTTGATGAATGAAAAGTAAGCTTTATAATAATATGATTTTCAGTTTTGTACTCCTTTTAGGAGTGCAATTGTATTCTCAAAATTATGCTGATAAAAAGTATTACTTAATTGATAGTTTAGAGTTAAATGAATTATCAAAGAATGAACTAAAATTAATAGATTCTTCTCTTATTGAATTTTATAATGCTGAACAAGATACTACAAAAGCAAAAATAATAAATAGCCTAATTGTTTATTTGCCAAATGAACAGATATGGTCAAAATATAATAATTGGCTTTTTAAATTTACTACCAAAAAATTAGCTGATTCATCTAAATTACACTCAAAACAGAAACGATTGTTGTTAAATATTAAGGCTTTAGTTTTAAATACTGAAGGGTATATGTACAACGAAAGGTCAGAAAAAGACAAAGCTTTATTGTCCTATACTAAAAGTCTTCAATTATTAAAAAGAATTAATGATAAAGAAAATATTGCGTCAGTTTTAAATAACATAGGAAGTATTAATAGAAGTAAAGGAGAAATAGCATTAGCACTTTCATACTACCAAAGAAGTTTGAAAATTCGACAATCCATAAATGATAAAAAAGGTACTGCTTATGTATTAAATAACATTGGATTGATATATAGAAACAGTGGGAATACCACTAAAGGACTAGAGTATTATTTTAAGAGCCTTTCTATTTTGGAAGAGATTAATGATAAAAAAGGAGAGGTAGCTATATTAAATAATTTAGGTGGGGTATATCAATCCCAAGGAGATTATTTCCAGGCCATCAAGTATCATAAAAAGAGTTTAAGGATAAAAGAAAAGTTAGGTGACAAAAAAGGTATTGCAACATCCTTAAATAAACTAGGGTTGATTTCATACAAACAAGGAGATACTACTGGTGCGCTTGCAAAGTATGATAAAAGTTTAGTAATAAGTAGGAGAATAACTGACAAAGAAGGGATAGCAACATCATTAAGTATTTTAGGGAATTTGTACCTAGATAAAAAAGAAACTAATAAAGCAATAAAATACTTTAAAGAAGGTTTAGCTATAAATGAAAACATCGAAGATAAAGAGGGTGTGGCTATAGCATTAAATAATATAGCTTCATCTCATTTAGAATTAAACAATATTTCTAAAGCAAAAATAATAGCATTAAGAGGTTTAAGTATAGCTCAAGAATTAGAATATCCATTAAGGATTAAAAATGTTGCAGAGACACTAAACGAGATATATGTAAAAGAAAAAAACTGGAAGAATGCGTATGACATGAAATCACTTTATGTTAAAATGCAAGATAGTTTAAGAAGTATTGAAACTGAAAAAAATGTAATTAAGCAACAATCAAAATATGAGCTAGGAAAAAAAGAGCAAGAAATTACCTTATTATCAAGTCAAAATAAAGTACTGCTCAAAGAAAAGGAAGTACAGCAATTAAAGTTAAGTAAAAATAGAATAGCAATAGTGTTAATCACTATTGCGTTATTATTGGCGTTAGTTTTAAGTGCCGCAATAAATAAAGGAAATAAACGTAAAAAAACTATTTATAAACTTTTACAAAAACAGAAAGAAGAAATTACGATTAAGAATGATGAAAAAACAGCAATGTTGAAAGAGATTCATCATAGAGTAAAGAATAATTTGCAAATAGTAAACAGTTTATTAAAATTTCAATATCGCGAGATCGAGGATAAAAATGTATTACAAATTTTCGAAAAAGCTCAGAAAAGAGTTGTTTCAATGGCCATATTGCATGAAAAAATGTATAATTCGGATGATTTAAAGCATGTGAATATTAAAGAGTATATTTCTTTATTGATAGCAGATTTAATTAAAACTTATTCAGTCGGCAAAAAAATCACGCTAAATTTTGAAATAGAAAACATTCATTTTGAAATGCGTACATTAGTTCCTTTAGGGTTGATTATTAATGAAATAGTAACAAATTCGTTTAAACATGCTTTTATAGACATTTTAGAAGGAAAAATTAAAATTCATATAAAGCATGTGAAAAATAAAACATATGAAATGGTTATTGGTGATGATGGAACGGGCTATTCCAATACTGAGCATTCAGGAATAGGCAACAAATTGATACACATTTTTGTAAAACAATTAAAAGGTACTATTGAATTATTGAAACTACCAGGAACAGTATATAAAATTGTTTTTAAAGAAATAGATTAAATTAAAACTGAACATACTATCATGGGGGATAAGTTATATACAGGATATAAATGGAGTGAGAGGTTTAAGGTTACAATTTATATGATTGGAAAATTAGGTTTTGCAATTCACTTTTTTCTGATTTTCTTTTTTTGGGCTGTAGGTGTAACAGAAATGACTGTTTATAATGTTTTTTCATCTGTTTTTTTTGCTGCCATGTTGTATTTAATTAAAAAAGAGGTTAATGTAAAACTCATTTTTTTTCTTACAGGTATTGAAGTAGTAGTACACGCATATTTAGGGACTTATTATATTGGTTCAGCGTGTAATTTTATATTCTTTATTTTTATCCTCCCCTCAGTATTCCTATTAAATCCAAAATGGAAAGCATGGGAAAGCTCACTTTTTTTCTTAAATATTACGCTGTTTTATTTACTTAATATTATTTTATTTAAAGAACATGAGGCTGTTTATAAACTGAATGAATCTTTAGTTTTTTATACTGGAATCGCATTAATATTAATTGTGATTTTTATGATTTTCTTAGTAGTATTTTATTATAGTCAATTGGTAAATGCAAATGATAAAGCATTAAGAAAAGCAAATAAAGAATTGAAAATAAAGAACGAGGAAAAGCAATTAATTATAAAAGAGATACACCATAGAATAAAAAACAACTTACAAGTAGTTATTAGTTTGTTGAGGTTACAAGCATCTAAGGTTGAAGATGAAAAAATAGTTGATATGTTTAAAAATACTCAAAAGAGAATTTTTTCTATGGCATTGTTACATGAGAATTTGTTACAAGAATATGACTTAGAGTTGATAAATGCCCATGAACATTTTAAATATTTAACAGAAAATTTAATCAATAGTTATGCGGTCGGTAAAAAGATAGACATAGAAATCGATATAGAAAACATCGATTTTGGAATGCAAACATTAACTCCACTCGGATTGATTATTAACGAAGTAATTACAAACTCATTAAAACACGCGTTTAATGAAACTAGTCAGGGTAAGATTTGTATTACAATGAAGAAATTAGGTGATAAAAAACACGAAATTCAAATTTCTGACAATGGGTCGGGTTATGTTAATAACGGAGAGTCTAAAGGAATAGGAACTAGATTAGTATCGATATTTGTAAAACAATTAAACGGTACTTTAGAGTTACTAGAACACCAAGGTACCGCTTATAAAATTATTTTTGATGAAATAGAACACACTTAGGATACTTTAATAGTACCTATTTAAACTACCGAGAATTAATGAGCTTGCAGCCAGTTAGTTCCTTTTCCAACCTCTACATCTAATGGAACTAACATTTTAAATGCATTTTCCATTTCAGATTTCACCATGTTTATTAGCTTGTCTTCTTCATCTTTAATAACATCAAAAACCAATTCATCATGTACCTGAAGTAACATTTTAGATTGGTAATTTTCTTTATTTAATATAGCATGAATATTTATCATTGCTATTTTAATAATATCAGCTGCACTTCCTTGCACTGGAGCATTTACTGCATTTCGTTCATCAGCCGCACGTACAATTCCATTTTGAGAGTTGATGTTTTTTAAATACCTACGTCGGTGTGAAATTGTTTCTACATAACCATTATCTCTAGCTAAATCTACTTGATTAGCCATATAAGCTTTTAATTTTGGATATGTTTTGTAATAGTTATCTATTAACTCTTTTGCTTCTTTACGCGATATTTTTTGTTGTTGTGCTAAAGTAAAAGCACCTTGACCATAAATAATCCCGAAGTTAACAGCCTTTGCATTGCTTCGTTGCTCACGAGTCACTTCACTTAAAGGCACATCAAAGACTTTAGCGGCAGTTGCAGCGTGAATATCCTCTCCGTTAACAAAAGATTCAATCATGTTTTCATCTTCGCTTAAAGCAGCTATAATTCGTAATTCTATTTGCGAATAATCTGCTGCAATAAGAATATGATTTTCATCTCGAGGGACAAATGCTTTACGTACCTGTCTACCACGTTCTGTACGAATAGGGATGTTTTGTAAATTTGGGTTATTAGAGCTCAAACGACCAGTAGCGGCTACTGCTTGATGGTAGTCGGTGTGAATTCTGTTTGTTGTTGCATTTACCTGTAAAGGTAATGCCTTAACATATGTGTTTTGCAACTTGATTAAACTTCTCCAAGCTAAAATGTCTTGAATAATTTGATGTTCATCTAACTTACTCAATACATCTTCTGAGGTAGAGTACTGCCCCGTTTTTGTTTTCTTTGGCTTTTCAACCAATTTCATATCTTCAAACAATACAATTCCTAATTGTCTAGGAGATGCTAGATTAAATTCTTTATCAGCAGTTTTGTAAATCGATGTTTCTAGTGCTGTGATATCTTTGGATAAATCATCAGATAGGCCACCTAAGAAGTTCGCGTCTAAGTTGATTCCTTCTAATTCCATTGCAGTAAGTACTGGAACTAATGGCATTTCAATTTCATCAAATAATTTTTTGGTATCTGTTTCTATCAGTTTTTCTTCAAACAGTTGTTTTAACTGAAAAGTGACATCGGCATCTTCAACACCATATTCTGTTTGATCTTTTAAAGCAACAGTTCTGAATGATTTTTGATTCTTTCCTTTTTTACCTATTAAACTTTCAATAGTAATTGGTTGGTAGTTGAGGTAGGTTTCCGAAAGGACATCCATATTATGACGCATATCCGGGTTTATAAGATAATGTGCTAACATGGTATCAAACAACTTCCCTTTTACGGAGATGTTGTATTTATCTAATACTTTGGCGTCATATTTAATATTATGCGCAATTTTTTCAATCTGTTCCGCTTCAAAGAAAGGTCTTAATTCTTCAACTAATTGTTGAGCCGTTGCTTGATCTTCAGGAAAAGGTATATAATAACCTTTATGTGCTTCCCATGAAAATGATATTCCAACTAATTCAGCTTCAAAAGTGTTTAAACTTGTTGTTTCTGTATCAAAACAAACTGATGTTTGTTTCATTAATTGTTGTAAAAATAATTTTCTAGAAAAATCAGTATCTATAAATTGATATACATGAGGAGTGTTTTCTGCTGTTTTATAGCCAGAGATTATTGTATTACTTTCATCAGAAGTAATGTTACCTCCAAAAAGAGAGAATTGTGAATCACTTTGAGTATTGGTTTCTTTTTTTGTTGAATAAGCTTCTTCAATATTCTTTTTTTCAGGAGAAGCTGCAGTTAATCCATAAATTTTCTCAAAAGTGGTTTGCAAACGTCTGAATTCTAATTCCTGAAATAATGATGTAACATCTTCTGTATTTGGTTTAGAAACATAAAATTCTTCGGCATTAAAATCTACGGGGCAATCTAACAATATAGTAGCCAGTTTTTTTGAAAGTAACCCAAGTTCAGCATTAGCTTCAACCTTTTCTTTCATTTTCCCTTTTAAATCGGCAGTATTGGCTAGCAAGTTTTCCATTGACCCATACTGCTTTAGGAATTTCTTAGCAGTCTTGTCACCAACTCCAGGTAGTCCAGGAATGTTATCTACAGCATCCCCCATCATTCCTAAGTAATCAATTACTTGTTCAGGGTGTTCTACTTCAAAACGTGCTTGTACTTCTGGTATTCCCCATATTTCAATTCCGTTCCCCATTCTTGCTGGGCGATACATAAATATATTTTCGGAAACCAATTGTGCAAAATCCTTATCAGGAGTAACCATGTAAGTTTTAAAACCTTCTTTCTCTGCTTGTTTGGCTAAAGTCCCTATTAAATCATCAGCTTCAAAACCAGCAACTTCAATAATAGGAATATTCATTGCTTTTAAAATTTCCTGTATGATTGGTACGGCAATTTTTATAGCCTCTGGTGTTTCTTGTCTATTTCCTTTGTATTCAGGAAACATATCCGTTCTTAGTTTACTTCCTTGTTTATCAAAACAAACAGCTAAATATTCAGGCTTGTCTTTACGTAATATTTCAAATAGTGAATTTGTAAATCCCATTATAGCAGAAACATCCATTCCTTTTGATGTGATTCTTGGGTTTTTTATTAAGGCATAATACCCGCGGAATATTAGTGCAAATGCATCTAATAAAAATACTCTTTTCTCTGCTGACATAATTGAAAATTGAATTTTGAAAGGTAAAAATATAAAAATGAAATGAGTATTTATATGTTAATTTTTATGGAATTAAAATACTCACGGAAGTCAATTTAGTATCTTTGGTAAAATTCAAAAATTATGTCTAGGTTTTACGTTGCATTATTAATCATGACAATAGTGTTTCTGTTTATAGAAATTTATGCTTTTCAAGCATTAAAAGTATTAACAAAAGAAAAGCTATATCGTTGGGTGTGGATTGTAGTATCTGTATTAGTCTATATTCCTTTTTTTATAGTGTTTTTGACTTATTCAAGAGAAAATGGACAGACCAAAGGTTTTCAGCACGCATTTTCATTACTACTAATGTTTTTATTGCCTAAAGTAATTTTGTTGGTAAGCATGTTTGGTGAAGACGTTTACAGAGTCTTCATTAAAGGAGTTAGAATGGTTGGGAACTCTGATGTTAAATCGATTCCAAGTAGAAGAAAATTTTTAGCACAGCTGGCTTTAGGAGTCGCAGCAATTCCATTCGCTTCCTTTTTATACGGAGTTACCAAAGGAAAATATAATTTTAAAGTATTGAAATACGAATTGGCTTTTGATGATTTACCAGAAGCCTTTGATGGTTTTACGATTACCCAAATATCAGATATACATTCCGGTAGTTTTACAGATAAATCAAAAGTGCAATATGCATTAGATTTAGTAAGTGAACAAAATTCTGATTTGTTGTTGTTTACTGGCGATATTGTAAATAATAAAGCAGCCGAAATGGATGATTTTATAGATATTTTTTCAGAGTTAAAAGCACCTTTTGGAAAATATTCCATTTTAGGAAATCATGATTATGGTGATTATGCTGAATGGAAAACAAAAGCAGCTAAGAAATCCAATTTTGAAGCAATTAAAAATATTCATTCAAAAATAGGGTTTGAGTTGTTGTTGAATGAATCTCGATTTATAGAAAAAGACAATCAGAAGTTAGCGTTGGTTGGTGTAGAAAACTGGGGAAAAGGTTGGAAGCAAGCTGGCGATTTAAAAAAGGCATCCGCTTTGGTTGATCAGAAAGATTTTAAAGTACTTATGAGTCATGATCCTTCACATTGGGAACACCAAGTAAAGGAAAACGACTTTAATTATCATTTAACGTTGAGTGGGCATACGCATGGGTTACAAATGGGAATTGAAATACCTGGGTTTATTAAATGGAGTCCTTCTAGTTTTATATACAAGCAATGGGCTGGGTTGTATGAAGAGTTTGGACGTTATGTAAACGTAAATAGAGGTTTTGGTTTTCACGGTTTTGCAGGTAGAGTAGGGATATGGCCAGAAATAACTGTTATAAAGTTGAAAAAAAACAGAACAACTGCTTAGTTGTTTAAAAATGTTAACTTTGTAATAGGTATGGTTCTTTTTGAGCGATTACTTAAAAATTAAAATAGTTTACTATGTCTAAATTTGGAGAATTAATTGATGTTTCAGTTCCAGTATTATTAGATTTTTATACAGAGTGGAATGAACATTCCGTGGCAATGCATCCGGTAATTCGAAATGTTGCTGCAGCATTAGGAGATAAAGCAAAAGTAATTAAGATTGATGTTGATAAGAACGCTCCGTTAGCAGAAGCATTACGTGTTAAAGGTTTGCCAACATTAATGATTTATAAAGGAGGTGAAATGAAATGGCGTCAATCTGGCGAGCAGGATGCGAATACCTTAATTGGATTGGTTCAAGAATACGTTTAGTATTTATTTAAGAACCTTAAATGTAAATCCTTTTTTACCAAAATGATCTAATACTTTAGGTAATGTATATTTTAGGTTTTCAGAAGCTTTAACACTATCATGAAAAACTACAATACTCCCTTCTTCGGTATTACTTATAACATTTTCTAAGCATTTTTCTTTGGTGATTGATTGGTCAAAGTCACCACTCAATACATCCCACATAATAATTTGATAACCTTTCTCTATTAGCTTTTTTGTTACACCAGTTTTAATTTTCCCATAAGGTGGTCGGAAAAAGGTAAAACCTGTTGGTTTTTTAGTTCCAATTTCTGTATCAATTATATGTTGCGCTTTTTTTATGTTTTCAAGGTAAACCTTAGGTGTTTTTAACCATCCGTTTAAATGATTGTACGTATGATTTCCTATAGTGTGATTTTCATCAATAATACTTTCGGTTATCTCTGGATGATTTATAATATTCTTACCAATACAAAAAAAAGTAGCTTTAGCATTATGCTTTTTTAATTCAGACAAAACCCAAGGAGTGATTTCTGGTGTTGGGCCATCATCAAAAGTTAAGTAAATCACTTTTTTTTTGGTAGCTATATCCCAAATCAGATTCGGAAATAATCTTTTAATAATATGTGGTGTTTTTGCAAAGTATAGCATGTTGATAAAGGTACAATAAAGCGATAAAAAAAACCTAATTATATAAATGTGTATAATTAGGTTTTTTTATTAAATACGTAAGTGTTTATAATCCAGATTTAGTAGGATTAGATAGTTTAATTGAATCCTGTTCATCTTCTTCTGGCATAAAGAATGTTTCTAGTTTAACTAAATTAGTATCAAACTTTTCTTTCTCTTTACCAAAAAAGATACTATCGTCGTTTTTATGAACGATACGTAATAACTTTTTATAGTCCGTAATGTCCATTAAAATTTGCTCAGCATAGCCATACATTTGTTCTTCACTTAACTTACTAGCAGAATCTAGATTGCGTTGTACTTTTTCTACTTCTAATAAATATAAAGCTCTTGCTTCTTTGTTTAATCCAGCTTTGTATAAGCCACCAATTAGCTTGTCTAAGCTTAAGCCATAATTCACATGATGCATCAAAGGTTTAAATGGCTTAATTGCATTTAAATAATACGGAATCTCCTCTTTTATAATATTGATGTCCTTGTTTTCAATACCGGTTATTATAATAGTTTTATAACGCTCTAAATCGGTAAGGATATCATCAGGAATAAGTAATTGTTCTTCCAATGGTAATGTTTTATAATAATTCAGATGATCTTTATACATGAATCCTAAATCATTAAAAACTTTACGTGCTTTTTCCGGCTTGTTTATTCTATAAAACCCATCTACAAAAGGTTCTACTAATGTGTAGAGTTTAAATTTATTGACAGGCATTTTTTTCATAGCTAAATCCATTAAATCTTCAGCTTTGTCAAATTTCTTCTCGTCAATTAATTTTTCCGATACTCGTGCAATACTTGCTCTGTAGCTAAATGCATTTGTTCTTGTTTCTACATCGTGGTAAATATCATCACTACCAGAATTTCCCCAGTCCCAGGCCATTATTTTTTTGTAAGCAGAATCTGTGTCAATGAACCCCATATCAAACGGATTATCCTTGTCAATTGGAGAATTGATTGGTACTAATTTGTATACAATACCGTCATACTGCAAATAATCTTTCAACCAAATAAATTCTGCAGGATCATTACTTCCTCCAGAGAAATAAATTGGGCGTTTCCAATCATTATTTGCTAAAATGTCAAGCATTAACAAACGATTTTTTGATAGTTGGTCATTCTTGATGCGTAAATACATATCAGAAACTATTTCTCCAGCATTTTTAGAGGATACAATCTTGTTTTTTAACACCGCTTCTTTATCAACAGGAACACGAATATTCTTTGTTGGATACGTATTGTATTTCTGACCACTTTGCATTTCGACCATTACTTCCTCTTTGTCTAAGGCAATAAAGTCCATTAAGCGTTTAATTGTAATTGTATCTTTAGTACGTTCTTGAAAAAATATTGCATCTCTATTTCCATAACGGTATTGCTTGTGGGTTAATTGAGAAGGAATAGGATCGCTTTCATAGGCTTTCTTTTTCATTTGATCGATGTACCAATCAGTAGCCAATAAACTTGTATTAATAACTCTTACGTCTCTACGGTGACCTTCAATTTCTTGTAGATACCAAAGTGCGAAAGTGTCATTGTCACCAATTGTAAATAGTATGGCGTTTTCCTGACATGAATCTAAATAGGCCTTCGCCATTGATTGTGCAGTATACTTTTCAGATCTATCATGATCGTCCCAGTTTTGATTTGCTAATAATAACGGAACAGCTAAAAGAGAAACTATCGTGACCAATGGAGCAGTAATTTTTGGTGTGATGTACTTTTTTAAACCTTCATATAAGCTTAATACTCCAATACCAATCCAAATTGCAAATACATAGAAAGAACCTACTACTGAATAATCACGTTCTCTTGGTTCAAAAGGTCTTACATTGGTGTATACCTGAATTGCTAATCCTGTAAAGAGGAAGAATACTAATAATACCCAGAAGAGTTTTAAGTCTTTTTTCATTACAAAGAGCAATCCGATGATTCCTAATATGAATGGTAAGAAGAAGTAGGTGTTACGTCCTTTATTATCTTGAATGTCTTTTGGTAAGTTGTCTTGAGAAGTTCCTAATAAGATGGAATCAATAAAGTTGATTCCGCTAATCCAATTACCATTGTTATTCATTCTCCATTGAATATCATCTTGTCTACCAACAAAATTCCATAGAAAATATCTGGCGTACATATCTCCCAATTGATATTGGAACATGAATTTAAAATTCTCAATTAGAGATGGTTTTTTAACATTGATGTATTGTCCGAATTTTTTGATAAATTCTAATTGTTCCTCAGGTTGTATTTGTCCAAGCTTTACATCATTATTAAACTCATTAACTATTTGGCGTAATTCTTTTTTACCAAAGAACTCCGATTTAATGGTTAATTCAATATCCATAAACTGTAAATAGCGCTCAGCATGTTCTGAACTCCACATTCTTGGCAATACACTTAGTTGATCTGGGTTTGAATTGTAACTAGCATTTATGTAATTATTTACAATTACATATTTCCCTAGTTTTTTATCTTGCTCGTATTTAGGTTTGTCGTCTTTGTAAGGGTCGTTTTCATCAACCCCAGCAAATTGATCTGTAAATTGAGGTCCATATAAAAACGGATTAGATGGGTATTGTTCCAAGTTGTAATAGGCTAATAACTCTCTTGCATTTCCAGGGTTGTTTTCATTTATAGTGGTTCCTGCGTTTGCACGTATAGGGAGCATTGTCCATGAAGAAAACCCAATAAATATAAATAAGACACACAACGTAAGTGTATTTGCGTTTACATATCCGTTTTTACGAGTGATTGTTAATGCGTAATAAAATGCAGCAATTATTAATAAGAATGCTATAATCGATCCAGAGTGGAAAGGCATTCCTAGTCCGTTAACTAATGACACTTCCATCCATCCGAAAAAAGATAAAGCGTTTGGGAGTAATAATTTAAAAATGAATAATAATACTGCTATAGCAGCTATGTTTGCTATAATAAAGTTTCTAACGGTTACTTTTTTGTAGTTTTTAAAGAAGTAAATTAATCCAATAGCAGGAATAGTTAATAGCCCCATAAAGTGAACTCCAAATGAAAGCCCGATAACAAAAGCAATTACAACTAACCATTTGTTTCCTCTTGGTTTATGCATGTCTTCTTCCCATTTTAATCCAAGCCAGAATAATAACGACATGATAAAAGTTGCCATGGCATATACTTCTGTTTCAACGGCATTGAACCAAAAAGTATCGGTAAAAGCGAAGGCTAACGACCCCACTAATGCGCTTCCTAAAATAGCGATAGCTTTATTTTTCCCTAATTCTTTAAGATCCTTAACTATTAGCTTACGAGAAATGATGCTAATAGTCCAAAACATAAACAAAATAGCAAAAGCACTAGAGACAACAGATAGCATATTTACCATCACGGCAATATTACTTGTATTTCCGAATGCAAACATTGCAAAAAATGCTCCTAACATTTGAAATAAAGGAGCTCCAGGTGGATGACCAACGGCTAAGTTAGCTGATGTGGAAATATATTCTCCGGCATCCCAGAAACTAGCGGTAGGTTCCACGCATAAACCATAGGTAATCAGGGCTATAGTGAATACGGTCCAACCTAATATTTTATTCCATTTAAAAAAGTCTTTTACTGACATGTGTTTTCTGTTTTGAAAGTCGCTAAAGTACTAAAAAATATGGCTTAAAATATCTTAAAGAATTGCCAAATAATAAGATTGTATGTAACTTTGTAATAGCGATTTACAAAGTGATTTAAATTAAATATGATTTTTTATATAAAAATGTTTGTATGAATCATTATTTCTTGTAAATTTGCACCCGCAATCACGCATTGTCCCATGGTGTAATGGTAGCACTTCAGTTTTTGGTACTGTCAGTCAAGGTTCGAATCCTTGTGGGATAACTTAATAAAACCGCAACCATCTGTAAGTCAGGTTATTGCGGTTTTTTGTTTTGTTTTCTAGTCAACATTTAGTCAATATCTTGTGAAAAATTTTTTCTCCAATGACCTTAAGCTTTTGTCTTTAATTTCATTTAAGTAGTCTTTCGGTAGTTGCTTTTAGAGAATCAACGGTTCGTATAAGAAACGTAGGGCAGTTAAAAAGCACTTTCGTTTCGGTTAAGTACTAAGCCAAATATAATATTTTGCTTTTATCTTTTTTGTTGAAAAATGCTAAATCTTATATTTGGCGGAACTTAGTAAATAAACATAGCCTTTGAGTTTACAACTCAAAAGCTATGTTTTATACATGTTGTTGGCACTAGTTTTTTTGGAGACTTAAATTATACTTTATTTCCTAAATTAATTTTTAGAAATTTCTAAACGTTTTAGCTGTCTTTTAAAATGCTCAGCATTTGGAGAGATGCACTTCCCATGGTCTTTTTATAAAGAGTTGTTTCTTATAAGGGAATGTATTGAAAACAGGGGAGTTGAAGAGATATTTTGATTTTCAATAGAATTGATCTTTTTAAAGAGAAGTTATTTAATTAGCTTCTCTTTTTGTTTGGTATTTATTTAACTCTAATGACATATGTTACATGAATTATTAGTGTTTTGAGTTATTCTATAGGTTTTATGTTCTAAGAAATGACTTTTATATTGATTTAAATCTATAGTTTTCCCATGATATGTTTCAAAAGGAGTATTTCCTGCTAAACTCATTTGCGGTCTAATGATATTATAAATGGGTATGACTTCGTCTAATGCTTTTTTAACTTCACTAGATATATTAATTTTTTTTGGATGTAAGAATTCATGTTTAATTGTTTTATTAAGAGCTTCAATCATTGAATTAGAGAAAACAACATCTTTCTGAGCAATTTGATGATTCGTGTTGATAGAAAGTGAATCTAAATAACCAGAAACATTATTGTTTACATTTTCGCTACCACCATCAGTTAAAAATTGAATTACTACTGGTTTGTATTTTAAAGTAGCTTCTTTTAATAGATTTGTAATTGCTATTCCTGACGAATGTTTTTCAACTTTATACCCTAAAATAAATTTAGAATAGTGATCCATTAAAAAATGAATATAGTGTTTTACACCATCAGCTGTTTTAAAAATAGTTACATCAGCACACCATAACTCATTTGAACCTGAAGTTTTAATAGGTTTGTAATCGTCAGATTTCTTTCTTCTTTGAATATTTTTAAACCCCAATAATCTACAATAGTTATAAAAAGTAGCGAGACAACACGATAAGGAACCATCACGTAAAGCCTTTAAATAGATAGAAGATTTAGACCAAAATTGATAATTTTCATCAGTCATATATTTTTTGATGGTTTCTACTTCCTTAGGAAGTAATTGATTCGGAAATCGTTTCGTACACCATTTAAAATAAGACTGATCACATTTATAAATTACTTTTGCTTTGTAATTTTGATATGTTCCTCTGGAAATATTAAATACTTTTAATGCCTCATTAATTGGGATATAGTCTTTTACTTGTTCAACTGTATTTACAATTAGCTCTTGTTTATTTTTAAAAACTGTTTTTACACCTTTTAAATCACTGATGATTTCATTAAAAGTATTTGTTAGTTGGATATATTTTTTGAAACCATTTTTAATTTTTGAGGATTGAGAAAACAGTTTAATCAATTCTACTTCTTTTTTTAATATTTCATTAAGTTCAGAATGGGTGTATTTATCTTCAGCTTCATTTTCCCATCTATTGATATTAGAACGAGGGATTTTTTTTAATTGTTCAGGTGTTAAAATATCACGTAATAACTTGTGTCTAGCTAAATGTTTAATATTTGTATCGTATGATTTTCTATATTGTATTGTCCCCATTTTCAGAATAAAAACCTGCGAATGTAATGTAAAGTATGAAGATTATCTAAATCCATCGTTTTTAAAGGCTATTAAAGTAACTAAAGCACAGCAAGTGTATAGAAATTTTAAGCTAGGATGAAGTGGTAGAGAAATTTTATACTGTTGCGGAAACTATACGAAAACACATTGAAAACTTTTTTGAACGATAATATAGAGTCATTTAGAATACATTAATGTTTTTTTTTGGACAGGTTAAGCATAGTGATTCCGTTTTGATTTTTAAGTCAGTTATTCAGGCTAATTCGTCCAGTTTTTAAGTCTGATTATCCGTTCCATTTACATAACAGTTATTCGTGTCATTTTTAGGTCAGATTATGTTTTGATTTTATTGAAAAAGGAGGGAAGATTGATTTGTAAAATATAGATTCGTTTACAAACGGTTAATGCTCGCTAACGTTAAATGTATGATGCGTTGCGTGGTATAAAAATAGTGTTTTTGGTTTTATCAAAAGCCCATTTTTATATTTTTGTTTTGAGCTTTTCAGTCGATTAATACTACAAATTAAAAATAGGTGGAGTTCACAAATACAGACTTGATTTCGTTCAATTAGTTATTTCGCTATGCATTATACATATTGTTAGCGGCAGTTTTTACTTTCCCAAACCAAATTAAATACAGAATAAACTTTTTTAAAAATTGCTTTTTAGCAGAGAACAGTGGAAGACAGGAACAGAAAATAGTTACTTGGTTTTATGCACTTAAACAGCAAGTAAACTTCATCAGGTGTTAACTGGTTTAAATTGGTTAAAAAGACAAATATCCGAGCAAAATAGCGTTTCCAGTACACTTCCTGTGACTAACCGTTGATTGGGCGCTCAAACGACCGACTTTTTGCTTTACAAAATTCAATTAACCACTTAAGTGAACCCGATACTTTGCAAATACCGACCTAAAAAGCAATTTTTAAAAAGGGTAAAAGCAATGACTAAAATAAGTATAGACTGCGAAAAAATGATGAATCACAAAACATTAAGATTCCGAAATTTTGATAAGAAAAGACAATTGCCGTTAACGTCCTGCTAAAATACGTAAAAAATGGTTTGGTAGGTTAGGTTTTATGTATTTTTAGCTTATGTTGGCATGTCGTATTTAATGGTAAATGATAATGTTTTCTAAACTTTGTTTAAGAAAGGCAGATCATTTTCATTGTATTTTAATATATGGCTAGCGAGTCTCAAAAACTTCTTATAATATTTTCAATTATTTCAGCAAAGTCAGGTGAACCAATTAAAAAATAACCAATTACCGTGCTAGTTACGATCATGACATTGCCCAATATCGTGAATTTATGTAGATGTTTAATGGTCTGAATGTCAAATATTACAAGAGGAATAAAAAACAAAACCCATAAAAGAAGCCAAAAGGGGATTGACATGATTTCGTAAACCCCTATTATTTGTGATAATCTTCCTAAGGCGGGTATTAACATCGTTAAGCTGGAAAAAATAATTAGCCTCTTGTGGGCGCTTGGGTTTTTACGATATAAAAGAGCACAAATGAAGAAAAATGTAAAATTGAATAAAGACAATACGTTTATTGTTAGGATATATATTCCTCCTGTATAGATGGAGATGGTAATAACCAGCCCAGAAATGACAATAATAAAGAATAATAGAATACTGAATAGACCTAAAAAAATATGTGATTTGTAATTTAAGTGATGGATCAAAATCGATTGAATGAATGAAAGTATGTACCATGAGAACATGGAACATCCATGAATAATAATAATAGGTGAAATGACTGGTAAAGAATGAGAATTAATAATTGCATTGCCCCCAAATGAAGCAATTACAATAATCAAAATGATTAAATTATAATTGAGAAAAAAAGACCCTTTTAATTGTTTTACCATAGTTGTATTTTTTTTTGGTAAAATTATTTAGTAAAAAGGAACTAAGAAATGAACTAGTTCAAGTTTACATTTTTTTATTTTTAATTCTACTTAAATATTCAGGTCTTATACCTAAAAAAGATGCTATAGCATATTGAGGAACTCTATTTTCTATATTTGGAAAGCTCTCTAACAAACTGATATATCTAGCTTTTGCGGGAACGCTAATTTGTGAATTTGCTTTTTCTTGAACTGAAACGTACGCATTTTGGATCAAAATCCTAAAATACCTTTCAAGTTTAGGTACTTTTAAATAAAGTTCTTCTAAATGCTCTTTAGGGATAATTAGTAGTTCACAATCCTCTAAGGACTCTACGTAAAAGGCTGATGGCTTACCTGATAAAAAACTTGAAATATCACCAACCCAATTTCCTGACTGCGCAATCTGAGTTATGTGTTTTTTACCATTATCGTCATGAAAATACATGATTAGACAGCCATTCAATATAAATGTAGCTCGTTTGAATACAGCACCCTCTTTTAATAAAAACTCATTTTTCTTTATTTTACTTTTCTTGAAACAGGTATTTATTAAATCAATTTCATCCAGGGTTAAGGATATATGATTATTGAAGTTGTCAATAAGTAAATTTGAGTTTTGCATTAATTTAATTCCTTTTTTATTATGCATGCCAACGTTTAGCTATGAATAGTACGGGGGCAGAAATCCACGGATTTTCGTGTCGGCACAAGCCAAAGCTTTTAATTTTTGTTTTAACTTCGTCGTTTTAAAACCCAAATATTAAAAGTTTGGCGACTATTTAAATATACACAAACCTTTGTGTTTTGTACCAAAACCCGTATTATTTTATAGGTGTTGTTGTGCCCAGTTTTTATTTCCGTTCTATTGTTACCCAAGTTTTATTAAATCCGATTGCGTCAAGTATTTTCGCTTTGTCAAGTTTTTCAGGTTGCTTTATTTTTAATATGAGAGTTTGTTCAGGTACAATTTCAGTTATTGTAAATTGAGAACCGTGAGGTTGCCAAGTAAAACGCTTGTTCGTACTTTTATGTTCAGCACCTTTATCATAACCTTCCAAGTTTCCATTTTTGTTCCATATAAATTCATACAAATCTGAATCATATCTAACAGTATCAAATTCGAAAATAGCTACTTGTGATAAATCATTTGATTTAACAAGCACAATAGTTCGAAGATGCTTAAATCTTTCTCGAATTGCCGAAACTCTTTCGTTCCAAATTTCTAAAACTTGCTCTCCAATAACATTTGGGTCAGCATTTGTGTCTATTGTCCCTCCGTATGAGTATACAGGTGAATTTCGTCCTGAAATGAGTCGAATTTGTTTTAATTTCTTAAAGTCCTTTATGTTAGACTTTACTGTTTTAGCTCCCCAAGCGGTATTGCCCATAACAACATCATCTAAACCAACATTAGATGGTTTCCAATCTGCTCCTACACATTTAGCGAAAATTTGTTCCCATTCATCTCCTTGTAAATCTGGTCTGCCTTTACTTGCAAGTAAATAAACTATTTCTTGACCTAAAATATATGGAAAATCAGTATTAAATTGGTTTAATGGATAAGCTGAAACAGACTTTGTTACAGTTCTTAATTTTGGTGATTGTTTTGCCATTAACTTGGGTTGTATTGTAAGTCATATTCTCTTAAAACTGTAGCTTGGTCTAAACTCGTAGCAACATATGGTAGAAGTTTTTCTATAACTGCTTTTATCATATTCACAGGGACAGCGTTTCCTGCTTGTTTTTTTGCTTGAGCATCACTAACTATGATTTTATACCAATCAGGAAATCCTTGTAATCTAAACATTTCTCTTGGTGTTAGTCTTCTTTCTCCATTCACTAAAAGGTAGTTATGAGAAGCACCTGAGCGAAGTGCACAGGAATATGGGTAAGAGCAAATGTTACCTGATTTGTTTTCGTGCCAAATAGATGGGTAATAAGAAGATTTGTGTTTATTTTTTCTTTTTTCTCTTATGTATTCAGATGCAAAATATTTGTCTTCGACTTTTTTTTCTAAAATCTTTTTTAAAGATTTATATGGCTTTTCTGGCGTTGGAAAAGTAAACATTATAGGTTCTCGATGACCAATTATCACAACCCTTTCTCGTTTTTGTGGTAATCCATAATCCAAAGCATTTAAAACGCTATATTGTACATGGTAGCCTATGTCTTTTAAAGCTTGTACAATTACTTTTAAGGTTTTTCCACCATCGTGTCCGACAAGTTGTTTTACATTTTCTAAAATAAATGCTTTTGGTTTTTTTTCTTTAATTATACGAGCAATATCAAAAAACAAAGTTCCTCTTGTGTCATCCATTCCTTTCATTTGTCCAATGATGCTAAAAGGTTGACAGGGAAATCCACCAAAAAGAATATCGTGGTCAGGAATTTCTTTTTCATCTATTAGAGTAATATCTCCAGAAGGTCTTTCTCCAAAGTTGGCTTCATAACTGTCTTGAGCATATTTGTCTATGTCTGAAGAAAATACACATTCAGATTGAACTTCATTTTCCTCACAAGCTTCCTCAAAAGCAACTCTAAAACCTCCAATTCCACAAAAGAGGTCAATAAATTTTAGTTTTTCTTGATACATATTTCAAAGATAATACTCTATTATTAATGTCTATTGGTAAAATACGAATTTTTAATAAAATAAGAGATTTTTCTTAAATTGGGCACAACGTTTAGCTATGAATAGTACGGGGCAGAAAATCCACGGATTTTCGTATCGACACAAGCCAAAGCTTTTAAATTTTGATTTAACTTTGTCGTTTTAAACCCAAATATTATAAGTTTGGCGACTTCGTAAATATACACAAACCCTTGGTTTAAGCACCAAAACCCGTATTATTTTATAGGTGTTGTTGTACACAGTTTTTACTTTATTTTTCCCATTCATGGATTTTGTCGCTAGGTATTTCATTATGTTTTTTTATTTTACCATCACAATGTCTATAGTCTGCGTTTTCCAATTCTTCATCAATCATATCGTTTGTTCCACAAAATGGGATGCCAAACTTTTTGTTTATGAAAGCATTTCTTTCTTTTCGAGTTCTAAATTCGGACTCACCATACTCTAAATTAATTGTAAGTTTTGAGTCACTCTTAATTAAGTACTCTTTTTCAAATGGTTTGCAATTAATAGCATATACTCTAAAGGTCAATTTATTGTTTACTATTTTATCTGAGCAAATATTCCAGCGACTAATCCCATCAAAATCTCCATTAACGATTCCAATTCTTTGAGAGTCTGAAATAATTTCAGTTACCGATAGAGGGATAGCAAAAATTGAGTCTTTGTGAATAGTCACAAATTCAATATTTATCATTCGACTACGGTCGGTATTCTGAGCGCTAGACTTAATCAAAAAGAATAAGGTTAATATTAAAAGTATTCTATTCATCAAATTTGCATATTGTGTACAACGTTTAGCTATGAATAGTGCGGGGCAGAAAATCCGCGGATTTTCGTGTCGACACAAGCCATAAGCTTTTAGATTTTGTTTTTACTTTGTCGTTATATAAAAGCCAAATTAAAAGATTTGGCGTTGATTGTAAATATACATAAGCTCTAGATTTTATACACCAAAACCCGTATTATTTATAGGTGTTGTTAGGTGACGTTTTTTAATTAATTATGCAAATTTGTCAAGTCAAACCTAACTGTTACTTCTTTTTTTTACATAGAAAATAGCTATGCTTGAAAGTCCTGTAAAAATACAAAATGGTAAATACATAAAAATAGATATAATTAATAAGTCTTCAAATTTTCTTACAATGCCAATTATAAAAAATAAAGTAATACAAATTATTGGATATAAAAATTGCTTTGATATAGATTTTTTCATTTCATTCTGCTGTAAAAATGCGGGTATAATAACAATTGTAAATGGTATAAGATAAATAAGAGTAAACATTAAATAATTAGGATAACCTTTAAAAATAAATCTATAAATTAATCCGTAAATAATAATTAAAATGATACTAAAATAAACACCAGAAGAGGAATCTATAAATTCTTTTATATTGTATATTATCGTCTTCTCTTCTATAATAAGATCATTAGACTTTTTTCGTAATGTCAAGGGGACAGAATCATTAGTAACAGTTTTTTCTTTAACATTCTCTGGGGTATCAATTTCTATGTTATTTTTTCTATTCAGCGATTGTTTTGTAAAATATGAAATAAGTAAACCTGAAGTTAAAGTTGTTAGTGTTGTACCTATGAAATAGATTATTAAGAATAAAGTTAATATGAATTTTGGAGATTCACTTTTATTTATATCTGTTCCAATGTATGTAAGCAGAAAAAGAAATCCCCAAACTATAAAATTGGCTTTGTAAGAAAATTTAAAAGATGCCTCAAAAATCGATTGCTCATTTTCTAGTTTTTTCTGAATTATTTTTTTAGAAATTTTAAATAAGTAAACTACAGATAAAGGAAGGACAACAATTATTACAAATAGTATAAATAGAAAGAATAATAAGTTTGCTAACATTTAAAATAGATTTATTGATGCTTGGTGTAACTGATTAATAAGTTTTTGTTTTTAAAAAAGCCAAATTAAAAGATTTGGCGACTTTGTAAATATACACAAGCCTTCGATTTTTAGCACCAAAATCCGTATTATTTATAGATGTTGTTAGGTGGCGTTTTTATATCATATTTAATTCAGTTTTCTTTAAGGCTGTATATTTCTTTAAATCTAATGCAGCAGATTTAATCGTCTCATTTTTAATTGAATCGAATGATTGATTTGCTAATTGTTCCTTTTTTATTTTCATTAAAGCTAGAACTGCTATTTTTTTCGTCAAATTATTTTCAGCACCCTCTGTATATTCAATAATATTTATTAATGGTTCAATGATTTGTATATCTGGGAAGGAAATCAACATCTCACAGGCAAAATAAATATAATATGGTTTACTCGTTTCAATTAATTTTAACAAGTCTTTTAGTGTGTTTTTATTTTGTCTACTTTTTATTTCTCTTTCTATTCTCCATCTGAAAGTAGGTCCTTCACTGTCTTTCCATATAAAAGGAATCATTTCAAATAATAGACTGTTTGAAATATCTTTAGTGTAAAACCGCAATAATAAGCGAATCGCATATAATTGATTATTTATCTTACTTGATTTAAGAAAAATACGTTCTAATTTTTCTTGTCGATTTCTCTTTTTCACTTAATTTTTCAAATGTTACCTAACGTTTAGTATATGGCAAGTAGGGCAGTAGAAAGCACTGAGCTTTCAAGTTTGCACTGAGCCAAAACGTTGTATTTTGTTTTTAATTTATTCATTCTTAAAAGCCAAATCAACGATTTGGCGGTGTTGGTAAATAGCACTGAACTTTCGGAAACCACCGAACGCCCTATTTGCTATATACAGTGTTACCATACGTTTTTATTTTTTCAATTTCAGCCATATTAAACCGAGGATAATTGAAATCAAGTTCCAACCAAGAAGATAAACCCAAATCTTGGACATATATTCTGTCTGACATGGCGGACAAGGATAACCTGATAAGCAGGGTTCACATTGGATACTAAATTTGTCCAAAAAGTACTTACCAATCAATATTAGATTGCCAACCATCCAAATCAATAATATTATGGTCCGTCTATTCATTTGTTAATTGCACCATTCTGTTCCCCAATCAGTGTGTCCACGTCCGTCCCAACATTTTCTATTTGTTTTGATTTCATGAACTGTCCATTTTTTGCCTGTCAGTTCAGCTCTCATAACAATTTTTGTTGCTCTTTGCGAGTCATCTTCTTGTCCGTTATGAATTAAAGTAATTTCTATTAATCCTTCACCTAATTCTTTACTTTCTATTTCAAGTTTAGGTGTGCCTTCATTAGGAGGATAGTTGTAATAGATTTCAATTAATTGTTCCGCTGTTGCAATGTCAGTTCGTGTTTCAATCTTTTTGTTGAATTCTGCTGGGTCTTTAATGTCAAAATTCTCTGAACAAGATGTCAGAAAGATAATTGATATTAAAAGTCCAAAAATTCGTTTCATGTTCTTCAATGTATGGTAACGTTTAGCTATGAATAGTACGGTGCAGAAAATCCGCGGATTTTCGTGTCGACATAAGCCATAAGCTTTTCGGTTTTGTTTTTATTTTTTTTGTTCTTAAACACCAAATTAAAAGATTTGGCGTTAAATGTAAATATACACAAGCTTTCAATTTTACACACCAAAGCCCGTATTATTTATAGGTTTTGTTAGCAAACGTTTTTAGTTTTTCCATTGAGTCAAAAACTTGATTTTTAGATTCGTTCAATGGAATAAGATACTCTCCTTTGGAGTTGATTATTCCATACAAATTATTACTCTTAATATAAGCAATGGATTCTTTATACCTATTCTCTTTCAATTTCCAATATGAACCAGTTGGTGACTCTTTATTCCCAAACACAGTTAAGGAGTCAAATTTATATTCTGTTAACTGATTTCCAATTGAATCAAAAATTGCCCACTTATCATTTTTTTTAAAAGCAATTATTCCTTCAAATTCTCTTATATAATCATTATGGGTAAATGGAACAAGAGTGTTACCTTTTAAATCAATAAGTCCCCATTTTTTTTCCTTTCTTGCAGCTGCACAATCTAAATGAGGATAACGTAAAATTTCATAGTCGGACTCATAAAATATTTTACCGTTAATATCCATAAAACCAACTTGTCCATTATGTTTTCTGAATACAGTTATATCTTTATAATATTTGCTAACCGAGTAGAATTCAGGCTTTATAACTTCATACCCACTTTTATCAATAAAACCACATAAGCTATCTACTCTTACAGCGGCTCTTTTATTATTAAATTCTCCAATTCCTGTGTATTTTAAATCAGTGATGAAATCTCCATTGGTTTTAACCACTGCATAATATTTCCCTTTACTTATTCGTAAAGTGTCTGAACCTATTTTTTTAAACCAATCATAAACAGGCTCAAATATTGGGTCTCCATTTAGTTCGTAAATGCCATATGTTTTTTTAATACTTCTTGTATCTGTAAATTTTGTTTCTGAAATGAGACTGTCATTTCGTTTTTCTACAAATAACTTTTCGTTTTTTAAATATATCTTACTGTATATTAAAGGAAGTATTTCTTTGTTGGTTATATTTAATACACCACACTTATATTCGTGTGAATATTTAGTTCTGTTTTTAACATAAATCAATGAATCATTAAAAAAGTAGATTTTATCGTATTCAAATGGGATGATTAATTTGTTGTCGGTATCAATTACACCAGCCTTATTATTTTTATATACGATTGCTTTGTTATCAACAAATTCATTAGCATATTGGTATTGAGGTTTAATAATAATATCTGTATCATTTTTATATCCAAAAAGGCTATCACTTTCGAATACATTTAGTTCTTGTGAAAAGCAATTGACGCTAGTAATAAAAAGAAATAAAATTTTAAAAATGTCGTTCATTTATATGTTTGCTAACGTTTATATAAAGTGTCGTGCGACGTAAGTCGGACGATATGGATTTCCGGCAGGAAATCCACGAGTAAATATACATTTACTTTTGAGATTTACACACAAGCCTAAGCATGCATTTTATATGTTGT
>Ga0209291_1000267_pt1 | contig 51846 bp, 46 predicted proteins | sample GOMGulsemesocosm_FD_184633 | JGI IMG/M metagenome (GOLD analysis project Ga0209291, IMG submission 184633) | Methane-oxidizing microbial communities from mesocosms in the Gulf of Mexico - GOM9B Gulf of Mexico (SPAdes) (version 2) | ecosystem: Environmental > Aquatic > Marine > Cold seeps...
AGTTTGATAGAGTAAAAATGGACTTAGACCCATATAACTGGGAAGTAATTACTGGTTGGGATGAAAAAGTAAACAAGTATAAACAACCTATTTACGAGTTTAAAGTTCGTGATAAAGTAATAAAAATAGAAACACATTCACCGTCATTATCTCAAACACAAATAGCAAAAGTGGCTTTACCAAAGTATACTGCTTGGGGAGATATTTTAATATGGTGTTTACAAGAAAATGTACCAGGAGAATTCCCGTACGCATCAGGATTGTACCCGTTTAAACGTACTGGTGAAGATCCTTCACGTATGTTTGCTGGAGAAGGTGGACCAGAGCGAACCAACAAGCGTTTCCATTATGTAAGTGCAGGAATGCCAGCGGCACGTTTATCTACTGCTTTTGATTCGGTTACTTTATATGGAAATGACCCAGATGTAAGACCAGATATTTACGGTAAAATTGGTAATGCAGGAGTGTCTATCTGTTGTTTAGATGATGCAAAGAAATTATATTCTGGTTTCGATTTAGCAGATCCAATGACATCGGTTTCGATGACAATTAATGGACCAGCACCAATGTTGTTAGGATTCTTTATGAATGCAGCCATTGACCAACAATGTGAAAAATACATTAAGAAAAATGGATTAGAAGCTGAGGTTACAGCTAAAATTGAAAAAATATACGCTGCTAAAAGAATTGCTCGTCCACAATATCAAGGAGAATTACCTGAGGGTAATAACGGATTAGGATTATTCTTATTGGGGGTTACGGGTGACATGGTTTTACCTGCAGATGTATATCAGGAAATTAAAGTATATACCTTAAGTTCAGTTCGGGGTACGGTACAAGCGGATATACTAAAAGAAGATCAAGCACAAAACACCTGTATTTTCTCTACAGAATTCGCATTACGATTAATGGGAGATGTACAAGAGTATTTTATTGAAAAGAATGTGCGTAACTTCTATTCGGTTTCTATATCAGGATATCATATTGCAGAAGCGGGAGCGAATCCTGTAACTCAATTGGCATTAACTTTAGCAAACGGATTTACTTATGTTGAATATTACTTAAGTAGAGGGATGGATATTAATAAATTCGGACCTAACTTATCGTTCTTCTTCTCTAATGGTATCGATCCAGAATATGCTGTAATTGGTCGTGTAGCACGTAAAATTTGGGCTAAAGCACTAAAGTATAAATATGGAGCGAATCCAAGAGCTCAGATGTTAAAGTATCATATTCAAACTTCTGGACGTTCATTACATGCTCAGGAAATTGATTTTAATGATATCCGTACAACATTACAAGCGTTGTATGCTATTTATGACAACTGTAACTCATTACATACCAATGCGTATGATGAAGCAATTACGACACCTACAGAAGCATCTGTACGTAGAGCAATGGCTATCCAGTTGATTATTAATAAAGAATTAGGGTTAACGAAAAATGAAAATCCAATTCAAGGTTCTTTCATTATTGAAGAATTAACTGATTTAGTTGAGGAAGCAGTATTATTAGAATTTGACCGCATTACGGAACGTGGTGGAGTATTAGGAGCAATGGAAACAATGTATCAACGTTCTAAAATACAAGAAGAGAGTCTGTACTATGAAACTTTAAAACATAATGGTGAGTTCCCAATTATTGGAGTGAATACCTTCTTGAGTAAAGATGGTTCACCTACAGTAACACCAGATGAGGTTATTCGTGCAACGGAAGAAGAAAAGCAATATCAAATAGATATGTTGTCGGACTTACACGATATGCATGATACATCTAAGATGTTAAAGGACTTACAAGTATCTGCAATAAACAATGAAAACATCTTCGATAAATTAATGGATGTTTGTAAAGTAGCTTCTTTAGGAGCAATTACAGAATCATTGTTTGAAGTAGGAGGACAGTACAGAAGAAACATGTAGGAAACACTTTTTATAAATAATTTGAAAACCCAGACTTTAATACAGTCTGGGTTTCTTTTTTGGTAGCACTAAATAATTAAAGTATTTTAGTACGCAATCAAAAACCAAATTAATGGTATCAGCTATTGGATATTATGTTACAGCAATTGTATGCATTATTACATCATTCGTAATACATCGCATATATTATAAAGAAAAAAGAAGACAAGCCTCTGCAATTTCCCTTAATGGGATAAAGTGGTTTGGACTGGCAATTTTTTCTTGGGGATTAGGAGCTCTAGTAGAAATCACCTTAATTTCAATTTTAGGATTAGAAACAAACCATAAACTCATAGTTAGTTTTGGCGTGTTTTTTTCTTTAATTAATTCACTTTTTATACTCATGTCACTACCCTCAATTGAACATGAAGGAAAACGTAATTTGGTAATACAAATTATTGAACGATTTTCAGAAAAGGAAGTATTCGTTATATTCGGAGGGGTCTTTCTGATGTTAGGTTCTGTATTTCTAGTCTCGTTTTATACTAGTACTCAGGATATTTCAAATAATAGCGTTATTTGGTTAATAGATATTCCCATATCCTTAGTCGTAGCATTTTCCTTGCTAAATGAATTAAATAAAGCGTTTAGAAAAAGAGCAATGAAATTTATGTATTTGCCAACTTTTGCATTATTCTTATTAATAGTTATAGCTGTGTTGCATAGGATAGTTCCTGATCATCAAGCTATAAAACTAATGGAGTTGTCAAATTGGAATTTTATAGGGGTGTTAACAGCATTGTCATTTAAGTTTTTATTTGTGTTATTATTTACCATACTATTATATAGTTGGAAATTATTAGCAGAAAAAGAAGAGCAACAAACGGAGTTCTCTAAATTACAGCTGGCGAAATCACAATTAAAAAGAGATAAAGAGATTCTAGAATTGGCAAATGAAAGTCATTTAGATACGATAAAGCATCTAAAAGACGAATTAACAATTAGAAAGAAGAAATACAAGAAACTTAAAAAATCTTCAAAAGTTGATTTGTCTGATAGGCAAAAAGAAGTGATAGGGAATTTAGGGGTTTGTGGAGATAAAATGTCATATACTGAAATGGCAGAAGCTATGCACATAAGTGTAGATGGATTTCAAGCACATATTTATCAAATTAAAAAGGTGCTGAATATTTCTGGAAGTGGAGGAAAGAAGCAACTCATACAATATGCTATAGACAATAATTTGTTGGGGTTTGCTACAATTGATAAATGATAATTGTTTCATCTTAAACAATTAATGCTTTCATATATTAAATTTTATCGTATAACAAACACCTTTATTTACTGAAGAATCTATATGAATAGTTGCGTTAATTTGTAGTGCTAGGGAATTAATTATCCTCATCCCTAAGCTTTGCTTCCCTTTATGTTCCTCTTTTTCGTTCAATCCAGGGCCATTATCGGCAATTATCATTGAGATTTCCCCCTTTTTTTTGCGCACATCTATTCGCAGATAAGGATCAGAGTTAAAGGCATATTTAAATATGTTTGTAAGAATTTCATTTAGAATTAAACTACATGGAACCAGTAGGTCCATATTAAGTTTAAACTCATCGATATGAATATCTTGTTTAAATGATTCGCCCTCATTTATGTAGGTCGAAGAAATGTTTAATACGAGTTCTTCTATAAAAGGTTTGACAAATATTTCCCCTGAAATATCTGATCCATACATTTTTTCATGAACCAAGGAAATAGCTGAAATTCGTTGTTTAGAATTTTTCACAACTCGCTTTAACTCCTCGTTAGATGATTTATTAACTTGGAGTGATAATAGGCTTGACACAACTTGTAGATTGTTTTTAACTCTGTGATGAATTTCTTTTAATAAGAGGTCTTTTGCATTTGCTCTTTTACGCTCGTTAATTGCTACTGAAACAACCATAAAATAATCAAGTATACCATGTTCATCATAAATTGGAGCGATGGTTGATTCAAACCATAGTTCCTTTTTGTCAGGTGTTAATAGCATACCTTCATGAATTCTAGCTTCTCCTGTGTTTTTGGACTCCTGAAGTTTTTCATACATAGTTTTCCTGAATTCTTTTGGATAAAAATTTAAAGGAAAAGTTTTTCCATATAATGAATCTATGTCTTTAATTTTAAGTGCTTCAATTCCTGCTCTACTCATATATTGCAAGTTGAAATTAGGGTCTACCACTTTAGTGCAAACAGGTGAGTTTTCAAGCCAATCTTTACATTTTATTTCTAATTTTTTAAGATCTTTTTCAGAATCAGTTGCTTTCTTCATGAGTTATGTTTTCAAATTTATTAACAACGATGTGAATGCTGCTAACATAACAATTAAAACGAGTTTAAGTTCCTAAGGCTAAAGTTAAGCTAAGTTAATTGTTTTTTAAGAGAAAGTCAAGTTATTTTAGTGTACTTAAGCACATACTTAAGTACTTACTTGATTAATTTTCATCATTACGTAAGCTTTTGTATTTCCCGGTTCGTTAGCAACTTTGTGAAATCATTAATAACCAGTTGTAACAACAATACTAATGATTTGTCAATGACATTTTTAGTCTCTCGCAAGCCGTAAGTAATTAAAAAACCACTGGTAGCAATCAAAAAACGAATGAAACAATTTATCGCTTCTGTAGTATTTCTACTATCGCCTTTTTTTACTCAGGCACAAACAAACACATCTAGTATAGATGAAAAAATAAATCAACTTTTCGCTGATGCTACAGGGTGGTTTCCTGCAGCTATGTTTGCAAAAATTCCAATCACAGAATCAGTAGGAGTACCCTGGGTATTAATTGTGTTAATTGCTGGAGCTGCCTATTTTTCCATTTATTTTAAGTTTATCAATTTCAGTGGTTTTTTTACTGCTATTAATGTAGTAAGAGGAAAGTATGATGACGTAGATACGCAGGAACCTCAAGAAGATATACTAAAAACAATTAAAATTGAAGGAGCAGGAGAGGTGTCACATTTTCAAGCCTTAACTGCAGCGCTTTCAGCAACAGTAGGGTTAGGGAATATTGCTGGAGTTGCTATAGCTTTATCTATTGGAGGAGCAGGAGCTACTTTTTGGATGATATTAATAGGTTTATTAGGAATGGCATCCAAATTTGTGGAGTGTACCTTAGGGGTTAAATACCGTGAAGTTTCAGAAGATGGAACAGTATTCGGAGGGCCAATGTACTATCTTAAAAAAGGATTGGGAGAATTGGGGTTTAAAAACGCAGGAAAAATACTAGCAGTAATTTTTGCTATCATGTGTGTAGGAGGTTCATTTGGTGGAGGAAATATGTTTCAGGTAAATCAGGCCTTTAAATTATTTGAATATGTGACTGGTGGCGAGCAAAGTTTTATTTATGGGAAAGGTTGGTTGTTTGGTTTGGTAATGGCTGTGTTTGTTGGTATTGTTATTATTGGGGGAATCAAGAAAATAGCTAAAGTAACGGATAAAATTGTTCCATTTATGGTTGGTATTTATGTGTTGGCAGTACTTACTATTTTAGCAATGAACTATACAGAAATACCAAATGCTTTTATGGCAATCATTAATGGAGCGTTTAGTCCAATAGGTGTTGTTGGTGGAATAGTGGGAGTATTGGTGCAAGGATTTCAACGCGCAGCATTTTCTAATGAGGCAGGTATCGGCTCTTCTTCCATAGCACATTCAGCTGTAAAGACTAATTATGCTGCCAGTGAAGGTTTGGTTGCTTTATTAGAACCATTTATCGATACTGTTGTTGTATGTACCATGACCGCTTTAGTTTTAATTATTACAGGTCAAATTACCACGGGGATGAGTGTTTCTGATGAGCAAGGGGCTATTTTAACTGCAAAAGCTTTAGAAAGTGGTATCTCATGGTTTCCATACGTGCTTGCTGGAGCAGTTATACTATTTGCTTTTTCATCTATGATTTCCTGGTCATATTATGGGTATCAAGCATGGTCATATTTGTTCGGTAGAGATAAACGAACAGGAAATGCCTATAAAATTATTTTTTGTGTATTTACAGTAATTGGAGCAGCAGCAAGCTTAGGAGCGGTAATTAATTTTTCTGATGCGTTGGTATTTGCTATGATGGTTCCTAATATGATAGGTTTGTTTTTATTGGCGCCTAAGGTAAATCAGGAATTGAAGCGATATAAGCTGGCTATTTTAGATAAAGAGTAGTGTTTTTCGTAAATTTATACATGAAGATGCATCTTTTTAAACAATTTTGCGTCTACTATATGAATTTAAAATATAAAGATCATGAAAAACGATAAAACATGCAGCTGTAACTGCGAAAACTGTCAGAACGGAAATTGTACCAATTGTACATGTGAATCATGTACCTGTACTGGATGTAATTGTTAAATGCTATTCCCGCGAAAGCGGGAGTATGTTTCAAGGAAAATATTTATGAATAGCACAGCATTATGGGAAACCTATCATACGGATATTACGCGTTTCATTTTTAGTAAAGTTAAAAATGAACAGGTGACTAGTGACCTTGTTCAAGAAACGTTTATAAAAGCACATACGAAATTAGATGGGTTGAAAGATGAATCTAAAGTAAAATCGTGGTTGTTAACCATTGCTCGTAATACGACAATGGACTATTTCAGAAAAAGTGCTAAAACGGTTCCTTTAAAAGAATTTGATATTGCTGATGAATTTTGGGAAGAAGAAAAACATTCTGCTAAAGATTGTTTACCAGGAATCATTAAGCATTTACCAAAAAAATATCGCGACCCACTGTTTCTTTCTGACATCAAAGGACTAAAACAAGCTGAAGTAGCTAAGCAGTTAAAGTTGCCTTTAGCAACGGTAAAATCACAAATTCAACGTGCTAGAAAGCTAATAGCACAAGGCTATATGGATTGCTGTGATTATACCATTAACGATAGAGGGTTTTTAGTTGGAGAAACTAAAGAGAAGGATAATTGTAAAGTATGTGGTTAGTCTTTAATAATTAAATGCGGTACATTTTCTAATTTCCAATCAATAACCAAACCACCAGCTAATTGTTGTGCAACTTCTTTTCCGTACAAATGTTGACATAAATACAAGGCAGCTTCAAAACTTTTTGCTCCACCTGCTGAGGTAATGTATTTTTTATCGTGTACAAATAAAACTTCTTTTCGAATATCTAATTCAGGAAACATGTCTTTCATTTTATCAATGTCACTAGGAAAAGTGGTTGATACAGAGTTGTTAAGCAATCCTGCTTTGGCTAATATAAAAGCACCATCACAATGGGAAGTAATAAATAAAGCTTCGTTATCGATTTTTTTAACAAAGTCAAGCATTGCTTGATCCTTTAAATCAGAATCTAAATGATGTTCCGCACTTGGGACTACTAATATATCTATTCTAGGGAGTTTTTCTTTGGTGTAATCATAATCAGGGAGCAAACGTAAACCTTCAAAAGAAGTAATGGGTTCTAATGTATTTGCCACCGTGAAAACATTCATAGCCTTAACTCCTTTTCTGAATTTAGTGTGCTGAAATATATCGTACGGAGCAGTTAGTTCTGTGTTAAAAACACCATCCATAATTAAGAAAGCAACATTGTAGTTTTTGTCATCAAGGATAGGTTTCTTATTTTGAGGTATTGATTTTTCTTTAGTACGAACAATTGTTTTAGTTGTTTCTTTTTTTTGACAACTTAAGCTAATGAAGAAAATAGAGAGTATATATAAATATTTCATGATTTCAGTATATGGCTTGAAAATACAAATTAATTAATCCTCCACGGAGGGTTTAGCCTATTTTCTCCAGCAAAATAAATTATAATTTTATGTCCATCAGGATCAAATAGACTTGCTTCTCGCCATAACCACGATTGATCTTCTGGTAATGTATGGAATACAATTCCTCTTAGTTGAAGTTTTTTTACAGTTTCATCTATGTTATCATCTTCAAAATAGATGGTAACTCCATTTACTTTTGGAATTTTATCAGCTAAATGAATTGAAAAAGTGTTATTTCCATCGGGACATTCAAACCTGACATATCTTGGCAATGCATCAACTATTAAATGTAATCCTAGCTTCTTGTAAAAAGCTACCGACGCTGAAACATCGGTAGCTGAAATAGTAATTTGATTTAAGTTCATACTGTAACTCTTTTTAATTTCAATTGCTGTCTTAAAATGAACAGTAATAACATACAAGCAACAGCTAATGCAGAAACTACATACCAAGTGTTGTCATATCCAATACTTTCAATCAAGTGCATCCCTCCATTATGGCTAAATATATGTGCTACAGAAAAAGAGATACTATACAAAGCCATATACTCTCCTTTGTTACCCTTTTTTGATCTGTCCATAGCAAAAGCATTAGAAAATGGAAATGCAATCATTTCTCCAACAGTAACTAATAACATACTAACTATCAATATTCCTACCCAAGAGGTAGTGGTTAATATAACAAAACTTAACCCAGTTAGAATAGCACCAATAAGCATTAACCCTGATTTTGTACGTTTGCTATTTTCTAGCCATTTTACTAGCGGCATTTCCAAAGCAAAAATGATAAATCCATTCATACCCATTAATAAACCAATTTCCAATTCACTTAAAGCGTGTACTTCTTTGTAATATAGGGGTATAGTTGAGAAAAACTGTAAAAACACAATTCCAAACAAAGACATGGCTGCTAAGAAAATCCAAAAAGTCTTATCTCCATATGCCGATTTAGGGTTAACAACTTCAATTTCCTCTATAGTTTTAGCAGTTTTAGGATTCAGTACATTAAGTAATAAAAAGCTTGCAAGAATACATGTAATTCCATCTACCCAAAATAAACCACCATAACTCAAATAGGTAATAATCAATCCACCAACAGCAGGACCTGCTGAAAACCCTAGGTTTATTGCCAAACGAATTAACGTAACAGAACGTGTTTTGTTTTCTGGTTTACTATAAGCGCTCAATGCTACAAACATTGCTGGTCTAAAGGTATCAGCAACTAGCATTACCAAGAATATTCCTAAACAAAAAGAGCTAAATGTGGTTAAGTATTGCAATCCGATAAATAAAAACCCTGTGCTAAATAAACTAAAAAGCATTACTTTATAGTAACCTATTTTGTCGGTTAATTTACCGCCTATCCATGATCCAGCAACGGAACCCAGACCAAAAGCTGACATGATCCACCCAACCTTACTAAGGGAGAAATCTAAGCTTTCAGTTAGGTATAAAGACAGAAATGGGATTACCATTGTTCCTGCTCGATTGATTAAAGTAATAAGCGCTAGCCACCAAACTTCTTTGGAGAGGCCTTTAAAGGAATCGAGATAATTAAAATATAATTTTTTCATATAATTTGATTTATGAAGTTACTTATTAAAGTGACTTCTGTTAGTTTTAAAAAAGTGGTTTTTTGGAAGTAGTGTAAAAGTAAAACGCCCAACTGAAAAGTTGGGCGTTTATATATTGTATTAATTTATACCGTTATTGAGATAACAAATAAATACAACAGCCCGAACTCCTCTTTTGAGAAGAACAAATGACCCTTTTATTTATTTGTTTGCAATTCATGTTTGTAGTAATTGAACTGCAAAGCTATATTATTTTTGAATATAAAGGCTTACTTTTGAGGTAAACATTTTTAAAATGAAAAAAATAGTAGTGTTGTTATTGTTTGTGATGTCGGGTGCTTATGCTCAAAACAACGAAGCAATAAAAGATATTAAAGCACATCAAAAAGAACAAAATAAAGAATTTAAAACCAAAGGAAAGTCTCCGTTAACAGAGGCTGATAGGGAAGTTTTTAAAGAATTAGATTTTTTTGATATTGATTTGAAGTTTAGGATGGAAGCAACATTTGTTCGAATAGAAAATGAATCTCCGTTCAAAATGAAAACTTCTACAGATAGACTTCCAGAGTATGTAAAATATGGAGAATTACATTTTAATTTGAATAATGAAAAACTACAGTTAAATGTGTATCAAAATACAAAGCTGATTGAAAACCCTGAGTATAAAGATTATTTGTTTATTCCTTTTACTGACGAAACTAATGGAGAAACTAGTTACGGAGGGGGAAGATATGTTGATTTTAAAATACCTGCTTCAAATAAAGTAATCTTAGATTTTAACAAGGCTTATAACCCGTATTGTTCTTATTCAAGTAGATATTCATGTCCTATTCCTCCAAAAGAGAATCATTTAGAAATTGCAATTAATGCTGGTGTAAAAGCATATACTAAAAACCATTAAAAATGGGAAGAAAAAGAAGAAAAAGAATTAATTGTCCAAATTGCGATAAGCAGTTAAAGGAAGATATGAATTTTTGCCCAAATTGCGGACAGGAAAACCATATTAAAAGGGTTTCTATGAAAATGCTAGTGTCAGATTTTTCTTCAACATATTTTACTTTTGACTCTAAGTTATTTGCTTCGCTAAAATATTTGTTAATTAAACCTAGTTTCCTTTCTCTTGAATATTTAAACGGGAAAATTGAGGCTTATTTACGACCTATTAGATTATATATATTTATTAGTTTCGCCTTCTTTTTACTTAATAGTATTATATCTACAGGTGAAGGTGTTTCCGATGTGATTAACCTTACTGCTGATGGGAAGCCCACAACAATCGAACAGGTTCAAAGTGAATTTGAAAAAGCAAAAACTGAAAAAACTGACAAGGAGGATGCTGTTTTTTCAGAATTTGATAAACAACTATTTGATGGAAAAATAACAAAGATATTATCTGATAAGAAAGAACTAAAATTATTTATTCTGTTTTTAAAGTCTAAACTACCAATTCTGTTTTTCTTTTTAATTCCTATCCTAGGAGTATTACTATTCTTATTTTTTTATAAAAAGAAATACTTCTATGTCGATCACTTAGTTTTTGCATTACACCTGCAGTCATTTGTGTTTGTATTACTTATTATAAGTCTCTTAATTGATTGGATATTTAAAGTGGATTTAACATTTTTTGCTATTTTAGGTTTTTTAATTTACGGTTTTATAGCAGCAAGGAAATTTTATGATTTAGGAAAAATTAGTGCTTTTATCCGTTTATCCTTTGTAGGATTTATACATGTTATATTGAGTACTATTATATTTGGTTTTTTCTTTTTTGTAGTACTTAAGTATTATAATATTTAACCTATTTAGTTTTGTTTCATAATTTAAAAAAAAGGTGTAATTATTTTAAAATCAGTTTTTTATAAGTAATTTTGATTAACTTCTATATAGCTTAATGACATCCCTATAAAGTCACCCTATTTAAATTTGCCCTAATTTTATAAACCAATTCCCTATGGCAAATAATAGGAGAAAAAGGATTTATTGTCCAAATTGTAAAAGCCAGTTAAAAGCATACATGAACTTTTGTTTTGACTGTGGTCAAGAAAATAATATTAAAAGAGTATCGTTAAAAATGCTTTTCAATGATTTTTTTTCAACCTATTTCACGGTGAATTCAAAGTTATTGCTTACCCTTAAACTATTGATAACTAAACCAAGTTTTTTATCGATAGCTTATTTGAAAGGTGAAATAGAAGGGTATTTACGTCCAATTAGATTATACGTATTTGTTAGTTTTGTGTTTTTCTTATTATCAACTAATGTAACATCGTATAAAAGTACAATAGAACGTATTAATTTAACTTTAAATGAAATACCAGTAACTATTGGCGACTTGGAAGGTGGCTTTAATGAATCAGAAAAAGCACCAAAAATAAATGATAATTCATTAGATAAAAAAATTGAAAAAATATTTTCTACAGAACGGGAAACTACTATTTTTTTTAATTACATGTTAGCTAAGTTTCCTATAGTTTTATTTATTATGATACCTGTTTTAGGTTTGCTTTTTCATCTGTTTTTTTATAGTAAAACCTATTATTATATTGACCACTTAATATTTTCTTTGCATTTGCAATGCTTTTTATTGTCGCTACTTATTATATCGACTTTAATAGACTGGTTGTTAAAAATAGATTTAAGTATAGTCGCTTTTTTTGGCTTGCTGGTTTATGGATATATAGCAGCATTGAGGTTTTATAAAAAAACGAAACTAATTACGTTTTTAAAACTCTGTTTGGTAGGTGTTTTTCATACAGGAGTAATAGTAGTTGTATGTATATTGTTTTTCCTACTGGTAATGAAAACTTACAGTGTGTGATGCCGAAATGTTAGGACGTTATTTTACCAAATACATTCCTAAAAATACCGCTAAAAAACCAAGGATAAAGCTACCAATAGTGTAGAGAGCGAAAGAAAGAAAATCACCTGATTTTAAAAATTGCTGATTTTCATAAGCAAAAGCTGAAAATGTAGTAAAACCACCACAAAAACCTGTCGCTAATAATAAGGTTTGGTTTTGCGAAAGTATATTTCCTTTGGCTGATAAACCAATGATAAGTCCAATCAATAATGAACCAATAACATTCACTGCAAAAGTTCCATATGGAATTAGTGTGGTGTCTGTATTTAATCCCTTACTGATTAAGTAGCGTAAAACACTACCTAAACCTCCGCCTAAAAAAATAAATAGTATAGCTTTCATCCCATTAGTGGGTTTAAGTTATCAAGTCCCAATAGTTATTGGGGGTCGAATAAAAAATGTTATTTAAAATTCTTTCCTACTGCATTTTCACAGAGGTAGTTGATTTAATTGCGAAGATATAAAAAATACAGATAGCGTTGAAATTGTGAATATCTATTATAAGTATTCGTAGTAAGGGGGCTATGAACACTTATATTTGCCATCTTAAAATAAATAAGATATGAGCACTACTTGGTATGAATGCAAGGTAAAATATAGAAAATTAGATGATAACGGAGTCCAAAAAGTAACCACTGAACCTTATTTGGTTGATGCGTTATCATATACTGAGGCTGAATCAAGAATTACTGAAGAAATGTCAATGTATATCAGTGAAGAGTTTTTGATAACAAATATAAAAGTGGCAAACTTTGCAGAAATTCATCCATTTGAAAATTCTGATCGTTGGTTTAAAACAAAAGTTTCTTTAGTAGCTTATGATGAAGAAAGTGGTAAAGAAAGAAAATCAAACATGTATTTATTAGTTCAAGCTAATGATGTTAAGGAAGCTTTTGACAGTACAAACATAGTAATGAAAGATACTATGGGGGATTATTCTATTCCGTCTATAGCTGAGTCACCAATTATGGATGTATTCCCGTATTTTGAAGGAGAAAAAGAAAAGTTAGCTAAATTTAATGCTATAAAAGCAAGTGTTCCTGCTCAGAAAGAAGTTATTGAAGAGGATGCTATTGAAGAGGATGCTATTGAAGAGGATGCTATTGAAGAGGAAGTTATTGAAGAAGAGTTGCTTTAGTTTTTTTTGTAAAAAAGAATAAAGGCTTTCTGAAAAGTAAAACTAATCTCATATTGAGTTTAGCTTGTGAAGAGCATAGATGAAGTCTCAAAGTGTTTTTTATTGGCACTAACCTCGACATGCTGATTCTGACAAAAGTAAAGAGGCTATCTTTTCAGATAGCCTCTTTTATAATTAATGCCTCGACGAGGCTACTTAACGGGATAATGAATTTCAGTTTCAATATCTTCTGGTTTAACTGTACCAGGGTCATTTACATATAATTCCCAGATAGCTCCATTTTGTTCTAAGCCTTTTTCTTTTAAATATTTATCAATAGCCATATGTGCTTCTTGATCACCTGTTCCGTAAGGACCATATTTGGTAATCATAATGTTTTCACCAGCTGGTAAGGTGATTTTTTCCATTTCCTCATCTAAGGCAACGTCTTTTCTAACTATAAGTCCAATATAGAACTCAGCTTCTCCTTTTTCTTCATCCCATTTAGTAAAAACTGCTGCAGGAGTATATTCAGTATCAGCTAATTCCTGAACAGCTGCATGCATACTTGCTTTAGGCATAAACTCCATAAATAGTTTTGTCATTGCTTCATGGTCAATTTTTGTTACTTGTTTGTAGCCAATAAATTGATGAGCATCTTGCTTTAATGATAAAACAGCTCCTAAAGAAAATGTTGCTTCGGGTGGAGCAGGTGGATTATTTTTCAACTCTTCTAGAATTACAGTATCAAGGTTATCTAAACCTTTACCAAGCATTGGTCCAAGCATGTTATCCATACCACCGCTCATGGCAGCACCAAACTTAAACATAAAAGGTATTTCTTCAGCCTTCATTCCCCAAGTTACATTTGTACCCTCTTCAGTTTCTTCAAAAGTCCAATAGATATCACTTGGTTCGTAGTCTGAAAATTGTATTTTTTGATTAATAGATTTGTTTTCTTCTAAAGAAATAGTTTTCATATTACCTGGTCCTTCTTCACTAGTCCAACTATATGCTCCACCAACTCCAATTGTTTGGTCAGAATAACGTTCTACAATCGATGGGTCTTCATCGTGCCAAGGTCCCCATGATTTCCAGTTTTTGAAATCATTAATATTGTTGAAAATCACACTTGCTGGCGCTTTAATTTTTTTTGAGCGTTTTACATCATAACTATTTGGTTGTAGCGTAATATAAATAGCTCCCCCTATTAGTACTACTAATAGTAAAAAGAATAAATACTTAAGAATTTTCATTTCGTTAGAGTTTAATTTAGTCTTGTAAACAGACTAAAGGATTAGTAAATTTAATATTGAATGTTAAATATAATAAAATTAAGATTTCTTTTTCTTCATTAGATTAATTACTTTTAAGCGAAATTTAAAACAACCTTAAATCAATTATAATGAAAATTAAACCAATTTTAGGTTTGGCTTTAGCGTCAACCTTACTTATTTCATGCGGAAATACAAATGAAAAGACTACAAAAGAAGTAGTAGAAGTTGTTACAGATGTAAAGAAAAAAGTAGCTACGGATTTTGACTATACAGTTGAGCAATTTGCTGATATTAAGGTATTACGTTACCAAATTCACGGGTTTGAAGCCTTGACATTAAAAGAACAAAAATTAGTATATTATTTAACGCAAGCTGGATTAGCAGGTAGAGATATGATGTGGGATCAAAACTACCGTCATAACCTAACTATCCGTAAAGCGTTGGAAAATGTGTATGCTAATTATGCAGGAGATAAAACTTCTGATAACTGGAATAATTTTGAAGAGTATTTAAAACGTGTGTGGTTTTCTAATGGAATTCACCACCATTACTCTAATGCAAAGTTAACTCCAGCTTTTGATCAAGCATATTTAGAAACACTATTGGCAGCAACAAACACTGAATTAAAAGGTGATGCGTTAGCGGTTATATTTAATGATAAAGATGCTAAAAAAGTAAATTTATCTAAAGGAGTTGATAATGTTGCTGTAAGTGCAGTAAACTTCTACGGACCTGGTGTAACTAATGCAGACGTAGAATCTTTTTACGGAAAGATGATATCTCCAAATAAAAAACAACCATTGTCATACGGATTAAACTCTCAATTGGTTAAAGAAGATGGAGTACTAAAAGAACGTGTCTATAAATCGGGAGGTTTATATGGAGCTTCTATTGACCAGATAATAGGTTGGTTAGAAAAAGCACAAGGAGTTGCAGAAAATGAAGCGCAAGGAACAGCTTTAGGATTGTTAATTAAATATTATCAAACAGGTGACTTACAAACTTGGGATGATTATAATGTAGCTTGGACTGCTGCAATTGATGGGAATGTTGATTATATCAATAGTTTTATTGAAGTATATAATGATCCAATGGGATACAGAGGGTCTTATGAAACGGTAGTGCAAATTAAAGATTTTGACATGTCTGAAAAGATGTCAGTAGTTTCTGGAAATGCGCAATGGTTTGAGGATAACTCTCCATTAATGGATGAGCATAAAAAGAAGAATGTTGTTGGTGTAACATACAAAGTTGTAAATGTTGCTGGAGAAGCAGGAGATGCATCTCCAAGTACGCCAATTGGTGTAAACTTACCTAACGCAAACTGGATTCGTACAGAAGTAGGAAGTAAGTCAGTTTCTTTAGGAAATATTATTGGTGCTTATGCAAATGCTGGTGGTTCAGGACGATTGAAGGAATTTGCTCATGATGAAGAAGAAATTGCTTTAGAAGAAGAGTATGGACAATTAGCTGATAAATTACATACTGCATTACATGAAGTAATAGGTCATGCATCAGGGCAATTAAACTCAGGAGTTGGAGAAACTAGAGAAACACTTAAAAATTACGCATCTACTTTGGAAGAGGGTAGAGCAGATTTAGTTGGATTATATTATTTATATGATACTAAATTACAGGAGTTAGGATTAGTTAAAGATTGGGAAAAAGTAGGTAAAGCTGCTTATGACGGATATATCCGTAATGGGTTAATGGCGCAATTAATTCGTTTGAATTTAGGTGATGAAATTGAAGAAGCGCATATGCGTAACAGACAATGGGTTTCAGGATGGGCTTTTGAAAAAGGAAAAGCGGATAATGTAATTGAAAAAGTTACTCGTGATGGGAAGACATATTTCAATATCAATGATTACAAAAAATTACGCGATATTTTCGGACAATTATTACGTGAAACACAACGTATAAAGTCAGAAGGTGATTTTAAAGCTGTAGAAGCTTTAGTAGAAGGGTACGGTGTAAAAGTTGATCAGGATATTCATAAAGAAGTATTGGATAGAAACGCACAGTTTAAATCTGCAGCTTATAGCGGATTTGTAAATCCAGTTATAGTTCCAGTAACTAATGATGCAGGGGAAATTACTGGTTTTACAGTAGAACAACCCAATACATTTACTGAGCAAATGTTGAATTATGCTAAAGATTACAGCTTTTTACCAGCGGTAAACTAACTAAGTAAATAATATTTGAAAAGGCGTTTAAATTAAATTTAAACGCCTTTTTTTTGTTCCTATTTGATGCTGTGTAAATTAACAGAATTTCATTATATTTACCGTTTTATTTTTGTATATTAATGCTAAGGAATTGGTTAAAACCACAATGAAGATTTTAAGTTACATATTATCACCGTTTTTTTTGATTTCGTTTTTTTTGATTCTGGTTGTATTTCATCCATTACAATGGTTTAGTTTAAAGTTTTTAGATTTTAACAAATACCAACGTATAGTGGACTTGATGAATCTTTCATTGGTGAAAAATCTATTGCTAATAGGGGTTACCGTAAAAGTAGATAACCCACATGAATTACCAGAGGACACTACTTTGATTTTTGTTTCTAATCATCAAAGTTTGTTTGATATTTCACCAGTTTCATGGTATTTCAGAAAGCACAACCCTAAGTTTGTTTCAAAAAAAGAATTGGGAAAAGGAATACCAAGTGTTTCTTTTAATTTAAGAAATGGAGGAGCGGCCTTAATTGACCGAAATAATGGTAAACAAGCTATAGTTGAATTAGCAAAATTTGCTAAAAACATTAATAATAAAAAATGGTCTGCAGCAATATTTCCAGAAGGAACCAGAAGTAAGGATGGTAAACCTAAGGAGTTTGCCGCTAGTGGCTTAAAAATGATAACGAAGTACAATCCTGATGGATATATCGTACCTTTGACAGTAAATAACTCATGGAAAGTATTTAAGTACGGAAAATTCCCTTTTGGAGTTGGAAGTCCGATTACAATAAAAACGCATGCCCCAATAAAAATAAGTTCATTACCATTTAATGAGCTTGCTAAAAAAGTAGAACTTACAATAATAAAAGATATTAACTAAGCTATGTCTATAAAAAATATAAGAATAGAAGTAATGCAAACACTTGAGAAAAACATCGATGTGTTTGTAGATAAATTCTTGATACCTGTAGAGAAAATTTGGCAACCAACAGATTTTTTACCAAATTCTCAAAAAGACACATTTATTGATGAGGTAAAAGAAATTCAAGAAATCTCTAAAGAATTAGATGATGATTTCTGGGTAGTAATGGTAGGTGATATGATTACTGAAGAAGCATTACCAACCTATGAGTCATGGTTAATGAATTTAGAAGGGGTTCAACAAGATCAAGAAAAAGACCCAGAAAACGGTTGGGCGAAATGGATTAGAGCTTGGACTGCTGAGGAAAATAGACATGGAGATGTGTTAAATAAATATTTATACCTATCTGGAAGAGTGAATATGCGTGAGGTTGAAATGTCTACGCAACATTTAATTGCCGATGGGTTTGATATTGGTACTGCACAAGATCCTTATAAAAACTTTGTATATACAAGTTTTCAAGAGTTAGCTACCTATGTATCTCATAACAACGTAGCCAAAATTGCACGTCAAAAAGGTCATACTGCTTTAGCAAAAATGTCAAAAATTATTGCTGGTGATGAAATGCGTCATCATATTGCTTATTCGGATTTTGTCAAAGAAATTTTCAAAGTAGATCCAAGTGAAATGATGTTAGCATATTACTATATGATGAAAAATCAGATTATAATGCCAGCAATGTTCTTAAGAGAATCTCATGCAGAAAAAGCATCTTTATTTGATCAATTCTCTATCGTAGCACAACGTGCGGGAGTATATACAGGGTTTGATTATGTAGATATTATGCGAAAATTGAACGTGCTTTGGGGAATAGATAAAATATCAGGGTTAACTCCAGAAGCAGAAAAAGCTAGAGATTACTTAATGCGTTTACCAGACAGAATGTATCGTTTAGCAGAGAGAGCAGTATTGCCAGATACTGCCTATAAGTTCAAATGGATGAATCAGATATAAAGAATAAAAAAAACCTTTCCAGATTAATGGAAAGGTTTTTTTTATAGGGTTATTTATATATTAATGATTTTAAGGCATATATCAAGCTGAAAAATATAATCAGCCCTATCAATACCCAGTAACTTCCTTTGTAGTGTTTTTGGTGTAGCTTAAGGTCTTTTCTGTATGACCAAATCATGACTCCCACAAAAGCTAGGAAAAATAATGCTGCAAATATAAGTTGTCCTGACGTAAACATAATTTTTTTATTATTTTTATGCGAAATTAATTAAAGTTAACCATTAAATCTTCATTCAATGAAAAAATATACTGATGCAGTTACTGAATTTCATACTGCTTTTAAAATAGGACATAGAGAAACACCAAAAGCTGATTTAGGAGAAGCAAAAAACACGCTTCGTTTTAATTTAATGAAGGAAGAAAATGAAGAGTATCTAGAAGCTGCTCAAAATGACGATTTAGTTGAGGTTGCAGATGCTTTAGGGGATATGCTATACATATTATGTGGTACGATGATTGAACATGGTTTACAAGATAAAATGGCTAAGGTTTTTGACGAAATTCAAGAAAGTAACATGAGTAAATTAGGGGAGGACGGACAACCAATTTACCGTGAAGACGGTAAGGTGTTAAAAGGACCTAATTACTTTAAACCAGATATTTCTAAAATATTGGAAAACTAATAACACAAAAAAAGCGGCAATTAGCCGCTTTTTTTGTGTTATCAAATGAGAAGTGTGCTATTGATATAATATCATATTCACTACTAGTTTGATAGATTTTACATGCTTGCTAAGTCTATACTTTTTTAATAAAATCATATAAAAACACCTCCTTAGGTATGTTTATTTTTTTCCGAAGACTATATCTATAATTGTTTACACTAGCTTTAGTGATGTTTAATTTTAGTCCTATTTGTTTTGAACTTAAATCTAAACGAACGAGTGTAGCAACACGTTTTTCTTTTTCTGATAATTGAGGATAAAGTTTACTTAGTTTGTGGTAAAAATCATCTTTAGTGTTATCTACATCTACATATAATGCTACTTTTTCATTATTCCCTTCCAAATTGTTGTTTAAGAAAATAACAAGATCAGCTATTTTAGAATCGTCTTTTTTTACAGTTGTTAAGGTTTTTATTTTATTCTTAATTTTTAATAATAGTTCATTTTTTTCTGAAATGTGCAATGCAAAATCGGTTATTTGCTTATTCTTATATTTTATCTCAGCACCTAATTTCTCTTTTTTGCGTTTATAAAGTAACATTGAAATAATAATTAGAAAAATACTCGTAATGATCAATAATGTATTTGTTAAGTTTGATGCTTTGGTTTTTTCTTCTGAAATTTTGAGCTTTAATTTATTTTCCTTGAGATCGTTTTTAACTTTTTTATAATCAAATTCTGCTTGTAAAACTTTTACTTGTATTGCTTTATGTATATTGTTAAGGCTATCCTTAATTCTAAAATGTTCATTTTTAGAGCGAAAAGCTTTTTCAAAATTATTAGTATTCTTATATATCTCTGTTAATGTTTTGTATAAATCAATTCGTTCTTTAGGTCGTAATTTAGCAGATCTTTCTTTAAGATGATTTTCTGTGAGTGCTATTGCTTTATGAAATTCTCCTTTTTTGCATAATAAATCAGATTTAGCCATGACAATTTCTGATGAAGATAAGTTCAGCTTTTGAGCAGTTTTATTGGCTTCTATTAAAAAAGAGTTTGCGATATCAATATTATTTAGCTTAGTATGTGATTTACTTAGAAAAATTTGACTATTCATAATACCTATGTTTAATTTGATATTTTTAAATTGCTCCAAAGCTTCTTCTAAAAAACTGATTGCCTTTGTATATGATTTATTTCTATAATGAGTTATTCCTAGATTTAAGTTGCAAGCGGTTATACTTATTAAATCATTTTTTTTACTATAAATACCCTTTGCCATACTGTAATATTCAATAGCTTTTGTATAATCATTTTGTTTACTGGTTATTGTTGCAAGAATATTATAGCAATCAGCTAATGTGGAGGTAAGGTCATTCTCTTTTGCTGTTGTTATAGATTCATTTAAATATTTCATAGACATAATATAATTGTCTAATTGTAAATACAGAAAAGCGATGTCATTTAAAACCAATGTTTTAAATTCATTACCTATGTCTGGAGAATTGTAGAAATCTTTTGCTTTTAGAAAATATTGTAAAGCTTTTTCAAATTTTTCTTGGGCTAACTTTATACCGGCTAGTAACCTATAGCTATTACCAATTTCAATACCTAGGCTATCACTTTTTTGACGATATTTAATAGCTTCTTTACAAAACGATTCAGCTTTTTCATTGTTACCTCTAATGTAGTGAGCATAAGCAAGAGAAATATTTGCGTTTGCAATACCTAAATCATAATCAATTTCATTTGCTTTAGCTAGAGATTTTTTTGCATAAATAATAAGTGAGTCAGTAGATGTTCTCTTATATGATTCCGCTAATTGAAATAGTAAATCCACTTTTTTAGTTTCGTTTTTTTCTTCAACGATTAATTGCTGAATACTATCAGTCACAGATTGAGCATTCACTTTTGGAATAAATACCAATAAATTAAATAGAAAAAAAACCTTTATTAAATTCATAGAAAATCACGCTTTATGTTAAACAAATATACGACATCATGCGCAATTGTTAGGGCTAATACTTTTTATATGAGTCGATTGTTATTGATGTAATAGTTAAATGTGACTCGAATGTGAGTAGTGAAAATCGGTTGTATTGCAGTCTGTGTGTAATTTTGTCAAAAACAAAAACGCATGAAACAGTTATACATTTTTTGCTTTATCACATTTGCATGTTTTTTCAATTTAAAAGCGCAAGTAGGTATTAATACAACAACTCCTGATGCAAGTGCTGCATTGGATATTACGAGTACTAATCAAGGGGTGTTAATTCCGAGGATGACTCAAGTTCAACGCGTCGCTATTGCGTCACCTGCAACTGGTCTTTTAGTATTTCAAACTGATAACACGGTTGGGTTTTATTATTATAATGGAGCAAGTTGGGCAACCTTTGGAGGAGGATCTGGATGGGCGCTTACTGGTGACTCCAGTACTGCGGCAGGAACAAATTTTGTAGGTACAACCGATGCGCAAGGATTGGTTATTGCAACATCTGGTGTAGAAAGAACTCGTATAGATGCTACTGGTTTAGTAGGAGTAGGGACATCCGCACCAACAGAAGAGTTACATATTGTAGGGAGTGCTCCGGTATTTAGGTTTCAAGATGGAAACGAAGGACTTAATGCTGTATTGACTTCAGATGCTTATGGGAATGCTTCTTGGACAGCTACTGGTGCTGCCGCTGCTGATGATGATTGGGCATTTTTAAGTGGTAGTGGTTTTGCAGATCCTGTTTACCATCAAGGAGGAGTAGTAATAGGAAGAACAGGAACGACATCACATACTCTAGATGTCGATAATGGTTTAGGTACTACTACAATAGGGTTAGGAGATGTGGAGTATATTCAAGAAGGAAATAATGAAATTATGATGAGCCACAGTTTAGTTAAAAAGGGTGGTTCGGGATTTGTAGCATTAGGAGATATTACTTTTGGTGAATGGAATACTATTTACACCATAAATAATCCAAACACACCTTCTGATAAAAGATTAAAAGAAGACATTAATGGGCTAAATTATGGTTTAGAGGAGTTAATGCAATTGCGTCCTGTTTCTTATAAATGGAAGGATGTTACCATTGGGTCTGTTAGCCTTCCACTTGAAGACCGGGAACTTAAATTGGGTTTCATCGGGCAAGAGGTTGAAAAAATAATCCCGGAAATTGTTATTACACATTCACTGAAAAAAAGTAAAGATGATTTAGGTAAAATGGAGTATACCAAAAATGAAATGCTCTCAATGAATTATGAAGCGCTATTGCCGTTATTGGTTAAAGCTAAACTAGAGCAACATGAGGAACTTCTTAAATTACAAAAAGAGAATAATGCCTTACTGAAAAAAGTAACGAAACTTAATAATAAACAAAACTAAAAAGATGAGAAAGTTATTACAATTATTACTTGTATTAAGTGCAAGTGTTACTGTTTATGCTCAGGTAGGTATAGGTACAACTACTCCAGATGCTAGTGCAGCTTTAGATGTTGTGAGTACCGATAAAGGAGTGTTGATACCTAGAATGACCCAAGCACAACGCAATGCTATAACCGTTGGGGCAGTTCAAACAGGCTTATTAATTTATCAAACCGATGCTAGTCCAGGGTTTTATTATTATACGGGTACGTTATGGACTGGATTTGGAGGAGGTTCTGGTTGGAGTTTATCGGGTGATGCTGGTACAAGTCCTGCTACCAATTATATAGGTACAACAGATGCTATAGATTTTGTGGTGAAAACAAATAGTAGTGAAGCAATTCGCTTTACCTCAGGTGGTAAAATAGGTATCGCAAATACAGCTCCTGCAAATATATTGCATATTGGTAATGGTGCAGGTTCCGTTTTAAGAATTCAAGATGGTAATCAGGCTAATGGGTATGTATTATTATCAGATACAAATGGTAATGCAGTTTGGACAGATCCTAGTACTTTAGGTGCTTCTGATGCTGATTGGGATTTTGTGAGTGGTACATTAAATATAGATCCTGTAACTCGTAGTGGTGAAGTAACTATAGGAAATGCTGGAGCAAGCTATAGTCTTGGTGCAACAGCGTTATTAGATGTCGCCAATGGTAGTAGTACTGGAACTCAAATGGGGGTAGGTTCTAACGAATACATTCATGATTTTGATGACAAGACTGGTTTTAGTCATGATTTAGTCCCAATTATCACTAATACAATCAGTCTAGGAACTTCTGGGAATAGATGGGATGAAACAAATACAGTTAATGGGGTTAATTCTACGTCAGATTTACGAGATAAAGTTAAGATAACAGCGTTACCTTATGGATTAAATACACTGTTGAAACTGCGCCCTGTGAGTTATAACTGGAAAAAAAAGTACGTACATTCAAAAAAGTACAGTAGCCAATACAAGAAAAGAGAAATAGGTTTTATTGCTCAAGAACTACAAAAACTAATACCAGAAGTAATTAATAGTGAACAATGGGTTGCTAAAAGAAACAAGGAAAATGAATTAGTTCATGTCAAGGAAAATACGCCAAACCTATTGGTAGCCTATAGTGATATTATTCCAGTAGTTGTAAAAGCTACTCAAGAACACCAATACACAATTGAACAAATAGAGCTTCAAACACTCAGGATTAAAGAATTAATAAAAGCACTTAAAAAAGTAGTTTAAGGCTTATTGATTCCATTTTTTTAATAAAATTATTCATAAGATGAAAAAATATTTATTACTAGTAACCTTGTTAATTAGCGCTTCTTTAAGTGCACAGATTGGTGTAGATACAACAAGTCCTAATGCTAGTTCGGCTTTAGATGTAGTGAGTACAAACAAAGGGGTGTTGCTTCCTAGAATGACTCAAGCAGAGCGTAATGGCATACCAGTTGGAGCAGCACAAACAGGCTTATTAATTTATCAAACAGATGTTAGCCCCGGCTTTTATTATTATAATGGTACTGTATGGACAACTTTTGGTAATGGTTCAGGATGGAGTTTAACAGGTGATGCAGGTACAACTCCAGGGGCTAATAATTTAGGTACTACAGATGCACAAGATTTTGTAATAGCAACAAATAATACAGAAGTAATGCGTATTACGTCAGGAGGAAATATGGGTGTGGGGACAACAACTCCATCCACCTTATTTCATTTTGTTGGTGGAGGAGGAACAATTTTGTTAAATGAAGATTTTGAGTCTCTACCTGTAGCTACAGTATCATCAAATACTACTGATCCTGTTCACACTATTGATGCCAATGGCTGTCCAAATGATATGGATTGGGAAATAACAGCTACCCCTTACGTTACATGTCCTACGCTTTGTGCAAATAATAGAGCTACGATAGATTATCAGGGTACTGCATGTGATCAGGATGCAACGTTGGTTTTAGATATTGGTGCTATTAATTCGGATAGTATTACAATTGCTTTTGATTATGTTTATTGGGTTTGGGATGGACCAGAAAGCTTTCAAGTAAATTTGTATAATGAAACAACGTCTTCTATAGAAACTATTGTTTTAGGGCCGTTAACTGATGCAGGTGGAAACATTTCTGAAACTTCTTTTTCTCAAACATTTTCTGGAATCGCAACTGGTGACATATATTCTTTACACTTTGTATATATAGCTTCAGACGACAATGGTGCATCTATAGACAATGTAGTGGTAAGTATTCCACCAGATACAATGCGTATAGATGATGGAAATCAGGTTGATGGCTATGCCTTAACATCAGATGTAAATGGGGTAGCAACATGGAATCTAGTAAGTTTAACTGGTGGTGATCAGGATTGGGCATTTGATAGTGGTAGCACAAATACTGACCCTATCTATCATCAAGGGAATGTTAAAATAGGTGTTGCAACAGGATCTACTCACAATTTACATGTGTATAATGGAACTACTTCTGGATCAGTGCTTGGGATTGGTTCCATAGAATATATTCAAGATGGTATTGCAGCTTTTGAATTTGATTATACTCTTTTGCCATTTTCAGATGGTGTTCAAAATTTAGGATCAATTACAAATAGATGGGTAACTGTTTGGGCAGATTTTGTTTCAAGACAAGCTGATATTAAGAAAATGAGAGATATTCAACCTATACACTATGGGTTAGAGGAAATCATGAAATTGAACCCCATAACATACCAATGGAAAGAGGAGAAAATAAATGATTTTGTAATCCCAGAAAAAGATAAGAGTACTAAAATTGGATTTTCGGCACAAGAATTACAGAAGGTATTGCCAGAAGTAGTACAGACGTATCAATGGAAGGAATATGAAGAGAATCCAGGTGTTTTGGTTAAAAAACAAGCAAATCAATTAGCTGTAAACTATACAGAAATTATTCCTGTAGCTATTAAGGCTATTCAAGAACAACAGGTAAGAATAGAAGCTATTAGAAAAGAAAATGAAAACCTAAGACAACTAATAGATAACCTTATTAAGTAGCGTTTCTATTTATAGAAAATTATAAGAGTTAGTCAGTCTCTAAATTATATTACAGCTAAGGTTTGGCAGCCCCTTATGGGTATTTGGGGTTGTCATTTAATTCGGGTGAAAATTGGCCAGCTTTGGGTAGCTGGCCATTTTCTTTTAACTATTCGTTTAGGGATGCGTTTTAGCGATTTAGTCACTGTTGTTATTAAAGCAATTCAAGAGCAACAGGAGTTAATTGAAGCTCAAAATAAAAAAATGTAGAGTTAACTAAGCTAGTTCAAAAACTTACAAAAGAGTAAATGTCATTTAAAGTTTTACATGTTTTTCGGGTAAATTAATATGTAATATTTGGGTAGAAAGGCCAGTAAGGGTGTTGGTCTTTTTTTTAACGATAGATTTAAAAAAAAATGAATAAAGAAGTATGCATAAATGACATACCATATGAGATAGGAGACTCAGATTTTTTAACTCTTGAATGTTTGCAAAGAGAAATGCAGAATTTGGCAAATGACAATTTATTTGATTTTGATAGTTATAAAATAACAAGAAAACTTTTTAAAACTTTTTTAAAAGAAGGAATGCAGAAGAAAAGGTTGAAAAAAGGGAATGATATGATACATGATTTTTATTATACAAAATAATTTTTTTAAGCTTCAATAATATTAAAATAATGTACAAATTAGAAGAGCTATTGAAACACTTAAAAATTGAATTAGTTAGCGTTTTAAGTAGTTGAGGGTTTTAAGTGAAACAGCCAAATTTATGGGTATAAATGGCTGTTTATTAATTCGGGTGAAATTGGTCAGCATGATTCGGGTTGCTGGCCATTTTTTTTTTTTTTATATAAATTCAGAAACCTTTTTAAGTTAGTTTGTATGGAATGCCTACTACCTAAATTAAATCATATTCACTTAACATGTGTCCGATAGTAAGTTTATTTTATTTAATATGGTTAAATTTATTAGAAACTATAGCAATATATTCATAAGCATAAAGTTATTTTATAAAATGCATTAAGGTTGTTTAAATGTTAAATAATTTTGATAACATTTAAAGAGCGTTAATCTGTTATATATTTTGAGGTGAAAATTAAATTTTTACTATGTACGCACAGTAAAAAAATGTATATTTATAAACAACAAAATAGAAAGGAGTAACAAACCTATTTTTTAATTAAACAACAACACAACTAAAATGAAAATTAAAAGAGTACTGGTAGCGAATAGAGGCGAAATTGCGATTAGAATTTTTAGAGCATGTACGGAAATCAATGTGAAAACAGTAGGGATTTATACCTATGAGGATAGATATTCTTTACATCGGTATAAAGCAGATGAATCGTATCAAATAGGAAATGATAATGAGCCTTTAAAGCCTTATTTGGATATTGATGCTATTGTAAGAGTAGCCAAAGAGAATGGAGTAGATGCTATTCATCCTGGTTATGGTTTCTTGTCTGAAAATGCAAATTTCGCACAAAAATGTGAGGAATATGGGATTGTTTTTATTGGCCCAAAAGTATCAGTACTAAAATCTTTAGGAGATAAAATTAAGGCTAAAGAGGTTGCTATAGCTAATAATATTCCAATTATTAAAAGTAATGTACAACCTTTGTCAACTATAGAAATTGCTTTAAGTGAGGCAAAAATTATCGGATATCCTATTATGTTAAAGGCTGCTTCTGGAGGTGGAGGAAGAGGAATGCGAGTAATTAGAAGTGATGAGCAATTAAAGAGTGCTTATCATGAAAGTAAAAGAGAAGCCTTAAATGCATTTGGTGATGATACCGTATTTTTAGAAAAGTTTGTTGAAAACCCAAAGCATATAGAAATTCAAATTGTAGCCGATAACTATGGTAATACGGTGCATTTATTTGAAAGAGATTGTTCGGTACAACGTCGTTATCAGAAGGTAATTGAGTTCGCCCCTTCATTTGGATTAAGTGATGCAACTAAAAATGCATTATATGATTACGCTACAAGAATATGTAAAGCGGTAGATTATAATAATATTGGTACAGTAGAGTTTTTGGTAGATGATGATAATTCAATTTATTTTATTGAAGTGAATCCAAGAATACAAGTAGAACATACGGTAACTGAAGTGGTTACTGATATAGATATTGTAAAAACACAATTATTTATTGCAGGAGGTTATAAATTATCTGATGAACAAATAAAAATACCTAATCAAGCCGCTGTTAAGGTAAATGGCTATGCGCTACAATGTAGAATAACTACCGAAGATCCTGCAAATGATTTTAAACCAGATTATGGTACTATTTCTACCTACAGAAGTGCATCAGGTTTTGGTATCCGTTTGGATGCAGGAAGTTTATATCAAGGAGTAACAATCTCTCCGTTTTTTGATTCTATGCTAGTTAAGTTAACGGCTAGTAGTAGAACTTTAGATGGAGCTTGCAGAAAAATGAGAAGGGCAGTAGCTGAATTCAGAATACGTGGTGTAAAAACCAATATGCCATTTTTAGATAATATATTAAAACACCAAACTTTTAGAAAAGGAGAAGTAACAGTTAATTTCATTAAAAACGAACCGAATTTATTTGTTTTTACGCCTTCACGCAATAGAGCAACAAAATTAGTTACCTATTTAGGAGATGTGATTGTAAATGGAAATCCTGATGTTAAAAAAATAAATCCTAATAAAAAATTTGTAATACCAAAAATCCCAAAGTTTGATGCCACCTCTTCATACACGGAAGGGACGAAAGATTTATTGACAAAATTAGGGTCTGATAAATTCTCAGAATGGTTGAAAAATGAAAAGAAAGTTCATTATACGGATACCACCATGAGGGATGCGCATCAAAGTTTACTAGCAACTCGTATGCGTACTTTTGATATGCTTAAAGTTGCCGAAGGCTTTGCTAAAAATCATCCTGAAGTATTTAGTATGGAAGTTTGGGGTGGAGCTACGTTTGATGTTTGTTTGCGTTTTTTACAAGAAAACCCATGGGAGCGTTTGCAGCAATTGCGTAAAGCAATGCCTAATGTATTGTTACAGATGCTAATAAGAGGTTCCAATGGTGTTGGGTATACCGCTTATCCGGATAACTTAATCGGTAAATTTGTAGAGCAATCTTGGGAAAATGGAGTAGATGTATTCAGGATTTTTGACTCATTAAATTGGATGAAATCTATAGCACCTTGTATTGAACACGTTCGTACTAGAACTCAGGGACTTGCTGAAGGTTCTATTTGTTATACAGGAGATATATTAGATCCCAAAAATCAAAAGTACAATCTAAAATATTATGTTAATCTAGCGAAAGAAATTGAAAGTGCTGGAGCGCATATGCTAGGAATTAAAGATATGGCAGGCTTATTAAAACCGTATGCCGCTTATGAATTAATTTCTGCGTTAAAATCGGAAATAAATATTCCAATACATTTACACACTCATGATACGTCATCTATACAATCTGCTACTTATTTAAAGGCGGTTGAGGCTGGTGTAGATGTGTTAGATGTTGCCTTAGGTGGTTTGTCTGGCCTGACATCACAACCTAATTTTAACTCAGTAGTAGAAATGTTAAAATTTCACGAGCGAGAAAATTCATTGAATATAGATTCGTTAAATGAATATTCTAATTATTGGGAATCCGTTAGAGAATATTACTATCCGTTTGAGTCTGGTTTAAAGGCCGGTTCTGGAGAAGTATTTAAACATGAAATTCCAGGAGGGCAGTATTCTAATTTAAAGCCACAAGCACAAGCGTTAGGCTTAGAAGACAGATTTCACGAAATAACAAAAATGTATGGAGAGGTGAATGAACTTTTTGGAGATATTGTAAAAGTTACCCCTAGTTCAAAAGTTGTGGGTGACATGGCGCAATACTTGGTAAGTAATAATTTAACGATTCAAGATGTTCTTGAACGAGGTGATACTATTTCTTTTCCACAATCTGTAATTAGCTTTTTTAAAGGTGATTTAGGACAGCCTGTTGGTGGCTTTCCAAATGCGTTACAAAAATTAATATTGAAAGACCAAGTAGCATATACAGATAGGCCAAATGCACACTTAGAAGCGTTAGATATTGAAGAAGAATTTAAAGAATTTCTAAATATTTTCGATAAAGAAATGGGGAGACCAACCAATATCACAGATTTCTTATCGTATAAATTATATCCAAAAGTGTTCATGGATGCTTATAACAAGCATTTAAAATATGGGAATTTAATGAACTTACCAACCAAAAATTTCTTTTATGGTATGGAAAGAGGAGAAGAGATTACTGTAGAGCTTGATAAAGGAAAAACGCTATTAGTAAGTTTGGATTCTGTTGGAAGACCAAATACTGAAGGAATGGTAACCGTATATTTTAAAGTTAACGGACAGTCTAGAAGCGTGAAAATTAAAGATGAATCAATTAAAGTTGATGAGGTAATTCATGCTAAAGCAGAAAAAGGAAACGATAAGCATATTGGTGCCCCTTTACAAGGAATGCTCTCTACAGTATTGGTTAAGAATGGAGAGAAAATAGTTAAAAATCAACCCTTATTCATTATTGAAGCAATGAAAATGGAAACGACCATTACCGCAATAGCCGATACGGTTATAGATGATGTTGTATTACAACCAGGAGTAATGGTGAATTCTGACGACTTAATTGTTGTTTTGAATTAAGTTAAGTAATAGTAATACCTAAAAAAGAAAAAGCCCTTATTTAAATAAGGGCTTTTTAATAATTATAAAGTTTTAAAATGGAAGACTAGTTATATTTTCTGTGTCCAATTAAAAATATCTTCCGATTCGTTATATTGAATATCTAACAATTTACCTTTTAGCATAGTTGAGTATGCATCGTTAAGTTTTGGTAAATCATAGTGATCATCTTTGTATCCAACACCTGTAATAGGTACAACTACTGCTGCAGTTCCTGTTCCAAATACTTCTTTTAATTCACCTGTTTTAGCAGCTTCAATTACTTCTGCTACACTAACTTTTCTTACTTCTACTTTTAATCCTTCTCTTTCAGCAAGTGCAATAATACTTTTTCTAGTAACTCCATTAAGGATTCTATCGTCCGTTGGCGCAGTCATTAATGTATCTCCAATTCTAAAAAAAACGTTCATAGTACCAGCTTCTTCTAAATACTCATGAGTTGAGTTTGTCCAGATGATTTGTTGGTACCCCTCTTCATTAGCTTTTTTAGTTGGGTAAAACTGAGCGGCGTAATTTCCAGCTGCTTTAGTAGCTCCAACACCACCATTAGCAGCTCTTGAATAATAATCAGATATTTTGACTTTTACATCACCACCTTTATAGTACGCTTGTACTGGAGTACAAATAATCATAAATTTGTATTCTTCAGATGGAGCAGCTGATACACCTGCTTGTGTTGCAAAAATAAATGGTCTTATGTATAATGTGTTGCCTCTACCTGGAACTACCCATTCTCTATCCATATCTAATAAGGTTTTTAATCCTTCCATGAATATTTCTTTAGGTATTTCTGGCATTGCCAATCTATGAGATGAAAAACAAATTCTTTCCCAATTTTCTTCTGGTCTAAAAATCCAAACATCACTGTTTTCATCTTTATATGCTTTCATTCCTTCAAAAGCAGCTTGCCCATAATGGAAAACTCTTGCAGAAGGATCTAATTGTAAAGGTTGATAAGGTGTAATTTCAGGTTGTTGCCATTCACCATCTTTAAAATCACAAAAAAACATGTGGTCAGAATATACTGTTCCAAATGCAACATCACCCAAATCAATAGATTTAAATTTGGATTCTTTAACTTTTGTAATTTTAATATCAGTTGTCGTCATCATTGCGTTGGTTTTTAAGTTTTGCGAAATTAATCAATTAATAATTTTTTTACTACTAATTATTCGTTAATTTGTGGATACTCATAAAACCACCTATTTGCATAGGTTAGAAAATATATTATACATTGAAAAGAGAAATTATTATCACATCTGACGGATCAACATCCATAAATTTACCAGAATTGAATGAGCAATACCATTCAAAAAAAGGAGCTATTCAAGAAGCATATCATGTGTTTATAAGAATGGGATTGGATTTGTTTTCTGACAAAGTTGCTGTTTTGGAAATTGGATTTGGTACGGGGTTGAACGCGTATATTACGTTTTTAGAGAGTGAACGTAGAAATATGGTAGTGGAGTATACCGGTGTTGAGGCCTATCCGGTTATACAAGAAGAAATTGCTGGGTTAAATTATGTAAGTCAGCTAGAAGCAGAAGAACACAGACAAGCATTTGTAGATTTTCACAGTACAGAATGGGAAACAAAACAAGCTATATCTGCTTCCTTTTCACTAACAAAAAGGAAGCAGTTTTTTAACGATATTGTTGATGATAATACTCACGACCTGATATATTATGATGCTTTTGGATCACGTGTACAACCAGAATTATGGGGGGAAGAAATTTTCACTATTATGTATAAAGCATTAAAAAAAGATGGAGTATTAGTAACTTATGCTGCCAAAGGAAGTGCTCGTAGAGCAATGGAAGCAGTTGGGTTTACTGTGGAACGATTAGCAGGACCTCCCGGAAAACGTGAAATGTTACGCGCTAGGAAAATAGTGAATATCGATTAACGAATTCTGATGTCATTTCGACGATAGGAGAAATCGCGTTATAGAGTACTCTAAAATTTAAATTTAAATTTAAAAAATACCTTATTCAATAAATAGAAGTAATGAAAATTCTAATTACAGGAGCTACAGGCTTGGTTGGGAAACAATTGGTGAAACAGTTGTTATCTGAAGGGCATCAAATTAACTTTTTAACTACACGAAAAGAAGCTGTAGATTCTTTACCTAATTGCACGGGGTTTCATTGGGATTTAGAAAATTATATTATTGATGTAACTTGTATTAATGGAGTAGATAAAATTATTCATTTAGCGGGTGCAAGTGTCGCTAATCTGTGGACTAAAGATTATAAAAAGGAGATTATTGACAGCAGAGTAATTACTGCTCAATTGCTTTTTAAAACTTTAAAAGAGAACAACCATTCAGTAAGTCAATTTGTATCAGCTAGTGCAATTGGTATTTACCAACATTCATATGATGCAGTTTATAATGAAGAGAATACTGCTTTTTCAAGTGGTTTTTTAGGGGAAGTAGTGCAACAATGGGAGCTAGCAGCAGATGCTTTTTCCACATTAAACATAAATGTCACTAAAATAAGAATTGGTGTTGTTTTAGCTAAAAATGGAGGGGCTTTACAAAAAATGGCACAGCCAATATCGTTAGGTGTCGGCGCTCCTTTAGCTTCAGGAAAACAATACATGAGTTGGATCCATATTAAGGATTTAATACAGCTTTTTGCTTTTCTTCTTGAAAACAATAATGTTGGGGTTTTTAATGGGGTAGCACCAAATCCAGTAACTAATTCTGTAATTACAAAAGCAATAGCTAAGCAACTTAATAAACCTTTTTTTTTACCTAATGTGCCTAAAGTTTTATTACAATTATTATTAGGTGAAATGCATGAAATGGTTTGCGATAGTCAACAAGTATCGTCATTAAAAATTGAAGGTGCAGGATTTATTTTTCAATTTATAGCCTTAGAAAATGCGTTAAAGGATCTATTGTGAATCAGGGTTTCATCAATTCATTGTAAAACCAACTTTTATGGTTACTTGCCATCTTTCCACTGCACCATCTATAATAGAGCCTCTTGTTTCTACAACTTCAAACCATCTTAAGTTTTTAATAGAGCTTGATGCCCTTGATAGCGCATTTTTTACGGCATCATCACTAGATTTATCAGATGTACCAATGATTTCAATTTTTTTATAAATATGATCTTCCATAATAATAGATGTTTAATTAGTGCGTCTATATAAAATTACAAATAAAATCTCATTTATGTAAAAAAAACAATACGTTGATTTTTAGTTAGTTATGTGTTTATTGGGGCTTTAAAATTCTAATAGTTATTATTAAATGAAGTTAGACTAAGTTCATTTAGGGGTAGTTTTTATAAAACTTTATTTTTTTTGGTGACAAATTGGCATTTCACCAGAAATGGCAATACTTTTGCCTACTTAAAATTGTAACAAGAAAATTTATTCATTAGAAATGAGTACGGAAGATATACAAAAAGAAGAGGTTAAAGATCAAGTAGAAGATCAAAACACGGAAACTACTGAGGTAGAAGAGCAAAAAGAAGATGTTGTAGAATTATCTGTTGAAGAACAATTGACTGCTGACTTGGCAAGTGAAAAGGATAAGTTTTTACGTTTGTTTGCAGAATTTGAAAACTACAAAAGAAGAACTTCTAAGGAACGAGTTGAATTATTTAAAACAGCAAGTGCAGGTGTAATGCAAGCAATGCTACCAGTTTTAGATGATTTGGATAGAGCCTGGATTGAAATAGAAAAAAGTAAAGATGAAAATCTTATCAAAGGAATTGAACTGATTAGTACTAAGTTTAAAGCTACTTTAAAAGAAAAAGGGCTTGAAATTTTAGATGTAAGAAAAGGTGATGCCTTTAATGCAGATTTTCACGAAGCTATCACTCAAATTCCAGCACCTTCTGAAGATTTAAAAGGAAAGATTATTGACGTGATTGAAAATGGATACAAATTAGGAGAAAAAATAATTCGTTTCCCTAAAGTTGTTATCGGACAATAAGCGAAAAGTGTCATTCCCGTGAAAACGGGAATCTAAAAAGAATATTCCAATAACTTGGAATTACAAAAAGTATAAAATGGCTAAGAAAGATTATTACGACGTACTTGGGGTTTCAAAAGGAGCTACTGCACAAGAGATAAAAAAAGGTTATAGAAAAATGGCAGTTAAGTTTCATCCAGATAAAAACCCTGGTGATACTGCTTCAGAAGAAAGTTTTAAAGAAGCTGCAGAAGCATACGAAGTACTTAGTGACGATAATAAAAAAGCAAAATACGATCGTTATGGTCACGCTGCATTTGATGGTGCTGGCGGAGGCGGCGGAGGTGGCTTCGGTGGCGGAGGTATGAACATGGACGATATCTTTAGTCAGTTTGGCGACATCTTTGGAGGTGGCGGAGGTGGCTTCGGTGGCGGAGGTTCAAGACAACGAAGAGTAAAAGGAAGTAATTTACGTATTAGAGTATCACTTACTCTAGAGGAGATTGCTAATGGAGTTGAAAAGAAGATAAAGGTAAAGCGTAAAGTTCAGGCTTCAGGGACAACATATAAAACATGTACTACATGTAATGGTGCTGGGCAAGTAATGCGTGTTACCAATACAATATTGGGACGTATGCAAACTGCAGCTACTTGTAATACTTGTGGTGGAGCTGGTCAGCAAATTGACAAGAAAGCTGCTGGAACGGATGCACATGGTTTAGAAACATCTGAAGAAACAGTGTCAGTTAAAATACCTGCAGGGGTTGTTGATGGAATGCAACTGAAAGTATCTGGTAAAGGAAATGATGCTCCGGGTAATGGAGTAGCTGGTGATTTATTGGTGCTTATAGAGGAGCAAGATCACGCAGAATTAAAACGTGAAGGGGATAATTTACATTATGATTTGTATGTAAGTGTACCTGATGCGATTTTAGGAATATCTAAAGAAATTAATACTGTAACAGGTAAAGTTAGAATTAAATTAGATGCAGGAATTCAGTCTGGTAAAATATTACGTTTACGAGGTAAAGGAATCCCTAGTATTAACGGATATGGAAAAGGTGACTTACTAGTGCATGTTAATGTATGGACTCCACAGGAGTTAAACAAAGAGCAAAGAACGTTCTTTGAAAACATGCAAGACCATGAGCATTTTGTGCCTAATCCAAAAGAGAGTGACAAATCTTTCTTTGATAAAGTAAAAGATATGTTCTCTTAACAACATACATACTTAATATAAAAAACCTCGAAGTATCTTCGAGGTTTTTTATGGAATAACAATTGATGAAAAATAATGAAATATTTCTGTAACATAATTGTTATTTGAGATACTTACAGATAAACTAATTATTTATGAATAATCTTCTTGTAGCTGAAAATATCGTTAAAAAATACGGCGATTATACAGCACTTAATAATGTATCATTAACAGTTCCTAAAGGAAGTATATTTGGATTATTAGGGCCAAATGGAGCAGGTAAAACTTCTTTTATAAGAATCATCAATCAAATAACTATGCCAGATAGTGGTTTGGTAACTTTTGATGGAAAACCTTTAGAACAAAATCACGTTAAAGATATTGGGTATTTACCTGAAGAACGCGGTTTGTATAAATCAATGAAAGTTGGTGAACAAGCATTGTATTTGGCTCAATTAAAGGGCTTATCTAAAGCCGAAGCTAAAGAACGTTTGAAATACTGGTTTGATCGCTTAGAAATAGGTGATTGGTGGAATAAAAAAGTGCAAGAACTTTCTAAGGGAATGGCGCAAAAAATTCAGTTTGTAGTAACAGTATTACACCAACCAAAATTATTAATATTTGATGAGCCATTTAGTGGTTTTGACCCTATAAATGCGAACTTAATTAAGGATGAAATATTGAAATTGCGTGAAGATGGTGCAACAGTTATCTTTTCTACGCACCGTATGGAGTCTGTAGAGGAATTATGTGATCATATTGCTTTGATAGATAAGTCAAATAAAATATTGGACGGAAAGTTAATCGATATAAAAAAACAATTTAAATCAAATACGTTTGAAGTAGGAGTGGGTTCTGCAAACGAAAATGAGTTAAGAAGTCTATTAGATAATAAATTTAATATAACTCCTGCATCTTTTAAATCTATACATGATGATATGAAGGTGAAAATTCAAATTGACCCCTCAAGTACACCAAATGAATTGTTGTCATTTTTAACTAATCATGGGCAAGTAAATCACTTTACTGAGGTGATACCTTCAGCTAGTGATATTTTTATTCAATCTGTTCAAAACAATTAATTCTTCTAAAAATGAATCATTTACCACTTATAACTAAAAGAGAATACCTAAATAAGGTAAAAAACAAATCATTTATCATAATGACTTTTGTAAGTCCATTGATTATGGTTGGTTTGGGATTATTGATTGGCTTTTTGACCAACATTAATAAAAACAAAGAACGTATAATTGATATAGTTGACGAATCTGGTTTTGCAAATGAAATTTTTGCAGATACAACCTCTTCTACCAAATACCGTATTTTAAATAATATTGACTTAGCCCAAGCAAGAGTTGATGTTGAAGAGCAAGAGCACTATGGTTTACTATATATACCTAAGGTGGATAGTGTAAGTCAGTTAGAAAAGAATGTGAAATTTTATTCTAAAGATACTCCTTCGATAACACTAATAGCTGAATTAGAATCAAAAATAGAAAAGCAACTTACCGATATAAATTATAAAAATAAAGGCTTAGATATTGAGAAGATTAAAGAAGCAAGAATACGTATTGATATCAATCAAGAAAGTTACGCTGGAGAGAAAACTTCTAAGTTAAGTGGAGGTTTGAAACTTGGTTTTGGGATGGTTTCTGGGTACTTATTATTTATGTTTATCATAATCTATGGTAACATGATTATGCGTAGTATTATTGAGGAGAAAACAAGCAGGATAATAGAGGTGATTATATCATCAGTAAAACCGATGCAATTAATGTTAGGGAAAATATTTGGAACTTCATTAGCAGGAATTACTCAGTTTGTAATTTGGGTATTGTTGCTAACTATATTGTCATTAGTTCTGTCTACTGTTTTTGGTGTGAATATGTCAGAAATGCAAACTCCTCAACAGGAGATGGTGCAGGAAGCAATGAAGAATGGAGATATGCAAGAGAAAATAAGTTTGTTACTAAATGAAATATACAATTTACCATTAGCTAACTTAGTAATCATGTTTTTATTATTTTTTATTGGAGGATTTTTGTTATATGCATCATTATATGCGGCTATTGGTGCTGCTGTAGATAACGAAACGGATACACAACAATTTATGATGCCTATTATGGTGCCCTTAATACTAGCTGTATACGTAGGAGGATTTACTGTATTAGAGGATCCGCATGGAACTGTAGCGCAAGTATTTTCATTTATACCATTTACATCTCCTGTAGTAATGTTAATGCGTATACCTTTTGGAGTACCAATGTGGCAACAAATAGCATCTGTACTGTTATTATTCGCAACGTTTATAGGAACCGTTTGGTTTGCTGCTAAAATTTATAGAGTTGGTATATTAATGTATGGTAAAAAACCAAGTTATAAAGAAATATATAAGTGGTTAAAGTATTAGTTCTGAATTTATAATACGTCATTAAAAAATAAATTTGTTATAACTCATATTTGAGTATTGGGCAAAAAAAAATCTTTGATAATTTAAATTATCAAAGATTTTTACCCCAAAAAAACTTACTTATCTATAACTTCTTATAGACAGTGTAAATATATAATATATTGATATACTGTAAAATACCCAATATTGGGTATTTTTGGACAGAATTAAGGTTTTTCCCAGGTAAACTTGCGCTTTGTCTATTTTATCGATTTACTGACTACTTGATGAGTTTGTAGAAAAAGATTTTTTTTTATATAAAATATGTATCATATAAATGGAAAAAATTAAGGAGATATTAAATTACAGCTTTCAGTTAGGAGGTAAGATTCACGTTTCAGTAAAAACAATTTTAATTGTCACGGTTGTTTTTATTTTAACAGCTTACGCATTAAAATTATTTAGGAAATTAGTTACAAAAAAACTTCCTGAGCAAGATAAAGCAAAGTTTGGATCCGTTTTTTTATTTGCTCGATACTTTGTTTATTTAATAGTTATCCTATTTACATTTGACAACATAGGGGTAAACGTTTCCTCTCTTTTTGCCGCCTCAGCTGCATTATTAGTAGGTATTGGTTTTGCATTGCAAACCTTTTTTCAAGATATTATTTCGGGAATTATTATTTTGATTGACCAATCTGTCCATGTAGGTGATATTATTGAATTAGAAGGAAAAGTAGGGCGTGTATCTGAAATAAAATTGCGTACCACTAGAGCCGTTACCATAGATAATAAAGTGTTAATTATTCCTAATCATAAATACTTAACTTCAAGTTTATATAACTGGACGGAAAATGGAGTAAAAACTCGTGAAAGTGTAACGGTAGGTGTGGCCTATGGTTCGGATTTAGAATTAGTGAAAAAACTATTACTTCAGGCGGCAACTACTCACTCAAAAGTGTTAAAGCATGCCAAGCCATTAGTATTATTTACAAATTTTGCAGATAGTGCTTTAGAGTTTAAATTAATATTTACTCTGAGCAATAGTTTTGAAGCTGTTTTTGTTCAAAGTGATATTAGATTTGAAATTGATAGATTGTTTCGGGAGCATCAAATAAAAATACCTTTTCCACAAAGAGAGGTGTATATAAATAAGTAAAAGAATTATAATATTATGTCAAAAAAAAATCTTTGATAATTTAAATTATCAAAGATTTTTACCCCAAAAAAACTTACTTATCTATAACTTCTTATAGACAGTGTAAATATATAACATATTGATATACTGTGAAATACCTAGTATTGGGTATTTTTGTGTTTTAAGGGTGTTTTGTGACGAATAATTCTGCATTTTAACAGTTATGCTGTTAATTTCTATAATTAGAAGGCTTTTTTATATTTTAAAAAAATAGATTTTTAAACTAAAGCATAAGTGAAAAAAAAATCTCTGACAGAAAAACTGACAGAGATTTTTACCCCAAAAAAACTTACTTATCTATAACTTCTTATAGACAGTGTAAATATATAACATATTGATATACTGTAAAATACCCAGTACTGGGTATTTTTAACTAATGTTAATTCCATTCGTCGATTGATTGTGTTTTTAATCTAATTTTTATGTTTTGTGAATATTGGTCTAGTAGTTTACTATTTAGAATTGGATAATAATGTATCTTTAAATATTCAATTTTTTAATACAATAAAATGTCAAAAATTTTAGTGATTGAGGATGAGGCTGCAATTAGAAGAGTGCTCGTTAAAATACTTTCTGAAGAAAGTAAATCGTATGAAGTGGAAGCTGCTGAGGATGGTTTAGTTGGACTAGAAAAAATTAAGAATACAGATTATGATTTAGTGCTTTGTGATATTAAAATGCCAAAAATGGATGGTATTGAAGTGCTTGAAGCCGCTAAAAAGATAAAACCAGAAACAGCAATGGTCATGATATCTGGTCATGGTGATTTAGATACAGCAGTAAAAACCATGCGTATGGGGGCATTTGATTATATTTCTAAACCACCAGATTTAAATAGATTACTAAATACAGTACGTAATGCTCTAGATAATACGGAATTGGTTGTAGAGAATAAACGATTAAAGAAAAAAGTCTCTAAGAAATATGAAATGGTTGGTGAGAGCGAAGCAATTTCTCATATAAAGGAAATGGTAGATAAAGTTGCTCCAACTGATGCAAGAGTTTTTATTACAGGACCTAACGGAACGGGTAAAGAATTAGTGGCTCACTGGATACATCAAAAGAGCGAGCGAGCAAAAGGACCAATGATAGAAGTGAATTGTGCGGCTATTCCCTCAGAGTTGATAGAAAGTGAATTATTCGGACATGTAAAAGGAGCATTTACTTCAGCAAATAAAGATAGAGCAGGTAAGTTTGAAGCGGCAAACGGAGGGACAATTTTCTTAGATGAAATTGGTGATATGAGTCTTACAGCGCAAGCTAAAGTCTTACGCGCTTTGCAAGAGAGTAAAGTACAACGTGTAGGTAGTGATAGGGATATTAAAGTTGATGTTAGAGTAGTCGCTGCTACTAATAAAGATCTGAAAAAAGAAATTGCTGAAGGAAACTTTAGAGAAGACTTATACCACCGTTTAGCAGTAATATTAATAAAAGTACCCGCATTAAATGATAGGCGTGATGACATCCCTTTATTAATAACACATTTTGCTAAAAAAATAGCTAGCGATCAAGGAGTAGCTGAAAAAGAGTTTTCAAAAAAAGCAATTAAATTATTACAAGAATATGATTGGACAGGAAATATTCGTGAACTTAGAAATGTGATTGAGCGGTTAATTATCTTAGGTGGAGTAGAAATATCAGAGCAAGATGTAAAATTATTTGCTAGTAAATAAACTAAAAAAGCCAACTGAATCAGTTGGCTTTTTTAGTTTATTTTTTTTTAATTGGGTTTTCTTTATTCAAGGTGTCATATTTTAAAAACCACATAGTTGAACCGTCTGGCATTGTCCATTCATGGTAAATATCAAAACCATAACGTCTGTACACAATCATATTTTTTCTAATAGATGTTTCAGAGTACATCGGTATATTTTTTTCATGTGTATCTGCATAAATTTTATCACGTAATTCAGCCATTGAAAAAGTAGCTGAATCCATTCCTTGATAGTTAGGGTTTACACCAGAAAACTCCCAATACATATATGGCTCGTTTTTCGGACGTTGACTTTGAATGTATCTTTGACGTTTTGCTATAGCTAGTGCTTTTTTAATTCCTGAAACTCCAAAAGCAAATTTTAAATCATGTATAAAATCAGAAAAAGTTTTTTTGTTGTTTTTCGGGTCAATTACATATGCTACTGCAACACCTTCTTTGTTGCTTGAAAGGTGTAAACCATTTTTTTTGATTGCGTTATGATATACATAAGTGGCTAGTTTTTTATAACGAATATCCCTTTTGTTATCTTGTTTTACAAGTTGGTCCCCTGCAGGAATAACCTTAAAAGCTTCAGCAATGATATTTATAGTTTTCTCTGACATCAATCTTTATTTTTTAAAACCGTAAGATATTAAATTTTAATATATTTATAGGATTAAGTAAGTTAGAATAAGTGAATTGTCATAAAATATATTTTCACTTAAATGCATTGGAATTAATACATATGAAAAATATAAATGTAAAACAGTATAAAGTCAATTCAGAAATTCAATTATCAGATTATAAAACTAATGTAGAGTTGGATAATGATGATGAGGTGAAAGATGAGCTCAGAAAAATTCGAAGGAAATTAGGTAAATTACAAGATACTCTATATGCACATGGGAAATATAGTGTATTAATATGTTTACAAGGAATGGACACAGCCGGAAAAGATAGCTTAATCCGTGAAGTGTTTAAAGATTTTAATACTAGAGGGATAGTAGTACATAGTTTTAAAGTTCCAACCCACTTGGAATTAGGACATGATTATTTATGGAGGCACTATATAGCGCTACCTTCTCGAGGAAAATTTTCTATTTTTAATAGAACACATTATGAAAATGTTCTGGTAACTCGAGTTCATCCAGAATATATATTAAGTGAAAATTTGCCAGACGTAAAATCGGTAGCTGATATTAATGAATATTTTTGGGAGAAACGCTTTGAACAAATCAGAAATTTTGAAAAGCATATTTCTGATAATGGAACTATAATCTTTAAATTTTTCTTAAACCTAAGTAAATCAGAGCAAAAAAATCGGTTATTACGTCGAATTGAATTAAAGGAGAAAAACTGGAAATTTTCTCCAGGAGATTTAAAAGAACGAAAATTATGGGATAATTATCAGGAATGCTATCAAGACGCTATTAATAGAACATCAACAGAAAAAACTCCATGGTATATCATTCCTGCAGATCATAAACCTTCAGCAAGATTTATTGTAGCTAAAACAATTTACGACAGGCTAAAGGAGTTTGATGATATTGATGAACCAGAGTTAAGTGATAAAATTAAAGAAAATTTAGCTCAGTATAAAAAAGAATTAAACGAAGAATGAAAAACTATATATTAATAATTACATTATTTTTTAACCTAGTAGTTTTTGCGCAATCAGATGATGAACAAATGTTACAAAACATTTATGACACTTCATTACTCAATGGGAAGTCATACGATTGGTTAAATCATTTATCTAATCAAATTGGAGGGAGATTATCGGGGTCTTACAATGCAGAAAAAGCAGTAAAATATACTAAAGAAGAATTAGATAAATTAGGAATAGATAAAGTTTGGTTACAACCAGTAATGGTTTCTAAATGGGTAAGAGGAGCAAAAGAATATGCATTTATTCAAACTGCTCCTGGAAAATCTACAACAGTGCCTATTTGTGCTTTAGGAGGTTCTGTAGCAACTCCATTAGGAGGTTTAAAAGCAAAGCTTATTGAGGTAAAAAGTTTTGAAGAATTAGAACAGTTAGGAAAAGAAAAGATAGCTGGTAAAATAGTTTTTTATAATCGGTCAAAGAAAGCTGAGCTTATTAATACTTTTCAAGCGTATGGAGGTTGTGTAGAACAACGATATAAAGGAGCTGAAAAAGCAATTTCATATGGTGCTGTAGGTGTTTTGGTGCGTTCATTGAATTTACGTTTGGATGACTATCCCCATGCAGGATCAATGACTTATGGTGATGTGCCTGTTTCTAAACGAATTCCAGCAGCAGCAATCAGTACAAATGGTGCTGAATTGTTAAGCACAATGTTACAGTTGGATCCTAATATTGAGTTTTATTTTGCGCAACATTGTAAGCAATTAAAGGATGTGCAATCATACAATGTTATCGGTGAAATTACAGGGAATACCTATCCGAATAAAATAATGGTTGTAGGTGGGCATTTAGATTCTTGGGATTTAGGAGATGGTGCTCATGACGATGGGGCAGGAGTAGTACAATCAATGGAAGTGTTGCGTTTGTTAAAGCAGATAGGGTATAAACCAAAACATACTATTCGCGTAGTACTGTTTATGAATGAAGAGAATGGTTTGCGTGGAGGAAAAAAATATGCAAAAGTAGCAGCAGAAAAAGATGAAAACCATGTGTTTGCTTTGGAAAGTGATGCTGGTGGATTTACTCCACGAGGATTTTCTTTTGATTGTTCCGATGAAAATTTCGATAAAGTACTTTCATGGAAAAGGCTATTTAAACCTTATTTGATGCATTACTTTGAAAAAGGTGGTGGTGGTGCAGATATCGGCCCACTAAAAGGAGATAATGTATTGTGTGGCTTACGTCCAGATTCGCAACGTTATTTTGATCATCATCATGCAGCAAATGATACTTTTGAACATGTGAATAAACGAGAATTAGAGCTAGGAGCAGCTACAATGACTTCATTAGTATATTTATTTGATACATATGAAGTAATTCAGAATTCTAAGCTAAAAAAATAAATACGAAAGAAAGGATTAGATATGGCTGGAAAATTACTTCCCTAAAAAAACATTTGTTTTTGGTTGTGGATTTCCAGCAATTCTTCGCCAACTAGTTAGTTGTCCAATGTGAGTTAAACAATCTGCAATAGGTCCGTTTAATGAATACCAAAAGGGAAATTCACCGTTGAATGATTTTGGTTTAATAATACAGTTATTTAGTGTTTCATCATTATTGATGGATTTTAAATGTTTGCTCGTAGCTTCATATAAGGATAAAATTTCATTTCTTGTGGCGTCAAAATCAGTTAGTGAATCTTTCTTGTATTTTGATACTTGTCCAAACGTTTTATGAGTAATAAATGCTAAATCATAAATATGAAGGTTTAATTCAGTTATATTCATGCTTCCATTTCCTGGAGAAAAAAAGAGATCGCCCATAGTTAAGTCTTTTGTAGCCCAATAATATCTATATCCAATTCCATCAATTACTCTAGCAATACAATTGGTACTGTCAATTTTAGTTGGCTCTTCCGGAATCTGTTTAAAGTAATGATTCATGATTGTCTTTTCACGAAGATAATGATTTTTAAAAGGCAATAACTTACATTTGTATTCTCAAACAAATTACATTGACACTTACCACATATACTAAAGAATTTCGATACAATTTAAAACTTGCTTATCCAGTTATATTGGGTATGGTTGGTCACACTTTAGTGGGATTGATTGACGATATTATGGTAGGTAAAATTGGTACAACCGAGCTTGCTGCGGTATCTCTAGGTAATAGTTTTTTGTTTATAGCAATGTCATTAGGGATAGGGTTTTCAACAGCAATTACACCTTTAGTAGCGGAAGCTGATGGAAAAGGTGATAAAGCAAAAGGGAAAGCTGCCTTTAAACATGGATTGTTTTTATGTACTGTTTTGGGTGTAATGTTATTTGCTTTTATTTTATTATCTAAGCCATTAATGTATCACATGAAACAACCTGCTGAAGTAGTTGCTTTGGCAATTCCGTATTTAGAGATAGTTGCATTTTCATTAATCCCAATGATTATGTTTCAAGCATTTAAGCAGTTCTCTGATGGATTGTCGCAAACAAAATATGCCATGTGGGCTACTCTTTTGGCGAATGTGATAAACGTTGTGTTGAATTATTTATTGATTTATGGAAAACTTGGATTCCCTAAATTAGGAATTGTAGGAGCTGCAATTGGAACATTAATTTCAAGAGTAGTAATGTTGTTGTTTATATGGTTGTTATTGAAATCAAAAGAAAAGTTTCAACCTTATATTACAGATTTGAATTTCATGAGTATCAAAAAATCTGTAGTAAAAAAAATACTTTCTTTGGGAGTACCTTCGGCATTACAAATGTTTTTTGAAGTAGCTATTTTTACTGCAGGAATTTGGCTTTCAGGAGTATTAGGAAGTAATGCTCAAGCGGCAAATCAGATAGCCTTAAAGTTATCGTCATTAACCTTTATGGTTGGTATGGGGCTTAGTGTTGCCGCAACAATTAGAGTGGGGAATCAAAAAGGGTTGCAAGACTTTAAAGAGTTGAGGCGAGTAGCTTTTTCAGTGTTTTTACTAACCTTTTTTGTAGAGGTTGTTTTTGCAGGGGTCTTTGTGGCTTTTCATAATATTTTTCCTGACTTATTTGTAAATTATAATAACATATCCGATTTAGGGAATACTATGGAAGTAGTTAAAATAGCTTCCGTATTATTGTTGATAGCGGCCGTTTTTCAAATATCTGATGGAATACAAGTTGTAGTTTTGGGAGCGCTACGTGGATTACAGGATGTTAAAATACCTACGATATTAATATTTATTGCGTATTGGGTAGTTGGGTTTCCAATAAGTTATTATTTAGGATTACATACTGAATATAGAAGTTCAGGAATATGGATAGGTTTATTGGCTGGGCTTACAGTGTCATCAATACTATTATTCGTAAGATTTAATTATATTACTAAAAAATTAATAAAGGATTAAAAATATTATGGAGTTACCAAAGTTTATATTAGGAGATAATTCTGAATTTCCAACGGCTATTTTTATTATTCATACAGATTTCCCAAGATTTATCATCAATTTAGAAAATGATGAAATTGAATGGTTAGAAGATTTTGATAAAAGTGAAGAAGATGAATTGCTTGATGAAGCAGAAATTTGTATTAAGGAAGCAACTGAGTTTTATGATAAGGAAATAGCATTGTACGAAGAATAATGGAAGAATTAATACACTTAGATCAAGATCTATTCCTGTATTTAAATGGTTTAGGAACCACTACTTGGGATGGTTTCTGGATGTTTGTTACAGGTAAATGGAATTCAATACCATTGTATGCTCTTTTAATGTATCTGTTATATAAAAAGATAGGAGTTAAAGCTACTCTAGTAACTATTTTTGTTGTGGGCTTAATGATTGCTGGAACCGATCAATTAGCTAATTTGTTTAAAAAGGTGTTGTTTTTAAGACCACGACCATGTCACGAGGAAGTTATTTACGAAGCTATGCGCTTAGTAAAATCATACTGTGGTGGTAAATATGGTTATTTTTCTGCTCATGCAGCTAGTTCAATGGCATTAGCGGTTTTTTTAGGAAAAGTATTAAAGCCTCATTTTAAATATCTGGGAGCGCTATTATTAGTTTGGGCAGTATTTGTTGGCTATAGTAGAATCTATATTGGAGTTCATTACCCAGGTGATGTGCTTACAGGAATGTTTTTTGGAGTATTAATAGCCTTGTTATTGTATAAACTACAACAGTATTTAATCTATCGGTTTTTAAGATAATATATCCCTTAATTATAATACGTTTTAAAGATACTTAGCAATACTTCAGGAGGAATGTTGTTATTTTTGTATTGTTGCATAATTTCCAATGTTTTATCAATGGCTTGAATATTAAGTCCCATTTTTAAGCCTAGTTGATGTATTTTTTCTAATTCAACAGGTTCAATTTCTTTATCCACATTCATTAATAATAGGAGTCTATGAAATTGTACGATACGTTCACTTTCTGATTGTAGGTTTATATGAGGAACAGGATTGAGTAAAAGCTTATCAAAGGCTTCTTTTGTCACACCAATTTGATTGGCAATAATCACCAAGAAATTGTATTCAATATCCTTAATATCTTTGCCGGTTCTTGCAAAAGCAATTAACTGACTTAATGCGCTTAGTTTTTCTTCACTACTCATTTAGGGGGCTTCGAGATTTAGTACCCAATATAACAAAAAAAGCTCAAACATTAAGTTTGAGCTTTTTTTTATGATTTACTTATTAAGTAATTAATAAGATAATTCTGTTTAGTTATGGCTACTAGTAGCTTAAGCTAAAACAGCTTTTACTTTATCGGCAGCTTCTTTAAAAGCAGTTGCAGACTGTAAGTCTAAACCAGAATCTTCAATTAATTTTTTAGCGATATCAGCATTTGTACCTTGTAAACGAACAATTAATGGTACATTCATAGCGTCTCCCATGTTTTTGAAAGCAGCAATAATACCTTCAGCAACACGATCACAACGAACGATTCCTCCAAAAATATTTACTAAAATAGCTTTTACATTAGGATCTTTTAAGATAATTCTGAAACCAGCTTCAACACGTTCGGCATCTGCAGTACCTCCAACATCTAAAAAGTTTGCAGGTTCACCACCTGACATTTTAATTAAATCCATAGTTGCCATTGCTAAACCAGCTCCGTTAACCATACATCCAACATTACCATCTAAATCAACGTAATTTAAACCTAAAGCGCCAGCTTCAACTTCAATTGCATTTTCTTCTCTGGTATCACGCATTGCTAAATAATCTTTACGTCTGTAAAGCGCATTATCGTCAATAGTAACCTTTGCATCAACAGCCATGATTAAATCATCAGATGTTTTTAACACAGGGTTAATTTCAAACATAGAAGAATCAGATTCAACGTATGCTTTGTATAAAGCAGAAACAAACTTTGTCATTTCTTTATGTGCTTTTCCTGATAAACCTAAGTTAAAAGCAATTTTACGTGCTTGGAAAGGTATGATTCCTGTAGCAGGATCTATTTCTTCAGTAAAAATTAAATGTGGAGTGTTTTCAGCAACATCCTCAATGTCCATTCCACCTTCAGTAGAATACATAACCATGTTTCTTCCAGTAGCTCTGTTTAATAACACAGATACATAAAATTCACTTGTTTCACTATCTCCTGGATAATATACATCTTCAGCAACTAATACTTGGTGTACTCTTTTCCCTTCCGCAGAAGTTTGAGGAGTAACTAAGTCCATTCCTATAATTTGTCCAGCTATTTCTTTAACCTGGTCTAAGTTTTTAGCCAACTTAACTCCACCACCTTTTCCACGACCACCTGCGTGAACTTGTGCTTTAATTACGTGCCAACCTGTACCGGTTTCTTCAGTTAATTTTTTTGCTGCTTCAACAGCTTCATCAGCAGTTTGTACTACAACTCCTCTTTGGATTCTAACACCAAAACTACTTAATATTTCTTTACCTTGATATTCGTGTAAATTCATAATGTACTTGTTATCTTTTTAAAGCTACGCAAATGTAAAAATATCAGCGTAATAAATGGCTTTTTAATTGGTTTTATTTTAGTTTTTCAATTCTAAGATAGTTGTATTTGTAACATAATGTTGTAAATATATTTATTTTGTTTGTTTTTTATTGTTTGAAAACTAATTGTGATATGTTTGCTTTTTATAATTTTATACAAAGTAAGAATGGAAACAAGAGATTTATTAGCGATTGCGGAAGAGTTCGGTACTCCGGTTTATGTGTATGATGCTGAAAAAATTGAAAATCAATACAATAAATTGACCAATGCATTTAAGGGTGTAAAACAATTGAAAATTAATTATGCTGTAAAAGCATTGTCAAACATCTCTGTATTAAAACTTTTTAAACAGTTGAATTCTGGTTTGGATACCGTTTCTATACAAGAGGTGCAATTAGGTTTGGCGGCTGGTTTTCAGGCTGAAGATATTATATATACCCCAAATGGAGTTTCGTTAACAGAAATTGAGGAAGTTGCAGCTTTAGGTTGTCAGATTAACATTGATAACTTATCGATATTGGAACAATTTGGTGCAAAACATCCAGGGATTCCAGTCTGTATTCGTATCAATCCGCATGTTATGGCAGGAGGGAATGCGAATATTTCTGTGGGGCACATCGATTCTAAATTTGGAATATCAATACATCAAATTCCACATGTTCTACGAATTGTTGAAAACACTGGTATGAATATTAATGGGATGCATATGCATACGGGATCTGATATATTAGATATTGATGTGTTTTTGTATGCGTCAGAGATTTTATTTAGCACTGCATTGCAATTTTCTGATTTGGAATTTATTGATTTTGGTAGTGGTTTTAAAGTACCTTATAAAGAAAATGATATAGAAACAAATATTGATGAGTTGGGGCAAAAGTTAACAAAACGTTTTAATACTTTTGAAAAGGAATATGGTAAACCGTTGACTTTGGCTTTTGAACCAGGTAAATTTTTAGTAAGTGAAGCAGGGAGTTTTTTAGTACATGTTAATGTTGTAAAGCAAACTACATCAACTGTATTTGCAAGTGTTGATTCGGGGTTTAATCATTTAATTCGTCCAATGTTATATAATTCGCATCATGATATTGTAAATATATCCAACAGTAGTGGGAGGGAGCGATTTTATACAGTAGTGGGTTATATATGTGAAACGGATACGTTTGCCACAAACCGGCGTATTACAGAAATATCTGAAGGTGATGTGTTGTGTTTTAAAAACGCAGGAGCATATTGCTTTTCAATGACTTCAAATTACAATTCGAGATATCGACCTGCTGAAGTATTGTGGTATAATGATAAAGCGCACTTGATTCGTAAACGTGAAACTATAGATGATTTATTACAACACCAAATAATTGTAGATTTAAAACAAGAAGTTGCTGTAGAAAATTAAATTAAATCAATAGGAACCTCAATGAAAATTTTGGTTCCTTTGTTTTTATCAGAAGTTATTTTTATAACTCCCCCAACACTATCAATTCGTGCTATTATTTGGCTTAAACCAATGCCAGATTCAGGGTTAATTTTTGAAGAGTCAAAACCTATCCCATTATCTGTTATTTCAATAATTAAGTTATTTCCCTTTATTTTTAAGCTTATGGTGGCTTTTGTAGCTTTACTGTGTTTGATAATGTTATTGATACATTCTTCAGTGATATTATGCATTTTAATCTCACAGTCTTGACTGAAACGAGGTATTTTTTCCTCAGTTTCTAATTCAAATTGCAAATCTTGATTACTGTATTTTTCACATATATCAAAGAGCGCATGTTCTAAACCAAATTTTAACAATATTGCAGAAATTAATTTATGAGATAAGTCCCGAACTTTTTCAGAAGCTTCACCTATAATACGTTGCGATTTTTCTAATTCATCTATTGGGTTGGCGCTTTTTTTCTTAACTACCTGTAAATGCATATTTGCAGAAGATAACAAGGCGCTTACACTGTCGTGAAGTGTTTGTGCAATATATTTTCGCTCTTTCAATCTTCCGTCTAAAGTAGCATTAAGGACTTTGTTTTGATTCTGTTCTTTTAGTTTTTGAAGCTCATGTTGTTGGTTGTATTCCTTTTGAATCAATTTTAAGGATAAATTTCTAGCTTTCAATTTACTGTTTCTGTATAATACAGTTCCAAAAAGGAGTAGAGAGAGTCCTGAAAGTCCTGCTATGCCAAACCATAGTTCTTCCTTTTCTCTTTTTTCAATTTCAATATTTGTTTTTACTATTTCTTCTTGTCTAGCTTTGTCTTGGTTGTATTTAGCTTCAATTTCTTCTAGTGTTTTATTAGACGTTTTTTCTATATAAATAAGATTCAGTTGATGAGATTTTGCTAAATAATCATGGGACTCTTCAAATCTTTTTTGCAGTTCATAAATATGTGCTAAGTTGGCGAAATTTACTGATTTGTAGTATAGTATTTTGATATTTGAGGTGTCTTTTAATAAGGGTAAAAAGTCTTTATAAGTTTGTTCTGCTTTTCCAAGCTTTTCTTGATATATTTGAGAAACTCCTAAGTTGATTTTTACACCAATAATTGAAGTGGTGTCTTTTAGTTTGGTATAATATTCTATTGCTTTTTCTGCGGATTCTTCTGCTTTATCAAATTTAGAGGTGTACGAATACATTCCCGTAAAATTAGCATATGCCTTTGCAAATAGTTTTTCTGTGTTTTTTACGTTTTTAAAATTTTCTAAAAGGTAATTGAAGTTGCTAAATGCAGCATCTTTTTTGTCTAATGCTACATCTAGTCTTTGTTCTTTATAGGTAATATTTGTGTATTCAGTAAGATTTAAAGATCCAATATCAAAATATGCGTTTGCTATTGCTAATGAGTCATTTGAGCTTATGCTGAGTTCTTTAGCGGTATTGTAATAGGCGAGTGCAACAGGAAAATTATTGTTTTTACTAAAAAGTTGTCCAATTTTACTATTCCATTTAATTTGTAACGGAATGGTATTATTTTTAGTAACACTTTCTAGTTGTGCAATGGCTAACTTTAAAGCTTCTTCTTTATTGTCTTCCTCTATGTATTGCTCAACTTTATCAAAAACAGAATCGGTAGTTTTTGATTGGCCAAAACCATAAAATGAAAAACAAAATGTAAAAATGAGTAGTGTATAATATTTTTGAATATAGGTCACAGATTGGCGTAGTTGTAGTTTGATATAAAGTTAACAAAAATAAGATTGCTATGAGTAATAAATATTTGTTTAATTCAGAATTTTAAACAAAATAATATAACGAATCAGCATATGTCATTGTGAGAAGCGAAAGCGACGTAGCGATGTAATCTGTAGGAATCAAACGTAGCTACTTAGGTGTGCTCCACAGGAACTTCCATAAGAATTGTAGTCCCATAATTTATTTTAGAATCAATATCAAAAACACCTTCCATATTTTCAATGCGTGCTTTTATTTGGCTTAATCCAATTCCGGAAGAAGGGCTTATTTTAGAAGTGTCAAAACCAACACCGTTATCCTTTATAGTTACATGTAAAGTGTTATTTGTTAATAGCAGCATTACAGAAGCTTCGGATGCTTTACTATGCTTCATGATGTTGT
>Ga0209291_1000270_pt1 | contig 51378 bp, 44 predicted proteins | sample GOMGulsemesocosm_FD_184633 | JGI IMG/M metagenome (GOLD analysis project Ga0209291, IMG submission 184633) | Methane-oxidizing microbial communities from mesocosms in the Gulf of Mexico - GOM9B Gulf of Mexico (SPAdes) (version 2) | ecosystem: Environmental > Aquatic > Marine > Cold seeps...
GTCGGTTAACGGTGTTTTCTCCATATGCTTATGCATATTTTCTATCATCACTATAGCGCCGTCCGTCATGGCACCAATCGCAATCGCAATCCCCCCGAGTGACATAATATTTGCGTTAATCCCCTGAAAATGCATGATGATAAATGAAACCAAAATACCAATGGGCAAACTAATAACCGCGACAATTGACGAGCGCACATGAAACAGAAAAACCACACACACAATGGCAACCACCGCTAACTCTTCAGCCAATTTTGACCACAAATTTTCTATCGAACGTTCAATTAAACCTGAACGATCGTATACGGTTACGACTTCAACACCATCGGGTAAACCTTGTTGTAATTGTGCTAACTTTTCTTTGACTCCATCAATTGTTTTCTGCGCATTTTCTCCAAAGCGCATGATCACCACACCGCCGACAGTTTCGCCCTCACCGTTAAGCTCAGCAATACCACGGCGCATTTGTGGCCCTAAATTGATGTCAGCAACATCTTTCAATTGCAATGCAACGCCTTTGTCATTTAAACCCAGCGGAATAGCGGCTAAATCATCTACACTTTGAATATAACCTGATGCGGTAACCATATATTCCGCCTCAGCCATTTCAACGACAGACGCACCAACTTCTTGATTACCTTTTTTGATTGCCGTTTGAATTAAACTTAACGGTATGCCGTAAGCACGTAATTTGTCGGGATCCACTGACACTTGGTATTGCTTGACCATGCCGCCAATAGCTGCGACTTCAGACACGCCTTCAACGGTTTGTAATTCAAACTTCAAGAACCAATCTTGCAGCGATCGAAGTTGGCTAATGTCGTGTTTACCGGTTTTATCAATCAGCGCATATAAATACACCCAGCCAACACCTGTGGCATCTGGTCCTAATTGCGGTTTGGCATTACTTGGCAAATTAGGAGCAACTTGCGACAAATATTCTAAAACGCGACTTCTCGCCCAATAAAGATCGGTATCGTCATCGAAAATCACATAAACATACGAATCACCAAAAAAGGAATAACCACGTACCGTTTTCGCGCCGGGCACTGACAACATTGCCGTAGTTAAAGGATAAGTCACTTGATCTTCCACTACCTGTGGAGCTTGCCCTGGGTAACTGGTTTTAATAATGACTTGCACGTCAGATAAGTCAGGTAATGCATCGACAGGCGTATTTTTCAAAGCAAAAATACCCAAACCTATGATACAACCGGTGACTAACATAACAAAAAAACGGTTGAATACCGACCAGCGAATTATGCGTTCAATCATGGTTACATTCCTTCATGGTGAAGCTGAATGACAGTAAATTCACCGTTATTAATGTCAAAGGTAAAATCAATGTCACTTTCTGGCAATAAAGTATCGATGTTTATACTGGCGTCTAAAGCAAAGTCTACTGTTGCCGCTGGACGCTGCCACTTTTCTATCGCTTCGCGCGAGATATTCAATAAGCGATTTTCGACATCAATACTATTGATTCGACCTTTAACACGCGCACTTGGCAATGATTCTGTTGCCATGTTCATCTCGTCGTTTACCGTTACAGAGCTGTCCATGTCAGTAGGTGAATCTTCATAGACCGACATACGTTTAAAATCAGAAGTTTTACTGGATTCAGAATCTAATAAAAATTGCGCCGAAACGACAATGTTATCTTGGTCGTTAAGCCCTTCAATAATTTCAAAGTATTTTTGATCACTTCTACCTAGCTTAACTTCAACTGACTTGAATTTTCCTTGACCTAATGCCAGTACAACTCGGTCTTGATTACCTGTGCGGATAACGGCTTCTTTATTAACCAATAAAGACTTATTAGTAACATCCCCTTGAATAATAACTTGAGCAAACATATTAGGTTTTAACGCTAAATTAGGATTGTCGAAACGTAAACGCACACGCATAGTTCGCGTTTTCACATCAAGGGTTGGATAGATATAATCAACCTTGCCATGCCAAATTTTCCCAGCTAAATAATCAAGGGTCATGGTTACCGCGTTTCCTTCACTGACAAAACTGGCTTGACGTTCAAATATTTCAGCTTCAACCCAAACCTCAGATAAATCTCCAATTGAAAACAATGTCGCGCCTGGTTTCACAAAAAAACCTTCTCGGATAGCCAAGTTTTCAACCACGCCAGACTGCGGCGCATAAAACTTAATATTTTGCTGCACCTGACGTGTTGCTTTTAACTGAGTAATAGCTGATTTCGGTAAATGTAATGCCATTAACCGGTTTTCTGCCGCAACAATCAACCGGTCATTTTTTCGTGATAACGCTAAAATATACTCTTCTTGGGCATTGACCAATTCAGGAGCATACAATTCATAAATTACTTGGCCTTTTTGCACCGGGTCACCGACAGACTTGACAGCAAGTTCTTCTATCCAACCTTCAACACGTGGATGAATATGCACAAGTTTCCCTTGATCATATCCAACATAACCAATCGTGTTAATTTGGCTCTCGAGCATGCCAAATTTTACTTTTGCGGTACGCACGGCAATATTATTTTCAACGGCTGGAGAGATTTTTACCGTGCCTACAGCAAGCGTTTTACTCTCAGCATAAACGGGAACAAGATCCATTCCCATGGGCGACAAGCCGGGTTGGTCACGTCGATAATTTGCATCCATAGGCGCAACCCAATACATAGGAACGCTCTCACTCTCGCTATTATTATCATTAATAGCGTCAGCCATATTCATTGGGATTTGGGTATCGAAGAAATGACGTGCAATAGCACCTAAAATAACCGCCACAGCAATAAGTAAAACGAGGAATGTTTTTTTCAGTTTTATTTCAGTACTCATTATCAAGCCCCGCTTGTTGTGTTTTTAACTGGAAGCCTTTGAATTTCAAAGCCGCTTTCATTAACAAATAATTAATCGTTAACTGTGTTTTTTGTTGCTCGACATTAATCGCTAAGTAATCAATCTCTGCGTTTAGTTCGTCAATTTTTGCACGTACAACTTCACTAAAATCGCCACTGTCATGGGTATAAGCATTGAGTGTAATTTCAGCCTGTTGACGAAATTGCGGCATCAGCTTTTCATCGAACAACGTTTTACGTTTTAGTAATTGCTGTAAACGACCACGGTTACTAACATAAGAAGAGTAGAATTCTCTTAATAACAATTGCTTATCGGTTTTTATCGCTTCGGTTTGTGAAATCGTCGCAATGACCTCTTGGTCTTGACGGTTCGCGGTAAACAAAGGTAATTCAAAAACAACACCCAATGAAAATAAATCTGCACGGTCATTACCTAATGGATCACTATCTCGTAACGCATAACTGGCAGTTACTCCCCATTCTGGTTGATATTTTTGTTGCGCTAATTCAATACCCACAGCGGTAGATTTTATTTTTTTATCAACAGCGATTAAAGCAGGATGCTGCGCAAAAATAGCCGATAGAATATTAATGTTTTCCATCTGTTGAGTATTATCAGCATTAGCTGTTTTTATTTGCTGATGTGAAATGTCAGGCAATTTATTTTCTACAGTATCAAACTGAAATCCAACACGATGATTAATTTCATTTGTCGCTAACCATGCACTTAACTGTCCACGGTATTGCGCCTGCTTTTGCCTAAGTAGTACTAACTTGTCTTCGATACGACTCACCTCTAATTGCGCACGCACAATATCTTGTTGGCGAGTGTCTCCTTGAGAAGATGAATAACTGGCTTGAGTAATATCAACCAAGTGTTCGAACAAGCTGCGATTTTTTTCTATCAACGCCACACTTTGCTGAATACGATATAAATCGAGCCACAACGTGCCAACAGTTACTGCAACTTTTGCTTGGCGGTCTTGGCGCTGGAATGGAAAAGCTTCACTTTCAATTTTAAGCTGACGCTTTTTAATGTTTCGACTGTCTCCTCTGGGAAACATTTGTGTAATGCCGATGTTAAATTGACTCATCGGCTCTTGGTTAAATTCAAAAGAATCGCTAGCAAGATTAGCAAAACCAACCGATATTTTAGGATCAGCCAAAGTACTGGCATAAATGCTTTTAGCTTCAATTGCCGATTGTTTATGCTTATTTCCCGTTAACCACGGATCATTTTTTTGCGCGCGTTTAACCGCTTGATGAAAGCCTAAGGGAGAGTTTTTCAATTCACTCGCTGTCACGATATTATTTGATGAAAGGGTCATTACTAACGCCATCGAAATCATCATATTCTCAGAAAACTTTTGTTTTAAATGCACACGAATATCGGGTGATTTTTTGTTTGTTTTTTTCATAGTATTTTTTCAATTGAGAAAATTAAATAATTAAGATCTTTGTTGATTCAATTTCTTGTCATAACAAAAAGTGATAAAACAAAGACATAATTCATTAATGAGCGTAGAGCTCAAATTTAGGATGCACTGATCCTATGAAACTAAACGATAGGTGGTCTAAAAAGGAAAGATAAAAACTCTTGTCGAGGTGAAGCGGTATATAAGAGTGAAACTTGTGATATTGGCATATCCGCATCATTGTCAACGCTAATAGGCGCGAGATAAACAAAACTACAACCGCCAAATAAACATTGGCAATTTCCACCGCAATGGTCGCCAGAGCTATTAGTGTCGTCGTCACAACAATCATGATTCATATCACTATTGGTCATATCAGCGGCTGACGTTTGTGAAACATGCATATTGTGCTCTACGTTTACATCAGACATTACATTTTGTTGTACGGCTGTTTTTGGCATTTCACAAGACATCGTTTTGCTTGCTGTTACTTGCCCGACGAAGGCAAAGAACAACAAAAAAACAAATATGCTTTTAAAACGATGGGTAAACATGACAGTAATAAGTACCGAAAAAAATGAGTTAATAAAACGAAAAACAATATTCAAGCGGAATATTACGCTTATTTAAAGGATACGCTATCATAGAACAAAAACAAACACTGTATATAACATCAGTTACCGTGCTAAACTTATTTTAATGGATGATATCACCCTTTGGAAACGCTATTGAAACTCTATATTGCCGAAAAACCCAGTTTAGCAAGAGCAATTGTTGAGGTGCTGCCTAAACCTCATAAAAAAAGTGATGGTTATATCGAAGCCAGTAATGGTGATGTGGTAACTTGGTGTATCGGACATTTGTTAGAGCAAGCTCCACCTGAAGATTACGATATAAAGTATAAAAAATGGTTGGTTGAACACTTACCCATTATTCCTGAGCAATGGAAATTAAAGCCAAAACCCAAAACACGCAAACAACTTACCATTATAAAAAAACTCATTAAACAAGCTGATGTCATTGTAAATTCTGGTGATGTTGATCGTGAAGGCCAAATATTAGTTGATGAAGCAATTAGTTTTAGTGGCGCCTCTAAATTCAAAATAGATAATGCCTTAAGGTGTCTGATCACCGATATGAATTTTGCCGCTGTTAAAAAAGCCGTTAATAATTTAAAACCTAATAAAAATTACATACCTCTTGCTGTTTCAGCATTATCAAGAGCGAGGGCTGATTGGCTTTATGGGCTAAACATGACGCGATTATGTACTTTACAAGGACAGAAATCGGGCTATAAAGGTGTATTATCCATTGGTCGCGTACAAACACCAATATTAGGTTTAGTAGTAAATCGCGACATTGAAATAGAAAACTTCGTGTCAAAACCGTTTTATGAAGTCCTTGCCCATATTACGACAGCAGAAGGTGAAAAATACCAAGGAAAATGGCACCCCAGTAAAGCATGCGCACCTTATATGGACGAAGAAAAACGTATATTATCCAAACGATTGGCTGATAATGTAGTAAAACGCATCACAGACCAACCAGCAAAAGTTGCAAAAGTTACCCAAAACAAAAAACAGCAAGTTGCCCCCTTACCTTTTAGCTTATCGGGTTTACAAATAGCAGCCGCTAAAGCTTTTGGCATGACTGCAAAACAAGTGTTAGATATATGTCAGCAACTTTATGAAAAACATAAATTAATTACTTACCCAAGATCTGATTGCCAATATTTACCCACTGAGCATTTAAATGACGTAACTACTGTTACAAGCGCTATTGGTAACATATCTGACAAACTAGCGGGTATGCTTAAAAAGGCAGATTTAACTAAAAAAAGCAGAGCGTGGAATAATAAAAAAGTCAGTGCTCACCATGCGATAATTCCAACCGCTAAAAATCGTCCTACCGGCATATTATCAAATGACGAGACTAAAATTTATGAAATCATTGCTCGGCAATATATTGCTCAATTTTATGCAAACTTTGAATATATGGACAAGCAAATAGACACAATTATTGATGGTGGCTTATTTGTCAGTAAACAAAAAGATATTATAAACAACGGGTGGAAAGATTTATTCCCCACATCAAATAAGCGCAACGAACCGTCAGAATTTTCATCGATAACATTACCCAATGTTAACGCGGGTGATCCCGTACATTCATTACAGGGTGAATTGATAGAAAAAAACACCAGCCCCCCTAAACATTTTACTGATGCAACAATACTCGGCGCCCTTACGGGAATATCTCGTTATGTTACCAATAGTGAAATAAAAAAATTATTAAGAGATACCGACGGATTGGGCACCGAAGCAACCAGAGCCGGTATTATAGAGCTATTATTTAAACGATTTTATTTAGTGAGAAAAGGTAAAGAAATAAGAGCAACCGAGGTTGGAAAAAAGCTCATAACGTCTTTACCTGTGCAAATTTCTCAACCTGATATGACCGCGTTATGGGAGTCTCAACTTGAGTCAATTAGTACTCAAACACTAAATTATCAAGCTTTTATTGGCGGTGTTGAACAAAACTTACAACAGCTGATCACTGAGGTTAAAGAGATTAGCTTTACAGGTTTACCTCAAACGAATACTCCAAGGAAATTCGCCAAAAGAAGAAGTACTAACAAAGCAAAATCCTGAAAATAGCTGAACCTACGCCAATAGCTTTTTATAAATAGACACGGTTGCCCGCTTTTTAAGGTGTTGATACTGACAAAAATCAGCCAATGCTTGGCTATTGCCTATTGCCTATTGCGCCATGAAATACTTTTCTAAATTATCAGGTGAGTATTAGACAATTTTCAGCGCATATTTCTTAGCGTGTGGTTATAAAGTTCTTCGGATCCATTTTAATAAAAAAGCCTCATTAAAAATGAGGCTTTCTTTATAACAGCTTAACCAAACATCTCACTCTAGTTAAGAATGCCCGTTAAGATGAGTATTGCGATTGCTGCTAAACATAACAGTAATGTTCGTTTTGCTAACCTTACTAATAAACATGGCTCTGCGGTGCAATCTTCAGGGTCGATCATAAAATCTTCAGACTTTTGCGCAACACTAATAAGTATTTGATTAGGCTGTTTGTTTATATCGAATAAATTTTCTAGCCAGACGGGCATTGCTTTTGAAAAGTGTCCCACCAACATGTAACCAAAAGCAACAATACGTACCGGCAACCAATCAATCCAAAATAGAATATCCTTTAATATAGGGGTCTCAATTTTTTCAGTTGAACTTGTTGCATGAGCCTCAGCTTTAACTTCAGGACTCGTTTCAGGTTCATCAATACTTTCAGCATTAACATCAGCAGCATCATTGTGTGTGTTAGCTTTTATTTCATCTTTGGCACTATCTTTATCAAGTGCTGCAGGCGTTTCATTCATGGTTACCAATAAACGGTAAAATAAGGCACCAGCAGGTCCAAAAACAACAAAGAAAATCATAATCGCAATAAAGTATCGGTAATTTAACCAGACTAATAACTGCCCAAAACTCATTGGTGAACTGCAAGTCTCTTGTTGTAATTGGTTATGATGTAATTGGCATGAAGTCTGTTCGCCACGAAAAGCTGACATTAAATAGTCTTTGTAGCATTGTCGTGTTTTTACACAGCCGAAACAAACAATGAGTATCATTGTTGAGAAAACTAAATACAGTAAACCATCATCAACAAGTTCGATAAGTAAATCGCAAATAACTACCGGTATGGCGATAAATATCAGTTGCGAGACTATTGACTGCTTGGCAAAGTGCATTAAATTCGAGCTTCTAAATAAGCTAACATAAGCATCGAAGTAAGTTCTAAACTGCCACACTGATGTCGATAAATAACGTTCTGCGACCAATGCAATAAGTAGGCTAATAAGGCTCATAAAGTTTTCCTAATTTTTTAATACTCTTTTGAAATTATTATATACCCTTTGCCGTTGAATTAACTAGACATTAAACACTGATAAAAATGTTTCCAGTTAAAGGCATTACCTGGGTCTGTTTTTCTTCCCGGCGCTATATCGCTGTGACCCGCGATATTATCTTTTATCTCTGGATAAGTTAGCTGTAGCGTTTTAGTTAATTGTGCCAAGGCAAGGTATTGTTCTTGAGTGTAAGGAATATCGTCTGCGCCTTCCAATTCGATTCCGATAGAAAAATCATTACAATTTTCTATCGCTTGATATGACGATACCCCGGCATGCCAGGCTTTGTCATCGAATGAAACATATTGAACAATCTTTCCTTCTCTTGTGATCAAGCAATGGGCAGAGACTTTCAAATGCGCAATTTCTTCGAAATAAGGATCAGCGCTTCGATCTAAGTTCCCTAAGAAGAAATCAGTAATATAACCGCCTCCAAACTGCTTCGGAGGCAAAGATATATTATGTACAACTAATAAATAAACGGTTGCACTTTTATCACGTAAACTAAAATGTGGCGATTTTTGCTGTTCTTGTTTAACAAGCCAACCATTTATAATGGACATATCTGTGTTTTGCTTGCTCGATAATTTATTTATAAAGTCTTTCGTCATACAATAGCGTTAATATTAAATTTTGCGGTTCTATGTGTAGAGTATGACTGAAATTGATTCGACAAACAAAATGGGAAAAATATTTATTTGGTTAGCGTGGATATTTGCGTTGGCATTACTCGTGTTTTTTTTCCAAGATGTTCTTGATAAACAATGGGATCCTAATAAAGACCCGCAAATTAGTTTAAGTTCGCAAGGTAAAGCAGAAGTTAAATTACAACAAAACCGCCAAGGTCATTATGTTGTACATGGTGAAATCAATGAGATGCCTGTCGTTTTTTTACTGGATACGGGAGCAACTCAAGTGTCAATTCCTGCTCATATTGCTGAGGAACTACAGTTAACCGGTTCTAGAGAGTCACGAGTAAACACGGCAAATGGCACTACCACGGTTTATCAAACTAAATTACAACAACTCAGTATCGGTAATATTTATTTGTATGATGTCAGTGCTCACATCAACCCAAGTATGCAATCAAATCAAATTCTATTGGGCATGAGCGCATTAAAAAGGGTAGAATTCAGTCAAGTAGGTAAGCAACTTATTTTACGTGAACAATGATCTACCTGCTTTGATTTATATGCGTTAAGCGACTAACTAAAAACATTATCCATTATTTACAAACAAGAGAACAAAATTCAATGCTTTCTGTGCAATTACAACACGATATCAAGAAAACAGTAACTTGGGCATTATGTGAAGATTTAGGCGTTGATAACGCTGAGGCCTTAAAAAATAGTCAAGATATTACCGCTGAGTTAATTCCCGCTGAAAATACAGCCGTTGCTAATATTATTACCCGTGAAGATTGTATTATTTGTGGTGTTGCATGGGTAAATGAAGTGTTTACGCAGCTCGATGCTATTTATAACACGCAAACAAATATCACTTGGTTTGTTAACGACGGTGAAAGTGTTAAAGCCAATAGTACGTTATTTGAGTTGTCGGGAAATGCTCGTATTCTTCTTACAGGTGAACGTAGTGCCTTAAATTTTTTACAATCACTCTCTGGTACTGCAACACTCACCAGTACTTATGTAAAAGAGTTATCTGAAACTAATACGAAATTACTGGATACCCGTAAAACAATTCCGGGTTTACGTAGTGCACAAAAATATGCTGTAAAGTGTGGCGGTGGCGTTAATCATCGTATTGGCTTGTTCGATGCCTTTTTAATTAAAGAGAATCACATTGCCGCTTGTGGTGGTATTGAAAAATCGATTTTAACAGCACGCAAGAATCACCCCAATAAAACCGTTGAGGTTGAAGTCGAGAGTCTAGAAGAGCTAAATCAAGCGTTAAATGCTGGAAGCGATATTATTATGCTTGATAATTTCAACCATGAAATGATTGAACAAGCTGTTGAAGCAACAGCTGAAATATCTCAAGGAAAAACGAAATTAGAAGTGTCTGGCAATATGACGATAGAAACACTAAAAAGCTACGCAAAAGCAGGTGTCGATTTTATTTCAGTGGGAGCATTGACTAAACATGTTCGTGCTATCGACTTATCAATGCGATTCGTGTAGTCATTTTTTGAGCACAAAATAGTTAAAAGGTTGTTATTTATTAACTACTTTTTAACTAAAAACAAAAAAAACGCAAAAAAAGTGTCACAAAATTTTACATTTTCCAATTTTTGTCGCAAGATGAATTCAGCCCCCGTAATTATGTATGGAAATAGATATTATGAAAAATGTTAAATCTTTAAGAAATAAATCGTTAAACAAAGCGAAGGGTTTTACCCTTATTGAATTAATGATTGTTGTAGCAATTATTGGTATTTTAGCTGCAGTAGCATTACCTGCTTATCAAACATATACAGAAAAAGCGCGATATAGCGAAGTTGTACTTGGCGCAAAATCAGTTAAAGACGCTATTGATGTTTGTTTTCAAACGAGAGGTGATTTCGATCTAGCAAACTGCGATACCTATGCAAAAATTGGTATGACAGAAGCTAATGCTATTACTGGTGATGAAGTTACTGATATGGATATAACAGCGACTACTGCTGCTGTTACTGGCACAGGGAGTGATGGTGGTACGTCGACATATATTATGACTCCTACAGCTTCAGGCAATTCGTTAACATGGGCACAAACTGGCACATGTATAGCCAATGGCGTTTGTTAATCATTAAACATCATTAGAAAAAAGCTCCTTTGGAGCTTTTTTTTTATCTACATTTTATCAACACTGCTTTTTACTCAACTTAAAACGCGTTAACATAGAGTTAGCGCTAATATTAACAATGTATACAAATATTTTCCTTACCACCAAAAGGTTGCCATGAAAGGACATCACAGACAATTAAGTGTGTTATCTACACTTTTAAAACATGATATTGTCGCCGAGAACAAGGTTGATATCATAAGTGCTGACTTCCTTAAACAATCAAAACCTTTCATTCGTTTTCTTATTGAAGATAAAAAATTAGATGCAGAAAATATTGCCAAAATATTGTCTCGCAGTTTTGGTTACCCTCTTATAGATTTAAACGCTTTTGACACTGCGATGATCCCCGATGGTATCCGTAACGAAAAATTGATCCGCAAACACAATGCACTACCCCTGTTTCTCCGGGGTAAAGTGTTATTCGTTGCAATGTCTGATCCCACTAATTTAGATGCATTAGAAGATATTCAGTTCAATACCGGCTTTCCTACCGAATTAGTGTTGACTAATGACCATAATTTACAAATATTTATTGATAAAATTCTTGAAGAAGAAGGTGATGCTCTCGATATTTCTGACATTGATGCCGAAGAGCTCGCAGGTATAGACGTTCAAGAAGAACGTAAAGAAGATGATGTTGCCACGGGCGATAAAGAAGATGCCCCAATTGTGGTGTATATCAATAAAATATTACTTGATGCAATTCGAAAAGGCGCTTCAGATTTGCATTTTGAACCTTACGAGAAATCTTATCGTATCCGATTTCGCGTAGATGGCATTTTAACTGAAATGGCAAAGCCTCCGATATCTCTTGCCTCTCGCATGGCTGCACGCTTAAAAGTCATGTCAAAGCTTGATATAGCGGAAAGGCGAGTCCCGCAAGATGGCCGAATAAAATTAGCCTTGTCCAAGAAAAAATCTATCGATTTTCGTGTGTCTACGCTACCCACCATGTGGGGTGAAAAAATAGTAATGCGTATACTTGATTCTTCCAGTGCGATGTTAGGCATTGAAATGCTGGGCTATGAGCCAGCACAAAAAGCTATTTACATGGAAGCCTTAGAACAACCTCAAGGCATGATACTCGTAACAGGGCCTACAGGCTCGGGTAAAACCGTTTCACTTTACACTGGATTGAATATACTTAATACCGAAGAGCGTAATATATCAACGGCTGAAGATCCTGTAGAAATAAATTTAGAAGGTATTAACCAAGTACAGATAAATGTTCGTGCGGGCTTAACCTTTCCAAATGCGTTGAGATCATTTCTTCGTCAAGATCCTGATATTGTTATGGTTGGTGAGATACGCGATCTTGAAACCGCAGAAATAGCCATTAAGGCAGCGCAAACAGGTCACTTAGTTTTATCTACTTTACATACAAATTCAGCTGCTGAAACACTGACTCGACTACTAAATATGGGCGTCCCTTCATATAACGTTGCAAGTTCGGTAAGCATTATTATTGCACAGCGTTTAGCGAGACGTTTATGTAGCCATTGTAAAGTCGAAGACATAATTCCTAAACCTGAACTCGAGAAACAAGGCTTTACATCTGAGCAACTTAACGATATTCAATTATTTAAACCTGTCGGTTGCGATCATTGTACTGGTGGTTATAAAGGTCGTGTTGGTATTTATGAAGTAATTAAGATCAGTGAAAAAATGTCTTCGATCATTATGGAAGGCGGAAATTCTATGGATATAGCTAAACAATGTCAGGAAGAAGGCTTTAATAATTTACGTCAATCAGGCTTAGAAAAGGCTCACCAAGGGGTTACAAGTCTAACGGAAATAAACCGAGTCACTTCTGCATAAGATATTCCAGCGTATTACTATTTTGTTATACATTGACTAATATTAACAATAATAAGCAGTTTTATTTTTATAGGTAAAATATCATATGGTTCAATCAAGAGTTAAACAACGAAAAGCCCCGCCAGTTAAAGCTCTTGATATTTTTGTATGGCAAGGTGTGAACCGTAAAGGGAAAAAAATAAATGGTGAACTATCTGCAAAGAATTTACTTGAAGTAAAATCTCAGTTACGTAAACAAGGTATTACGCCGGGGAAAGTTAAAAAGAAAGCCAAAGCACTTTTTGGTGGTTCTAAAGATAAAAAATTAATACCGGCAGATATGGCTATTGTGACACGACAAATAGCAACGATGCTCGGTGCGGGTGTACCTTTAGTTCAAACTATTGAAATGATTGGCAAAGGTCATAGCAACGGTAATATGCAAAGGTTACTCGGAGACATCTGTAATAAATTAGAGTCAGGTATTCCTTTATCTGAATGCTTGCGTGAGCATCCAAAGTTTTTCGACGATTTATATTGTGATTTAGTTAGCTCTGGCGAACAATCAGGTGCGCTTGAAACAATTTATGATCGTATTGCTACCTACCAAGAAAAAGCCGAAGCGTTAAAATCAAAAATTAAAAAAGCGATGACTTATCCTATATCTGTACTCGTGATAGCGTTCATTGTAACCTCGATATTATTGATTTTTGTTGTTCCTGTATTCCAAGATATATTTGCTGGTTTTGGTGCAGAGCTGCCTGCTTTCACTTTATTAGTTATTGGTATCTCTGAATTTATGCAGGCTTATTGGTATTTAGGTTTAGCAGGTATGTTCCTTGCTAGTTTCTTGTTCAAAAAAGCTCACCTTAATAGCCAAAGCTTTAGAGATAGTGTTGATAGAAAGATATTAAAAATTCCCGTTATTGGTATGTTGCTCGAAAAAGCTGCCGTCGCCAGATTTGCTAGAACGCTCTCCACGACCTTTGCTGCAGGTGTTCCTTTGCCTGATGCGCTTGAGTCTGCAGCGGGTGCTTCTGGTAATGCCGTTTTTCGTATCGCTATTTTAGAAATTCGTGCCGAAGTATCATCGGGTATGCAAATGAACTTAGCTATGCGTAACTGTAATATTTTTCCTGATATGGTGATACAAATGGTAGCCATTGGTGAAGAGTCTGGTGCCGTTGATGATATGCTTGCAAAGGTAGCTACTATATTTGAACAACAAGTCGATGATGCCGTTGATTCTCTAACCAGCTTGTTAGAACCTATGATCATGGCAGTGCTAGGTGTGGTAATTGGTGGGTTGATCATTGCAATGTACCTACCAATTTTCGAAATTGGAAAAATAGTTTAGTGTTTTCTACTCATGTTATTCTAAAATATTTGTATAACATCATTATAAAAAATAATAATAAAAGGTTTTATCTTGTCTGAATTTATTTACTTATTAGAGAGTAACTCTCTATTTTTTTATGGTTTCATTTTTATTTTATCCTTGATGATTGGTAGCTTTTTAAACGTAGTTATTTATCGTTTTCCTAAAATGCTTGAACAAGGTTGGTACCAAGAATGTCGAGAATTCCTCGCCGATGAACTCAAACCTTCATCAAAAAAGGAGGACGACACACTCACTTTATCAAAGCCTGACTCTACCTGTCCGCATTGCCAACACAGTATAAGATTTTACGAAAATATTCCTGTTATTAGCTGGTTATTTTTAAAAGGTAAATGTAGCCAATGTAAAAACAAAATTTCAGCTCGTTACCCTTTAGTCGAACTATCTACCGCTTTATTAAGTTTAGTTATTGCACAGCACTTTGGCGTAACCGTTATGACTTGCTACGCCCTGATCCTTACTTGGGGTTTAGTAGCATTAACCATGATCGACTTTGACCATATGTTACTGCCCGACCAGATTGTACTTCCTCTGTTGTGGTTAGGATTAATTGTTAATTTGTCAAATGGCCTTGTGCCTATTGAAGATGCCGTTATAGGTGCGATTGCTGGATACACTAGCTTATTTAGCATTTTTTGGTTGTTTAAATTGGCAACAGGTAAGGAAGGCATGGGCTTTGGTGATTTCAAATTATTTGCGCTTTTTGGTGCTTGGATAGGTTGGCAATTATTGCCGTTACTTATCTTGATGGCATCAGTCGTCGGTGCCGTTATCGGCATCAGTTTAATGATTTTTAAAAACCACCAAAAAGGTCAAGCAATCCCGTTTGGTCCATATCTCGCCATAGCGGGGTGGATAACACTTTTATGGGGCGATTTAATATGGTCGTGGTATTTAGCTCAAATAATATAATGTTATAAACTATGAATAATTCCAAAAAGGTTGTAATTGGTTTGACTGGCGGCATAGGTAGCGGTAAAACGACTATTGCCGATTTTTTTGCAGATTTAGGTATTGATATCATTGATGCAGATATCGCAGCAAGAAAAGTAGTAGAACCCAAAAGCAGTGCACTTGTTCAAATATCTCAACATTTTGGCCTGCAGTTTATACAAGCTGACGGTACACTAAATCGCTCTTTATTACGTAGTCGAATATTCAGCAATGATACAGATAAACTATGGCTTAATAATTTATTACATCCGCTGATAAGACAAACAATGCTCAATGAAATTCAACAGAGCAAATCCCCTTATTGCTTGCTTGTTGCCCCGCTGTTGATAGAAAATAATCTGCAAAGTTTAGTACAGCGTATTTTAGTCATTGATATTAGTGAAGTAGAGCAAATAAAACGTGCAGTATTACGTGACCCTAGCTCAAAGGAAGAAATAATAAGGATAATCGCTAGTCAAATACCCAGAAAACAACGCTTGAAATATGCCGATGATATTATCGATAATAGTAAAAGTGATCTGAGTATTATTAAAGATAGCGTAATAAAATTAGATCAAAAATACCATAATCTGGCTTCAAATTAGTAATTTTGTGCAATATTCAATGTTTATGGTAAAAAAATTCGCCATTTATGATGGGTGTGGTTAGTATATAAAAATAATCACAAAGTTTTACTCATTCAAAGTTAAAGACAATAAGTAAATGACCAAAATTTTATATGAACATCCGCTTAACGAACGGATCCGTAACTACCTTAAACTTGAGCATTTATTTGCTCAAGCTGAAGATTGTTTGCAACGTAAAATGTCTGTAAGTCATCAAGTTTTTTTTAACGCTCTATTTGCCATTATCGATACTTTAGAACGAAATGATGTTCGTGGTGATTTGATCAAAGATCTTGAAAAATTAGAGCAGAATTTAGTCATTTGGTCGCAAGCTCCAGAAATTGACGACAGTATTTTAGCTAAAAACCTACAACAGACTGTAGAGCTCGTTTGCCAATTAAAATGTAATACTCCTCTTTGGGCCCAACTTAAGAATGACAAGTTTCTAGCAACTTTAAAGCAACGCTTTGCTATACAAGGTGGTAGTTCAAGCTTTGACTTACCTCAGTTACAGTTCTGGCTGCATCAAGATAACGAGATACTCGCTGAAGATGTACAAAGATGGTTATCATTATTGGAACAAATTAAAAGCTCATTAGATCTCGTATTAATGTTTATTCGTCAACGAGTTAGCTTTAAAAATATAGAGACTGAAAGTGGCTTTTATCAAGACAGTGGTGAAGGGGTTTTGTTATTACGCATTAAAGTTGATCAAAAATTACCATATTACCCTACAGTGAGTGGTAATCGTTTTCGTTATTCAATTCGCTTTATGTCCCCTTGTGACAGTACCGGCCGAAAATATTCAAATAATGCCACCTCATTTGAATTAGCGCGTTGTTAGTATTTTCCTCATTAATTTCGTATAATCTCCCCACTAAAATTTATAATACAAGCCCAGCTATGACCCTAAAAGTATCTTGCCCCACATGTCAGAAAGAAGTTATTTGGCAGCCACAAAGTGAATTTCGCCCTTTTTGTTGTAAACGCTGTCAGTTAATTGATATCGGTGAGTGGGCAGATGAGGGACATAAAATTACTCAACCATTACAAGGTGATATAGAATTAACTGAAGAGATGCTTGATGCGCTTGAAGGTGAATTTTTACAAAATAATAAATTTTTTGTTGAACCTGAGTAACGATTTACTTCTTGATAATAGTTATTGGCTATTATTTTAACGCTAATAACTTTTCAATAATTGCAGCATTTGCTGTTGGGAAATCTAGGTTTGTTAATTCATCCAATGAAAACCAGCCTGATTTTTGCCCTTCTTGAGCAATAGGCTCTTGTTGAAAGTTATCAACGATATAAACATCTAAGAGTACCTTCTTATCTCCGTAGTCATGACTAATTTCAATGAGTGGATAGCAAGATAAAATATCGATAGCAATCTCTTCCTGAAGCTCTCTATGTAACGCTTGAGCTACTGTTTCCTCTTTTTCTACCTTGCCACCAGGGAATTCCCATTTACCACCTTGGTGGGCATTATCAAGACGTTTGGTTAAAAAGTATTGTTGCTCTCGAATAATAACACCAACAGCCACATGGACTACTTTTTGCATTTTATATATCCTACAATTTTAGATGAAACTATAGATGCTGACACTTTCATATTTAAATTTATATTAGGTCGCATTGTCATATTTCTTAACAAAAAAAAGCCAGTGATTAACTGGCGTTTTTATATTTCACAATAAGTAATTATTAGGTTAACTTACCATGACATTGCTTGTATTTCTTACCTGAACCACAAGGACATGGCTCATTACGACCCGCTCTTGGCACTTCTGGTTTTGTTTCCACACTACTTACTGATTCATGCTTATATTCTTTTGGTACATCTTCAGCTTTACGGTGTTGTTCTTCAACGGCTTCAACATCAGATTCAGCACGAATTTGCACTTTACTCAATATGCTAATAACGTCATATTTCAAACTATCTAATAATTCACCGAATAGCTCAAAAGATTCACGTTTAAATTCCTGTTTAGGATTTTTCTGTGCATAACCGCGTAAATGTATGCCTTGACGTAAATGATCCATCGCCGCTAAATGCTCTTTCCAATGCGAATCTAAGCTTTGTAACATAACGGCTTTTTCAAATTGACGAATTACATCAGCACCTACTTGTTCTTCTTTATTAGTATAGTTAGTTTCAACTTCTGCTAATAACTTCTCGCGCAATGTTTCTTCGTGTAATTTGCTGTCTTCTTTAAGCCACTGTGCTATAGGCAACTCTAAAGCTAATTCACCTTTAAATCTTTCTTCTAAACCAGTTATATCCCACATTTCTTCCAAAGATTGCTGAGGTATATGCTGATTTATAATACTCGTTACAACATCTATACGAATGTTTTTGATGACATCTTCAATGTCAGCTTCATCCATTAACTCGTTACGTTGTTCGTATATAACTTGGCGTTGATCATTTGAAACGTCATCGAATTCAAGTAATTGCTTACGTATATCAAAGTTACGACCTTCAACTTTACGTTGTGCGTTTTCAATACTACGTGTGACCCACGGATGTTCAATAGCTTCACCATGTTCCATTCCTAATTTACGCATCATATTAGAAATTCGTTCTGAGGCGAAAATTCGCATCAAACCATCTTCCATTGATAAATAAAAGCGTGTTGAACCTGCATCACCTTGACGTCCTGAACGGCCACGTAATTGATTATCAATACGACGAGACTCATGACGTTCAGTTGCTACGATATGTAAGCCGCCTAGCTCTAAAACTTTGTTGTGCTGTACTATCCATTCTTCTTTCGTCTTAGCAATATTCGCTTCGCTTTTATCTTTCAATTTAGCAACGATTGCATCAAAATTGCCGCCTAAAACGATATCAGTACCACGACCAGCCATGTTCGTCGCAATAGTTACTGCTCCAACTTTACCGGCATCAGCAACAATTTCAGCTTCTTGCTGATGAAACTTAGCATTCAATACTTTATGCTTAATTTTCGCTTTCTTTAAGAAGTCGGATAAAAACTCTGATGTTTCTATACTGATTGTACCCACAAGCACGGGTTGTCCGCGCTCAACACAATCTTTAATGTCTTCAAGAATGGCTTCAAATTTTTCGTCAGCGGTTAGATAGATTAAATCAGCCATGTCATTACGGATCATCGGTTGATTTGTCGGGATAACGACAGTTTCTAAACCATAAATATGATTAAACTCAAATGCTTCAGTATCAGCTGTACCTGTCATACCTGAGAGTCTTTCGTATATACGGAAGAAGTTTTGGAAGGTAATTGAAGCTAACGTTTGATTCTCATTTTGAATGTTTACACCTTCTTTTGCTTCAACAGCTTGGTGTAAGCCTTCTGACCATCGACGGCCTTCCATTGTACGGCCGGTATGTTCATCAACAATTATAATTTCATCATCTTTAACGATGTAATCTACATCTTTTTGAAAAAGCTTATGAGCACGCAATGCTGCCATAACATGATGTAACAAGGTAATGTTGGTGGCAGAAAATAATGAATCGCCATCTTGAATAAGACCTTTCTCATTCATGATTTCTTCAATACGTATTTGACCACGTTCTGTTAGATATATTTGCTTAGATTTTTCATCAAGGGTGAAATCACCTTCAACAAAATCTTTTGATTGACCCGTATCTTGATCTTTATCTTCTTCGCTTTGGAGCGCCAACGTAGGTACAACTACGTTAATTTGACGATAAAGTTCAGAGCTGTCTTCAGCTTGGCCTGATATAATTAAAGGGGTTCTCGCTTCATCAATTAAAATTGAATCTACTTCATCAATAACAGCAAAATTTAAAGGTTTTTGAGTGCGTTCTTCCGGCGAAAAGGCCATGTTGTCGCGTAAGTAATCAAAACCAAATTCGTTATTCGTACCATAGGTAATATCAGCATTGTAAGCGGCTTGCTTTTCAGCAGGCGCTAAACCAGCAATGTTACAACCAACGGTCATATCCAAAAATTCGAATAAAGGACGACACCAATCAGCATCACGCGTAGCAAGATAATCGTTTACGGTAATTACGTGTACGCCCTTACCCGTTAAACCATTCAAATATGATGGTAGAGTGGCCGTTAACGTTTTACCTTCACCGGTACGCATTTCAGCAATTTTACCGTCGTTTAATACCATGCCGCCAATCATTTGCACGTCGAAGTGGCGCATGCCAAATACACGTTTACTGGCTTCACGAACAACAGCAAAAGCTTCTGGCAATAGACTTGAAAGAGACTCTTCTTTTGCTAAACGCTCTTTAAATTCTGCGGTTTTTGCTTTTAGTTCTTCGTCAGAAAGAGCTTCCATTACAGGCTCTAGAGCGTTTATTTTCATTACTTCTTTGTTCATTTGTTTAAGTAATCTGTCATTACGACTACCAAACATTTTTGTCATTAACTTTACAAACATCTTGTTAAACCATATTGCTATTAGAAGAAAATCTTCCGCTGAAAATAACGTGACCTATAATGATCACATAAACTGTTTTTATTTTGCTTTTCTATATACGAACTTAATTGGATCTATTTGTGCATTATTACGTAAAATTTCGTAATGAACATGAGGTCCTGTCGAGCGACCTGTGCTTCCCATACGCGCAATAATTTGTCCTTTACTAACGACTTCTCCTATTTTAACTAATAATTTTTTATTGTGCCCATATCGAGTTTTTAATCCTTTACCATGATTAATCTCGATAAGTTGTCCATATCCGTAACGGTCACTTGCCCAGGTAACTAGTCCTGAAGCTGTTGCTATTATAGCGGCATCTTCTTTACCAGCGAAGTCCAAGCCTTTATGTACTGCTGGTTTTCCACTAAAAGGGTCCTTGCGCACACCGTAGTATGAAGAAAGCCAACCTTTTGAAATTGGTCGACCAGATAAATAACTCATACTATCTATATGGTGACCTAAAGTCACAGATTCAAGCGTAGTGAGTTGATTTTCTTCATGTCGTAAACTTTCTTCTAATATCGATATTTCAATTAACATCTCTGCTAATGATTTTTTATGGCTGGTTTGGCTCTGTAATATAGGGCCTCCAGCTGGTGGTAATTGCTGAAAATTGAATTCATTTTCTGGAATAGATGCTTCATTTGCTAAACGATCACCCAACGCGTTCAGCCGTAATACTTGGCTTTGAAGTTCGGCAAGTTTCATGGTTAATGCGGTTAATTGAGGTTCATTAACTTCACTTTTCCCGACTATAATCGGGGAATTCAATGCAAATGGCAATGATTGTGGGACTTCATCCGCAGAAAAAAGTAAATGCATAACAAAGCCTGATATGAGCGCAAAAAATGTAATCGCAGACAACCAATGCAACTTATTTAGTGTCATTGAAAATCTAACGTTCTTTCCACGATATAGTAGTGTTAAACTCATAATTACTTAAATACTTTTCCAAAATAGAGTGGTTAATGGCACGTAAAACAAGAAAGCCTTCAGATATGTCAGAGCTCTTTCAATCATCGAAAGGCACTTTGGCACAAATAGCGGCAAAAACCAACTCTTTAACTATCTTGTCTGACATTGTACGCCAAACATGCCCTGACCTGCCAGCAGATGTCTGGCATATTGCCAATTTTAAGCAAAAATCTTTAGTCATTGAAGTGACTTCTGCCGTATGGAGCCAACGTTTACAGTTTGAACGAATGAATATTTGTCGTGAGCTCGCCATTGCCACTGATAACGCTTTCGAACAGATTGAAATTAAAGTCTCCCCTTATCGCAATAAAGTTACTTATCAAACGGAAGTAAAAGCGCAAGAACCTTTACAAATATCTAAAAACACCGCTGATCAATTATTGGCTGTGGCTAAAAATGCACCAGAGAGCTTAAAGAAAAAATTAGAAAAACTGGCTAGACACGCCCAAAAGAATCAAACATAACGGATCGTTAACTTCTGAAATAATTAAACCGTGTCCCTTCAATTAAAAAACCAGTCAATTGACTGGTTTTTTTAATATTTTTAGTTCAAAGGTTTGACTAAAAAGCCGCTGTAGCTACTTCTTGGTATTGTATAGGAGAGGGGGTTTCGTCTTCGTAAGTCACCCATTCCCAACTTTCTTTTTGTTTAAATACTTCTCTTAATAGAACATTATTTAAGCCATGTCCTGATTTAAAGGCATTTAACTCACCTAAAATACTATGACCACACATAAATAAATCGCCAATTGCGTCTAATATTTTGTGCTTAACAAATTCATCATCGTATCGAAGCTCGTCTTTATTAAGCATACGATATTCATCAAGCACAATGGCATTTTCTAAACTGCCACCTAAAGCTAAATCGTGCGAGCGGAGAAACTCGATATCACTCATAAAGCCAAAAGTTCGTGCTCGACTAATTTCTTTTATAAATGAGCAGCTTGATAAATCCATACTCATTGTTTGACACGTGTTCGATATAACAGGGTGATCAAATTCAATAGCAAAATTAATTTTAAAACCATGATGAGGTTTTAATTCTGCCCATTTATCGCCTTCTTCAACACGAATCGTTTTTGTAATGCGAATAAAGCGCTTTGCAGCAGCTAATGTTCTGATGCCTACCGATTGAATCAAATATACAAATGGTAATGCACTACCATCCATAATCGGGATCTCAGGAGAGTCAATTTCAACAATTAAGTTGTCAATTCCTAAACCTGCTGCAGCAGATAACAAGTGCTCGACGGTGGAAATCTTCACACCTTGTTCATTAACTAAACACGTACATAAAGTTGTTTCGCCCACAGCTTCAGGTGTTGCTGGAATTTCAACAACTGGATCAAGGTCGATACGGCGAAAAACAATACCGGTATTTGCGGGTGCAGGACGGAGAGTCAATTGCACCTTTTCACCTTTATGTAATCCAACCCCAAGGGCCGTTACACTTTCTTTTAATGTACGTTGTTTAATCATAAATGCCTTATTAAGCTTTTATTTCACTTTCAAATGCGCCGTCGTTTTTTGACGGGGGCATAATATAGCAAAAAAACTTAACAAAATCAAAATATCAGCTTTTAGCTACGCTTTATCCAAAACAAAACTGTTCAACCAGTTCTGTTCTAATGGCGAATCAGTAAGAATAACAATAGACCGTAAAGTTCAATATTATCATTCAACTATTTTTCGCTTATTAATCAGCCTGCTTTCGTAAAAATGCAGGTATATCTAAATAGTTCTCTATATCCGTTGCAGTTTGTACTTGTGCATTGCTGTCTTGCATTGTTATAGGTGCTGAATTTATTTCTGCTTGTGGGCTGGCAATAAACTCTTGTCCTACAGCAATTGGCGCAATAGTCGGTGCTGGGTTTACTAAGGTTATATCAGGCTTACGCTCAGCGCCAATACCAGTTGCAACAACTGTTACTCGTAATTCATTGCTCATTTCTGGGTCAATTACTGCACCAACTACCACAGTTGCATTTTCTGATGCAAACGCTTTTACTGCGTTACCAACCGTTTCAAATTCATCAATACTAATATCCATTCCAGCTGTAATATTAACCAAAATACCACGCGCGCCAGCTAAATCGACATCTTCAAGTAATGGACTTGAAATGGCTGCTTCTGCTGCTTCTTCCGCACGGTCTTCACCTGATGCAATACCAGATCCCATCATAGCCGTACCCATTTCTGACATTACTGTACGTACATCAGCAAAATCGACGTTGATTAAACCAGGACGCGTAATTAGCTCAGCAATACCTTGAACTGCACCTAACAAGACGTTATTGGCTGCTTTAAATGCGTCGAGTAATGAGGTTCCTGGGCCTAAAACTTTTAATAACTTTTCATTTGGAATCGTAATTAAAGAATCGACACTCTTCGACAAAAACTCGATACCTTGGTCCGCGTAGTTCATACGCTTCTTGCCTTCGAATGGGAACGGTTTAGTAACAACGGCAACCGTTAATATGCCCATTTCTTTAGCTATTTCTGCTACAACAGGTGCTGCTCCAGTTCCTGTACCACCCCCCATACCTGCGGCAATAAATATCATATCAGCACCTTGCAAGGTATCTCTGATGGTTTCGCGATCTTCTTCAGCACTTCTACGTCCAATTTCAGGATTTGCCCCCGCACCTAAACCTTTAGTGACGTCAGCGCCTAATTGCAATGTTACATTAGCGGCTGAATTACGTAATGCTTGTGAGTCAGTATTTGCTGTAATGAATTCTACACCTTCAATGGTTTGGCAAACCATGTGCTCAACTGCGTTACCGCCGCCTCCGCCAACACCAATGACTTTAATTATTGCTTCTTCGTTATGATCTTCCATTAGTTCAAACATTTTATTCTCTCCGATTTTTATTATGTTTTGTTCCACCAAAACTCGATTTATCTTTTCATTTTTTACCTGCTGCAGCAGGTAAGAAACACTTCTTCAATATATTGTTAATTATAAATGATTGTGCCTTTAAAACTCACCTTTAAACCAAGCTAATATTCTTGAAGTAATACTAGCAATACCTTCACTTCTCTTACTTTCTAGACTTTGTTGTTCACTTGCTTGCATACCGTAATGTAATAAGCCGACAACGGTTGAATAAGTTGAATCATCAACATATTCTTTTAAACCAATAGACTCTTTTGGTTTAGCTACTCGCACTGGCATTTGAAAAACTTCTTCAGCAAATTCGACAACACCTTCCATTTTCGCCGTACCACCTGTTAATACATAACCTGCGGCAATTTGATCTTCTAATCCTGCTTCACGTAACTCTTCTTGAATAAGTTCGAAAAGTTCATGGTAACGAGGTTCTACAACTTCAGCTAATGTGTGACGAGACATTGAACGAGCAGGACGTCCGCCAACGCTAGGAACTTCAATATTCTCTTCCATACTTACCATTTGACGAAGTGCACAAGCGTACTGCACTTTAATGTCTTCAGCGTGGCTTAACGGTGTTCTAAATATTTTTGCGATATCACTCGTGACCTGATTACCAGCAACAGGGATAACGGCTGTATGGCGTAAAGCGCCACCCGCGAATACGGCTATATCCATGGTGCCTGCGCCCATATCAACGACACAAATACCGAGCTCTTTTTCATCATCAGTTAAGGTTGCATAACTAGATGCTAACGCTGAAAAAATAAGTTGGTCTGCTTTTACTTCACAGCGCTCAACACATTTAACGATATTTTTTGCCATATCATTTGCACAAGTAACAATATGAACTTTAGCCTCCATACGAACACCTGACATACCAATAGGGCTTTTTATGCCATCTTGACAGTCAATACTGAATTCTTGTGGTAGAACATGCAACATACGGCGTTCAGCCGAAATAGGTACAGAACGTGCAGTGTGTATCACGTTATCAACATCTTCTTGTATAACTTCTTTGTCATTAATTGGCACCATACCGTTTTCATTTTGACAACTGATATGTTTACCTGAAATGCCTAAGTATACTGAACTTATTTGGCAATCAGCCATTAACTCAGCTTCGTTTATGGCACGTTGAATTGATTGAATAACTAAATTCAAATCGTTAACGCCGCCTTTATCCATGCCTCGTGCAGGTTGATTACCAACACCAACAATACTTAATTTATTGTCTAGCGTGATTTCACCCACAGCAACAGATATTTTCGATGTTCCGATGTCTAAACCTACAACAAGATTTCTTTCGTTTACTTTTGACATTAAGGTTAAGCTCTTTGTTTTTTCTCTGCGGTTTTCCAACCTACAGCGAGTCCGGTGTCATAACGTAAATCAACATAATCGACTTGTTGATTTTCTTTTTTTGTTTTTATTATTTGTGGATATACATCCATAAATCGTTGCACTCGCTCAATTCTATTCTCTCGACCTAAATTGAGCATTACACCGTTATTAAGCGTTAACTGCCACGAGTATCGTTCCGTAAGCAATAATTCATCAATTGATAATTCACCAAACTTTAATAACTTGCTTAAGTTAACAAAATTTTCTAATGCGATATCTTCACTACCTTCAGGACCATAAAAAGCGGGTAAAGCAGATTGTAAGCGTGTTGTATCTGCCTGAAATGCTTTACCATATTGATTAATCAAAAAATCTCCATTCCATAAAGCTATTGGTGTTTGGTCAACAACATAAATTTTCAATTCATTTGGCCACTTCTTTCGAACAGATACTGAATATACCCAAGGTAGTTCGGCAACTTTTTCTTGTATTTCATTTACATCAACATTAAAAAAGTTACCTAAATTAATATTGTCTATCGCGATTTCAATATCTTGTCTTATGGTAAATGGCATCTCGCCGCCAATAACAATAGAGGTTACAGGTGACGATTCATCAGACGAAATTTTATTATTTAAATACCAACTGAATGAAAAAATAGTAACAATCACAAGCACAAAAAACGATACTCCTAGCCAAAACGACCAGTGAAATGTTTCTTGTTGCTCTGTCACTGCAGTTCGCAATGACGTTTGTTTTTTGTTATTTTTTGTCATTATTATTTGGCCAGTTGTCCTGTGCTAATTTCAACTATTTTTGTCACCAATTCACTAAAATTTATACCATGTACTTTTGCTGATTTAGGGACTAATGAGGTTTCGGTCATCCCGGGCACTGTATTTACTTCAAGTAACTGCCATTGATTATCATTATTTCGCATAACGTCTACACGTCCCCAACCTTTTGCACCGGTAGCTTTAAAAGCTTTTAGTGCTAATACCTTTAACGCACTTTCATCTTCATCACTCAAACCTGAAGGACAGTGATATTGGGTTGTGGTTGACTGATACTTTGCTTCATAATCATAGAATTCACGCGGCGTTTCCATATGAATAGCAGGTAATGCTTCGTTACCTAAAATAGCCACTGTATATTCTGGCCCATTTATCCATGCTTCTATTAAAATTTCATCATCGTATTCAAATGCTGCCGTTAATGCTTGATGTAACTCATTAGCGGTTTGAGCTTTTGCCATACCAATACTTGAGCCTTCATTTGCAGGCTTTACCATGACCATATCGCCAAGTTTATTAAGTATTTTTGTCGCTTGAGTTTCTTGGTAATCGTTTTTGTCAACAATAGCGAATGGTGCCGTTGGCAAACCTTGCGCTTGGAAAACTTGTTTACTGCGAATTTTGTCCATTGATAAAGCGGAACCTAAAACATCAGAGCCTGTGTATGGGATCCCCATATACTGCAAAGCACCTTGCACACAACCGTCTTCACCACCCCGACCATGTAATGCGATAAAAACACGGTCGATATTACGTTTTGTTAAATCCGTTAAACAAAAGCCTTTTGTGTCAATTAACTCAACTTCAAAACCAGCTTCAAGTAACCCATCAGCAACAGCTTTTCCAGAATGGAGAGAAACCTCACGCTCAGCTGAGTCTCCCCCATATAAAACAGCTAACTTCTGGTTGTTAAGAGCCTTCATTTCCAGCTCCTTTAGTGTTAACTGTTAATAACGGGCTTTGTATGATTTTACGCGCAATTACCCCTATGGTTCCAGCACCTTGAGTGATCACCATATCGCCATCTTGTAATTGTGCGTGTAATAATTTTGCTAACTTTTCAGGGGCGCTTACATATATCGGTTCAATTTGACCACGTTGACGAATACTGCGCGCTAAACTTTTACTGTCAGCACTGCTAATAGGGGTTTCGCCTGCAGCGTAAACATCAAGTAGAAATAAACAGTCAACTTCAGAAAGCACTTCAACAAAATCTTCATATAAATCACGCGTTCTAGAATAACGATGCGGTTGAAAAATCATAACTAAACGCTTTTCAGGCCAACCATTTCTCATGGCTTTAATAGTTGCTTTTACTTCACGCGGATGATGTCCATAGTCATCAATCAGGACCATTTCACCCTTCTCTGTAGATAAATTAGCGAGTTGCTCGAAACGTCTACCAATTCCAGCAAACTTTTCTAATGCACTTACAATTGCTTCGTCGGCTACACCTTCATCTGTCGCAACAGCAATACTCGCTAATGCATTTAACACATTATGTTCGCCGGGGAGATTTACTGACATCTCGATATCATCGTAACCATCTCGCTGTACCGTAAAGTGGCTTACACCTCCACTTTGCGTGAAGTTTACCGCTCGTACATCAGCATCATCACTAAAGCCATAAGTGATCACTTGACGACTCATTCTTGGTATTAATTCACGTACTACTGCGTTATCAATACACACAACAGCTAAACCATAAAAGGGCAAATTGTGTAAAAACTCTATATACGTATCTTTAAGTTTTTCAAAATCACCTTGGTATGTTTCCATGTGATCTTCATCGATATTTGTGATCACTGAAACCATTGGTTGAAGGTGTAGAAATGAGGCGTCACTTTCATCTGCTTCTGCAATTAAATAACGACTAGTACCTAAACGTGCATTGGTACCTGCACTATTTAATAGTCCACCAATAACGAAGGTAGGATCTAAATCACCTTCGGCAAAAATGCTCGAAATCAAACTCGTTGTCGTTGTTTTTCCATGCGTACCCGCAATCGCAACGCCATGTCGAAAACGCATGAGTTCAGCTAACATTTCAGCTCGACGTACCACGGGAATACGTAACTTGTGAGCGTTTAATAATTCTGGATTATCGGTATTGATTGCTGTTGAAACGACAATCACACTAGCGCCAATAATGTTTTTTTCTGCGTGTCCGATAGTGATTTCTGCGCCTAAAGTCCTTAAACGAGTAACCACCTGATTTTCACCAATATCAGAGCCAGTAATTTTATAACCTTCATTGAGTAATACTTCAGCAATCCCCCCCATACCGGCGCCACCTATACCGACGAAATGAATACATTTAACGCGACGCATTTCAGGTATTTTAATAGGGGCTGTGTTATTTGAAATTTTGTTTTTCATTTTTGTTAATATCTTACTCATATGTGAACTAAGCCCGCGCAAGTATTTGCAACACGATTTGTTGCATCAGCATGAGCAGCGTCATGTGCGGCTTTCACCATAGATTGCACGACACTGTCGGAGACAAAGAGGCTGTTAAGCATTTGCGCTAAAGTTGTTCCGTTAAACTCTTTCTGTGGTAATAATTTTGCAGCACCACGAGAAACTAAGTACATCGCATTTTTTGTTTGATGGTCATCAACAGCATGGGGTAAAGGTACGAAAATAGCGGGTTTAGCCGCCATTGCTAATTCAGAAACGGTTAATGCACCCGCTCTGCAAATTACTACGTCAGCCCATTGATAAGCCGCAGCCATATCTTCAATAAATTCAGTGACTTTTACTTTGTCTTCAGCCATACCAAATTGTTGGTAGTTCATTAGGACTGTTGTTTGATTATCACGACCCGTTTGATGCCAAACGTTTATATTTTGTAGGTGAATTTGTTTCAACGCTTGTGGCACTGTATCGTTTAAAACTTTTGCTCCAAGACTACCGCCAACCACGAGTACTTTTTTACTGCCCGTAGGGTGCTCAGGTACAACAGGGGTTAAACCAGTTATTTCTTTACGTAATGGATTACCGACCACTTGATATTTAACACCTTTGCTAAATGCATTAGGAAATGCACTTAAGATGCTAGTCGCTATCTTAGCTAAATATCGATTAGTCATCCCCGCGACTGCATTTTGCTCATGCAGTACCAAAGGTATCCGCATTAACCAAGCGGCAAAACCACCGGGAGCACTTGCATATCCTCCCATTCCTAAGACAACATCAGGCTTTATTTTACGTAATATTGAGATTGACTGTATAACTGACTGTAATAATTTAAAAGGTGTTTTTACACGCTCAATCATGCTTTTATTGCGTACACCTGCAATATTAATAAATGATATCTCAAAGCCGTGTTCAGGAACGATTTCCGCTTCCATGCGTTTTTCAGTGCCAAGCCAATGTATAGTCCATCCTTCCGCTTGAAGCATTTCTGCCACCGCTATACCTGGAAAAATGTGCCCACCAGTACCACCTGCCATTACTAATAAAGTAGGTGACTTCTTACTAGTTCTTTCTTCAAATCCAGTCATATTGTTCGCCCTCCTTACGTTGTTCAGTTTCAGGTTTAATTGATTTTTTGCTTACTAAATCGCTTTTTTTTACTTTGCTTTTTTTCAATTTTTTCTTGCTTGTAGCTTGAATGCTTTGCAAACGAATTTCATGATCGATTCTCATTAAAATAAACACAGCCATCGTCATGACTATCATCGAGCTGCCGCCATAACTTAATAATGGCATGGTTAAGCCTTTGGTTGGCACAATACCTGCGCTAGCGCCTACATTAACCGCTGCCTGAAAACTCATCCAAATACCAATAGCATATGCAAAAAAACCTTCAAAATATTTCTCTTTCCGTAAAGCGGCACGCCCTAGCAGAAGCGCTTTTATGACTAAAAACATGCTCAGTAACAAGATCACACTAACGCCGACAAAACCAAACTCCTCTGCAACAACCGCCATAACAAAATCGGTATGTGCTTCAGGTAAATATTCTAGTTTTTGAATGCTATTTCCTAAACCTTGTCCAAATATTTCACCACGACCATACGCCATTAATGATTGAGTTAATTGATAACCACTGCCAAAAGGGTCTTGCCACGGGTCTAAGAAGCCAGTTACACGCGCCCAACGATAGGGAGAGAAATATGCGAGCGCGGATAATAAACTAATGCCAACCCCAGATACACAAGCAAATTGCCATATTTTTGCGCCAGCTAAAAATAACAAACCAAAAGTGGTGACAAACATCACAATAATAGTGCCTAAATCAGGCTGCATTAACAGCAATGCGCCAAGTATTCCAAAGACAACAAGGGGCTTAGCAAACCCTTTAACATTTTCCATCACTTCTTCGCGGCGACGCACTAAATAAGCGGATAAATAGCAAAAAAAGAATAATTTTGCCGGCTCTGCCGCTTGAATGGTAATAGGACCCACAACAATCCAACGGGTTGAACCATTTACCGTGCGCCCGATTATGAGGACTACTATGAGTAGTAAGATGCCAAGCAGTAACAAATGTCCACTATGCTTCTGCCAAAGGCTCATTGGTATGCTCATTGTTACAACGGCAACCCCTAAACTTAAACAAATATAAATAAAATGGCGTTCTACAAAGTGAAATGGGTCATTAAATAGTCGTTCAGCAACTGGCATTGAAGAACTTGCCACCATGACAAGACCAATCATATACATGCTAACAGCGAGTAATAAATAGGTACGATCAAACGTTGCATTACTTTGACTTTGATCTGCTGATAACCATTTGGGTATTTTGATGTTATCAAGGTGCGATAATACTGATGTTGTCATTAGTTCACCTCCCTCAATGATTGTGTTTCATTATCTCGGGAAAGCTTATTTACTGCGCTAACAAAAACATTGCCACGTTCTGCAAAGTTTTTAAACATATCAAAACTGGCACAAGCAGGCGAAAGTAAAACGACATCACCCGACTTAACAATATGACCAAGTGCGTTTACTGCTTCATCAATAGTACTGACTTTACGAGTTGCTATTTGTGCTTTATTCGCGATTAAAGCAATTTCATCACCGTCTTTACCTAAGGTGTAAACTTGAGTAACATTTTTAGATATGACTGATTTCAATGGAGAGAAATCTGCACCTTTCCCATCCCCTCCAGCAATAACGTACAAATTATTATCTGCTGACATGATTGCAGCTAATCCTTCTATCGCAGCAAGTGTTGCGCCGACATTAGTTGCTTTTGAGTCGTTAATCCATTGTACATTCTTATATTTCGACACGAGTTGACAGCGATGTGCTAAACCTTCAAATTTAACGATATGTGCTAACATTTCTTTAATTGGCCAACCTGCACTGTACCCTAATGCCAATACAGCTAAACAGTTCAGCGCATTATGTAAACCAGCAATAGGCAATTCGTCAACAGCTAGAAGTGATGTGGCCCCATACATTAATTGTGTTTTACCTGCAATAACTTCAAGTCCAAAGTTGCCTTCGGAGGCTAAACCTATCCCAAAAGATATAATATTCTTATTTGTTTCTTTAACATGAGTATTTACATCATCACGATTAATAACTGCAGTTTGGCATTGCTTATAAATACCCTGTTTAATCGCAATATAGTTTTCTATTGTCTTATGTCGGTCTAAATGATCATCACTGATATTTAAAACCGTTGCTGCAATAGCATTCATACTACTTAATGTTTCTAACTGAAAACTTGAAAGTTCTAAGATTAAGCAATCTAATGATTTTTGCGACTGTTCAAGAACTGGCACACCAATATTTCCGCCTATCTCAACTTTTTTACCCAGTCTTTGTCCAATAAAAGTTAATAAAGAAACAACCGTAGATTTACCATTTGACCCAGTTACTGCAAGAATAGGTGTCGTAGTATTTTGACAATAAAGCTCAATGTCGCCGGCAACAATACAGCTTTCACTTATTTCCTCAGCAATATCAGCAATAGAGGTATCAACACCAGGACTAACTAATAAAACATCAGCTGAGGCGATCAACGCTTTATCCCACCCACCTAAAGTTATATTTACGTTTGGAAATTCTTGCTGAAAATCTTCAACATTCACCGCATTATTACGACTGTCATTAACGGAACATGATAAGTCACTTTCTTTTAAATAACGCACACAAGACAACCCTGTTAACCCTGCACCGAGGACAACAATGTTTTTGGCTGTTAACTGCGCTATTGCTAGCGGAGCTTGTGAGGTTTGCTGTTTCATTTTATGCTTTAATACCTACTTCTATATTTCTATTATTGTTAACGAATTTGCTCTTAAATAAATCAGTATTAACGAAGTTTTAATGTTGCTAAGCCAATTAAAACCAATACTAAGGAGATGATCCAAAAACGGACAATAACTCTAGGCTCTGGCCAACCTTTTAATTCGTAATGATGGTGAATTGGTGCCATACGAAAAATGCGTTGACCACGTAATTTATAAGAGCCAACTTGTAAAATAACTGAGACGGTTTCCATGACGAAAACACCACCCATAATAAATAATACTAATTCTTGTCTAACTAGCACCGCGATAACACCTAGCGCAGCTCCTAATGATAAAGATCCAACATCACCCATAAACACTTGTGCAGGATATGTGTTGAACCATAAAAACCCTAAACCTGCCCCGACAATAGCGGTACAGACAATCACTAATTCACTCGCCATTGCGATATGAGGTATATGCAAATATTCAGAGAAATTTGCGTGGCCTGTCATATAGGCAAAAATTGCAAATGCACCTGCAACCATTATAGTTGGCACAATAGCTAATCCATCTAAACCATCTGTTAAGTTGACAGCGTTACTTGTTCCTACAATGACGAAATAAGTCATCAAAACATAGAAAATGCCAAGTTGCGGTAATACATCTTTTACAAACGGAATAAGCAAGCTTGTTTCTTCTGGACTTTGAGAAAAATAATACAAAAACAATGCTGTAGCCAAACCGGCAACGGTTTGCCAAAAATATTTCCAACGAGCAATTAAACCATTCGAGTCTTTACGAATGACTTTACGATAATCATCAACAAAACCAATGATCCCAAAACTTGTGATAACAAAAAGTACTACCCAAACATAGGTATTAGTTAAATCTGCCCATAATAAAACGCTGATTACGATGGCGGCTAAAATCAAAATGCCCCCCATCGTTGGCGTTCCTGTTTTTACTAAGTGACTTTCAGGACCATCATCTCTTACCACTTGACCAACTTGCATGTTTTGCAAATACCGGATCAGTTTAGGCCCGAAATACAATGATATAATGAGTGCTGTCAATGTACTGACAATTGCTCTGAACGTCAGGTAAGAAAATACATTAAAAAAACTATAATACTGGGTTAAATATTCACTAAGCCAAACTAGCATGAACTTTTCTCCGAGGAATTTTTTTCTAAAGTTGACGAAGTTTTTTCTGCACTTTCACGCCAGTTCATAATTTCTTTCACTACATTTTCCATACGGGCGCTACGCGAACCTTTAACTAAAATTGATATGTTTCGATCTTCATTTTCTAATAACGAAATTAAGCAGCTTATTAACTGTGATTTTTCACTAAAGTGTTGTCCATTAAAGGCATCAGCTGTACTTTGACTTAACACACCAATCGTTAACAAATCATCAATTTTGCATGCTTTTGCGTATTCACCAACTTCTTGATGATAACTACGCGCTTGTGCGCCTAACTCTCCCATGTCGCCAAGAATAAGTATGCGTCGCCCTGAATAGCTAGACAATAAATCAGTCGCTGCTTTTATTGATTCGACGTTAGCATTGTAGGTATCATCAATTAATTTAAATGTATCGCTTAATTGATGTAAATTCATCCGTCCTTGAACAGGTGACATATCAACTAAACCTAAGTGAATATCTTCAAGCTTTGCACCAAACTCTAGCGCAATCGTCGCCGCTGCAACGGCATTACAAACATTGTGCTTACCAGGTACCGTTAATTCGACAAACGTATTACCTAGATATGTATTTAATTTGAAGCGAGCACAGCCATTTTCATCAAGTACTACCTCACTAGAAAAGCAATCAGCTTTTTGAAAGCATGAGAATTTTCTAACCTTTTTGTCGGTTAAACGCCATTGCCATTTATTTGCCAATTTACAATCTAGATTATAAAGCGCGACACCGTTACTATTTAATCCTTCAAAAATTTCACCTTTAGCACGCGCAACACCACATAAATCGCCAAATCCTTCTAAATGAGCTGCTGCAACATTATTAATAACCGCAACATCAGGTTTAACCAATGATGAGGTATAAGCTATTTCACCCATATGGTTTGCGCCTAACTCAACTACTGCAAAATTATGTTGTTGCTCAAGACGTAATAATGTCAGTGGTACGCCGATATCGTTATTGAAATTGCCTTTCGTGGCTAATACATTACCTATACGTGATAAAATAGCAGCGACCATTTCTTTAACGGTGGTTTTTCCGCTGCTGCCTGTAATAGCAACCGTTTTAGGTGCAACTTTTTCTTTCACATACGCAGCAATTTCGCCTAAAGCTTTGTGCGTATCTTTAACGATAATTTGAGGAATATCCAATTCACACTGATGATCGACAATAACGGCTGCACAACCTAACATTACAGCTTTATTAAGAAAGCGATGTGCATCAAAATTAGGGCCTTTCAGCGCTAGAAACAACTCGCCTTTTATCAATGCACGACTATCTGTATTGATACTTTCAATGGTTATATTTTTTCCAACAAGCTCGCCATCAATGGCTAGAGCAATTTCGGTTAAGCATAATGGGATCATAAGATAGCCCCTTCTGTTTCATTTTCTTGTTGGTAACGTTCATAAATAGATTCGACAAATTTACGTTCGTTATAATTGATTTGGTCATTGCCTATTATGATGTATTCTTCATGACCTTTACCGGCTAGCAAAATCATGTCATCTTTTTTAGCTTTCGCTAACGTTGCAATGATTGCTAATTCACGATCTAATAAAACAGTGACTCTTTCTGGTTTAACGCAACCTTTCAGCATATCTGCAACAATATCTTCAGCTTGTTCATTTCTAGGGTTGTCGGTAGTAAACACAATATGATCCGCACCATTTTCTGCTGCTTGTGCCATTAATGGTCGTTTGCCTTTATCTCTGTCTCCACCACAGCCAAAGACAACCCATAAATCCCCTTCACAATGGCTACGACATGCATGTAATGCACTGACTAATGCATCGGGAGTATGAGCGTAATCTACAATGGTGGTCGTTTTATTATCCGCTTTGAATGCTTCCATACGTCCGATAATAGGTGTCAATGATTTCACCGCTAAAGCTATATCACTTAATGGCATGTGTTTGCTGAGTAGAACAGCGATTGCAGCGAGTAAATTTTCAATGTTGAAATCACCCATTAGTGCACTTTCAATCTTATGTTGACCTAGATGTGTATTAAGCGTGAATTCAACACCACTCGCCTTCGCTTTGATTTCTGTTGCTTGTACATAGGTCGAATAGTTTGAAATAGTCGGCGACTTGCCATAAACAACAACGGGCTGTTTATTAGGCCAATGACTAAGCCAATTTATAGCTTGTTCATCATCACCATTCACAATGGCTATTTGTGAAGATTTTTGGCTAAATATTTTGTATTTAGCCTCAGCATAATTTTCCATCGTTATATGATAATCAAGATGATCACGTGTCAGATTAGTAAACACTGCAATATCGAGTAAATCAGCGGTCACACGTCTTTGTTCAAGCGCATGAGACGATATTTCCATCGCGACATTTTTACAGTTATCAACTGAAAAAGCAGCCAATAAGTGATGCAACTGTGTAGCCGCTGGAGTTGTATTCTCAAGCGGTTGTAATCCGTCAATTTGTCCTGCGCCATTGGTACCTATAACAGCCGTTCTCTCTTGGCAACTTGCCAGCAATTTTGAAATTATTTGACTGGTGCTTGTTTTACCATTAGTACCCGTGATGCCGATCATTGTCATATTTTGCTGCGGATTTTGATAATAAACTTTGGCAAGTGAAAAAAGCTGTTCATTTAATTTATAAAAAGATACTTGTGGAATTTTTCGGGTTGAATCTTCTACAGGTAAAAAAGTAACTTGTCCATGTTGGTCAGCACTTTTACATTCAGAGATAATGAGTGAACTACCTGATTTTACTGCTTGAACGATAAAATCATTACCATTTTTCTGGCTGCCAATTACCGCACAAAAAACATCACCTGTTTTTACCTTACGGGTATCGTTAACTAAATCACCTAAACTAGTTGGCAGTTCTGACTGTTCATTTAAAAGTGCAGTTGGCAAATTAAAGGTACGAAAAACATCAAATAATTTTTCTTGGCTCAATGAGAAAGCAAACTCAGACATCAGCTTGCTCCTTATTAGTTTTTAATACTGGTTTAACTTTAGTAGGAACAGTACCGTTATTATGACTAGAACTAGCATCGGCAACACGTTTTGCATCTGGTGCAATATTTAGCACTCGTAATGCGCCTTTCATCACTCTTGAAAAAACTGGGGAAGCAATTTCACCACCGTGATAAAGATCACCGCCCGGTTCGTTGATAACCACAACCACAACAATCTCAGGATTTGAAATAGGCGCAATACCAGCAAACAAGCCAACGTAATCATTACCATAACCGCCTGCAAAGGCTTTTATTGCTGTGCCTGTTTTTCCACCTACGCGGTAACCTTCTACTTTTGCATTAGGAGTATGGTCATTCACCACACTCTCTAACATCGAAACAACTTCAAGACTGGATTGCTGAGAAAAAATACGTTCATCTGGCAGCGGTAAGGTGTCAAGTGTGCCTTTCTTAATAATAGTTAATGGTTTTTTAATACCACCATTTGCTAACGTTGAATAAAATTTAGCCAGTTGCAACGGGGTTAATGCGACACCGTGGCCAAAGGACAATGTAGATAATTCAAATTTTGACCAACGTTGACGATCATGCATTATGCCAGCGCTTTCGCCAACCAAGTCAATACCTGTTTTCTCACCAAAACCTGCATCAAAAAACTTATCAAGTAAATATGCTTTAGGTACTGAAAGTGCTAATTTAGCAGTGCCCATATTTGACGAGTGCACTAAAATATCAGTTAGGGTCAATTTCCCGCGGTTAATTGGATCACTCACTCGGCGACCACCTAAGCGCATCCAACCAGGGTTGGTATCAATAATACTGTTTGCGTATACCGAGCCGAACTCTAATGCAGTTAATGCAGTTAATGGTTTTAACGTTGAACCGGGTTCATAAAAGTCAGTAATGGCGCGATTTCTAAAACGATGTGGAGCAGTATTTCGACGATTATTAGGGTTATAAGATGGGCTGTTGACTAATGCTAAAATTTCCCCTGTGTGTACATTAGTAACAACAACTGAACCTGATGTCGCTTTAAATGCCTTCACTGCACCTTTTAGCTCTTTGTAGGCAATGGCTTGAATACGTTGGTCAATACTTAAAACTATGTCTGTAGGCTGAGTAGATGCTTGCTCAGAAAGTATTTCAATTTTTCGTCCTTTGCCATCCTTTCGATATTTTTTGTTACCATCGGTACCCGTAAGCAATTGGTTATAAACATTTTCAACGCCTTCAATACCTTTATCATCTACATTGGTAAAACCTACAACATGGGCGCTAATTTCTCCAGAAGGATAGAAACGCTTTGACTCTTTACGTAGGTGAATACCGGGGATTTTTAGCTCTTTAATATATGTTGCCATCGCAGGTGATACTTTACGTTCAACATATACAAAACGCTTACCTGGGTTTTTAACGATACGTGAGGTTAATTTACTGACATCACGCCCTAAAACATCAGCGAGTGCCTGCCAATGTTCTTTCATTGTCAGTGCATTATTTTCCATGATAACTTTAGGATCAGCCCAAACAGTTTCTACCGGAACACTTATTGCGAGTTCAAGGCCATTACGATCAACAATAGATCCACGCTGTACTGTATGAGCAGCAGTACGTAATGAGCGCAAATCCCCTTGCCTTTTCAACATGTCAGGTTCAATGATTTGGATGTATGCGCTACGAGCAAGTAGACCAGCATAAACAAACACAATTACGCCAACAACAACGTAAAAACGCCATGCCACCGAAATTTGCTGTTTATCTGATTGTTTCTTCACTACTTTACTCATTCTTGTTTAATAATGACTTCCGAATTTATATTCGGTCTTTTCATTTGTAATAACTTTCTAGCTTTGGTTTCTATCGTACTGTGCTCTGCTAGACTATTTTGCTCTAACACTAAATTTCGCCATTCAATATCTAATTCATCTCTTTCTGTTAAGAGAATTTCCAAACCACTCGTGGTCTGGCGATTTAAATGGGTAAAATAAATTACCGAAAACGCCGATATCACGACCATTATTAACAACAAATATATGAATATATGCCGTTGAATGTCGTACCAAATATCTAGTGCTAGCGACATTTTCGAGTTTGCCATAACTATAAAATCCGCATTAATGCGCTAATCTCATTGCAACCCGCATAACTGAACTTCGTGAACGTTTATTTTCTTCAACTTCACTTTCACTCGGTTTTAACCGACGGCCAATAAGCTCTAACTTTTTACCTTTATTTAACTCTTCCTCACTAATGGGCAAACCGCGAGGTACTTTTCTCCCTTGAGAGTGCTTTTTCATAAATTGTTTAACGAGACGATCTTCCAAAGAATGAAAGCTAATAACCACTAAGCGGCCATTTTCAGCCAGTACCGATAATGACGAAGCAAGTACTTTTTCAATTTGCTCTAATTCACTATTGATATAGATACGAATGGCTTGGAAGCTTCGTGTTGCTGGGTGTTTCTTTATTTCACGTTGTGGTGCTGTAGTTTTGATTATTTTGGCTAATTGGCCAGTACGTGTATAAGGTGTTTCTTCACGTGTATCAACAATAGCGTTAGCAATTCGCCAAGCGTGCTTTTCTTCACCAAAGGTCCGCAAGACCCACGTAATATCTTCAACATCAGCAACCGCAAGCCATTCAGCAGCGGTTTGACCACGAGAAGTATCCATACGCATATCGAGTGGACCATCATTCATAAAACTAAAGCCACGTTCGGCTTCGTCTAATTGTGGGGAAGATACACCTAGATCCAGTAAAATACCGTCAACTTTTTCAAGTAGATGGTGCTTTTCTGCAATGTTTTCTAAGTCTGCAAAACCTTCGTGTTCAATGGTAAAACGCGTATCGTCAGCAAACTTTTCAGCTGCTTTAATCGCAGTAAGATCTCGGTCAATGGCGATAAGACGTCCATTTTCGGAGAGTTGAGAAAGAATAAGGGCTGAATGACCACCTCGACCAAAAGTACAGTCGATATAAGTGCCATCAGGGTTAATAGCGAGTCCGGTAACTGCTTCGTCAAGCAATACGGATATGTGTGACGTATCTAATTTCATTAATGGTAACACCAAGTTACGTAATACCAAGGGATCAATTCGGTATTGGGTTTATTAACTATCTTTTATCGTTTTTCTTTTTTCTTTTCTATTTAGAGTGATAAATCTAACAAGCGTTCAGTCAGCTCAATTTCCCCCGACTGAATTTGGCTAATGCCTTTTTGCATTTGCGCTTGCCATGCACTTTCACTCCAAATTTCAAATTTTTTCAATTGTCCAACTAACATGACGCTTTTTTCTAAGTTCGCATGCTGACGCAACGGACCATTGATTAATAAGCGACCACTTTTATCAATCTCACAATCTGAGGCATTACCTAAAAGGACTTGCTGTAACAATCGTTCTTGTGGATTCATGCTTGATAAATTACACAATTTCAGTTCAATTTCTTCCCATTCAGGAAGCGGGTAGAGAAGTAAGCAGGCGTGTTGGATATCTACGGTACAAACCATTTTTCCTTGGCAATCAGCAAATAGCTCATCGCGGTACTTGGTAGGTACCGTAATTCTATTTTTGCTGTCGAGCGTAATTGCGCTAGTGCCTCTAAACATAAACCTGCTTTATTATTTTAGTAATCGTTGATGATCCACTAATACCCACTAATTCCCACAATGATACAGTTTAGTGAGAAAAGTAAAGTCATGTCAAGCAAATATTGGTTTAAATGATCTGGCCAAACACCAATAAAATTAAGGCTTTTAGCAAAGTTGATGAATTTGTGGGGTTTTGTGGATCCTTGCCCCAAAATATGTGTAAAAATTAAATTTTTTGATAGTTTTTAAAGAAAACAAGAACGGTTAGCGAGTGCTTACTTGATACCGACTAGTCCTATTATTAACAACCAAAAAGCAAAAAATAATTTCAACTTGGTTGCAGAAAGATGAGTCACCAGTGTCTTAGCAAAAACACCGCCAAGTACTGCACCCGGACCAGCAAATAAGACCACTTGCCAGTAAACTTCAAATTGAATAAGCGTATGTTGCCAAATAGCCGCCCACACTGTAAAAGCTGAAACAATAACGGCAGCTGCAACCGCCATGCTAATATCAAAACGACGGAGGATTAAATATATGGCCAATAATTCGCCTACGCCAACCGATAACCAGGCAGTCAGAGAGCCGCCAAATAAACCTATAAATATTAAAGCGAGCCAATCAAAAAGATAAAGTTGGCTACGTTCTCTATGCGGTTTTATGAAATAAACGGTAACAATGATAAATAGCCCTAACACCAAGGAAAACCAGCTAAAACTTTGATGCAAAGAAGTAGGTGATGTTAGTTGAATCCCATAAACTAACCAAATACCAATAATTGAACAAACACTGGTAATACTAATGATACGTTTGAAACCTTGCCACAAACGTAACTGTGTTTTTTCTTTTTTATAATGAAACCACCAAGTGAAGGCTCCTGCGGTCATACCAAAACATTGAATAGCGAAACTAGTCGCAACAGATTGTTGCTCGGTAAAATTTAACTCATTAAATAATGGGATGAAGACCACCCCACCACCGGCCCCGGTCGAGTTGGCAAAGATAGCACCAAGCACACCAATAAAGCTGAATAAGCCAAATTCATTTACATCTTCGAACGTTATCGGAGACAGTAACAAGATTAGAAACCAGATAACAATAAAGGGTAGAATAAATTTGGGGTTGGTTAAGCGAAGAAAACTCATCAAATGTTAATGCTTGTACTGATGCTTTAGTTTTTCAGAGAGAAACAACACCGCTTCTTCTGATAAGTTATTGTTAGAAATATAACTACGCCCTTTAGCATGTTTTATTAACCAACCTAATTTGGTCATTTCCATTGAAAGTACCTCTGACCATAATAAAGTTAGGCTGGCATAAAAAGATTTACTCACTATACCGTCTTCATCAATAGTCAAATCAACATTACCTTTTGCAGCTTTGCTGAGCATTTGACGCATGACCCACCAAGGTTTTTGATAATAACTACTTACCGCTTCAAGGATACCCATTGCAAAAACAAACCATGCAGCATAGGGATTCATTTTTGTGAACAACACCAATAACATGCCAGCGAGAATTAGGACCACTGATTTTTTATACGCGTGAAAAGGGGTGAGGATAATAGCAGACTCGCTGTAACACTCTTGAAAATGAGCTTTGTCTAGTTGGTATGTCGTTGAATAGGAAAAAGGCTGTTGCATAGTAGTTAGAAAACTAAAGTAAAATAATGATGATATTTTACCTTAGTTTCTAACCAATGATGAAGTAAATAGTGATTAAATATCGTTACTACTTAGCCTTCATCATTTGGGGTTGGGGTAACTATGCCTTCCGTTGAACTTGCTTCAAGGACCATTTCCACTTCAACACGGTCGACACGTTGTAAACCTCTTGGTAATTTATTGCCGCGTCGGCCTCGATCTCCTCTATAGTGTTCAACATCACTCGGTTTTAACGTTAATTTACGTTTACCCGCATGCAATGTTACTGAACTATCAGGTGAAATAACGTTAAGTATGGAAACAAACTCTTCACGACTTTTTGCTCGGGCAGAAGATATATTAATAATTTTATTACCTTTACCTTTACTCAATATAGGTAAGTCTTTAACCGGAAATACCAGCATTCGACCTTCCGAGGTAATGGCAAGCAATAACATATTTTCCATATCGACAATCGGTAAAGGTGTATTTACTTTAGCATTCGCCGGTAAACTCAATAATGCCTTACCGTTTTTATTACGACTGATCATGTCAGAGAATTGTCCGACAAAGCCATAGCCTGCGTCACTACTTAGTAAGTACTTACTCTCATCAGAAGCCATCAAGCTAGTTACAAAAGTTTCACCTGTTGATAAACTGAAACGCCCAGTTAATGGTTCTCCTTGGCTTCTTGCTGTGGGTAAAGTGTGAGCGTCCGTTGTATAAGCACGCCCTGTAGAATCAATAAAGACCACAGGATGATTACTTCGCCCTTTTGATGAACATAAATAGCTGTCACCGGATTTATAACTCAGCGCTTCAGGTTCTATATCATGGCCTTTGGCACAACGAGCCCAACCTTTATCAGAAACAACAACAGTGACAGCTTCACTCGGTACTAAATCTTTTTCAGAAAGTGCTTTTGCTTCACTTCGCTCAATAAGAATAGAACGGCGATCATCACCATATTTCTCTGCCGCTTCTTGAATTTCTTTTTTCATTAGCGTGTTCATGCGCGCTGTTGAATTTAATATTTTTTCTAGATATTCACGTTCTACATTGAGTTCGGCTTGCTCTGCTCTTATTTTAATTTCTTCAAGTTTAGCAAGTTGGCGAAGTTTAATTTCTAATATTGATTCAGCTTGGCGTTCTGACAAATCAAAACGAGAAATTAATTCTGCTTTGGGTTTGTCAAAGTTACGAATAATCTCAATCACTTCATCAATATTAAGATAAGCGATCAATAAACCATCTAATAAATGTAAACGCGCTAATACTTTATCGAGGCGGTGTTGCAAGCGACGACGTACGGTTTCACGACGATACTCAAGCCATTCAGAGAGAATGACACGCAAGTCTTTTACGGCGGGTTTATTATTCAACCCAATCATATTCAAGTTAACACGGTAACTTTTTTCTAAATCGGTACTCGCAAACAAGTGATTCATTAGTTGTTCGACATCAACACGATTAGAACGAGGGATCACGACTAAGCGGGTTGGGTTTTCATGATCAGATTCGTCACGTAAATCAACCACCATAGGTAATTTCTTCGCGGTCATCTGTCCAGCAATTTGTTCGAGTATTTTCCCGCCTGAAGCTTGATGAGGTAACGATGTAATAACAATGTCACCCTGCACAACTTCATAAATAGCACGCATTTTTATGCTGCCTTTACCGGTACGATAGATTTTTTCAATATCTGCTTTAGGCGTAATTATTTCAGCATCGGTTGGGTAATCTGGGCCTTTAACGTATTCCAGTAAATCACTAATATCTGCTTTAGGTTTTTCAATAAGATGAACACAAGCATTTGCAACTTCACGTACATTATGGGGTGGTATATCGGTGGCCATACCAACCGCAATTCCCGTAATACCATTTAATAATATATGAGGTAATCGCGCAGGTAATGTTTTAGGTTCGTTCATGGTGCCGTCAAAATTTGGCGTCCAATCAACTGTGCCTTGCCCTAATTCTGCAAGTAAAACTTCACTAAAGCGTGATAAACGTGATTCGGTATAACGCATAGCAGCGAAAGATTTCGGGTCATCTGGTGCTCCCCAATTTCCTTGTCCGTCAACTAATGGATATCGATAGGAAAACGGCTGTGCCATTAATACCATTGCCTCATAACAAGCGGAATCGCCATGTGGATGGAATTTACCTAACACATCGCCAACAGTACGCGCTGACTTTTTGTATTTGGCACTGGCAGACAAACCTAATTCAGACATGGCATAAACAATACGTCTTTGTACTGGTTTCAAGCCATCACCAATATGTGGCAAGGCTCGGTCCATGATCACGTACATCGAGTAGTTTAAATAAGACTCTTCGGTGAATTGTCGAAGTGGTCGCTGTTCAATACCTTCAAGGCTAAAATTAAGCGCGTCTGACATGAATTATTTCCTGAGTTGTCTCCCTCTAAACCTACGGCTTTAAGGATGACTTTGATTATTATTTTTATATTATATACGGCTAGTCTCTAGCTTATATGATTATACGGGACGGGAAAATACTTCTTTACAAATATGGCTAAATTAGTCGACATTGTTTTTGGTTTGGTCATTAAACTGACAAACAAGATTACGACCATTGGCCTTGGCAAAATACATGGCTATATCCGCAGCATTAAGTAAATCATCAAAACTTGTATCAACTTGATCTAAACAAGCAACACCAATACTTACGGTGAGTTTTTGTTTAATATTAAATTCAGACAAATCTTTATTTGCTACTTTTTCGCGTAAACGTTCGGCTATAGCCTTAGCTTCATCACAACCGACTCCAGGAAGCATTCCAACAAATTCTTCACCACCTAGTCGAGCAAAAAGATCTCTAGAGCGCATCGTTTCACTACCTAACTCGGCAATTATTTTTATTATTTCGTCACCAATATCATGGCCATAATTGTCATTTATATTTTTGAAAAAATCTACATCGAGAAGAATGACACTTAAATTTTGCTTTTCATTCTTAGCAAGCTCAACGGCTTCAGCTCCTTTTTCAAATAGCGTACGTCGATTATACAAATGAGTAAGGCTATCCGTTTTCGCTAAATATTTTAATTTTTTTCTTACCTTCATTTGTCTCGATAAAAGTATAAGAAAAACCATAATAGTAATGACTAAAATTATAATATTTCGTTGTTGAGTAAATTGTTTATTTTCTGCGGCAATAATTTTTAAACGTTTAATTTTGTTCTGATTCTCTAACAACTCGTTTTGTCTTATCTTATAATCTGTTTCATAAATGTCATTAAGTTCTTCAATTTTTTCAATTCTCGTTTCATCAAAATACCGATAACCACCTTGTATATATTTTTTCTTATATTCAAAAGCTTTTTTAAAATCACCTAATGCAGCAAAAGATTTAGCAAAGATAAAATTAGCTTTTGAAAACTCAGGTAAATCAAGTTGTTTAGCGGGGATTTTATCTAGAAGATCGAGTGTTTTTTTAAGCCAGGTTATTGCCTGCTCGTTTTGATGTGAATTATGTGCGATTAATCCGTGTATTAAGAATATTAAATAATGTTCAGCTGCATTAAAAGTAGCGCTAATATCTTCAAGTTGTAATAACAGGTCTTCAATTTGGGTCGAGCTATTTTTAGGCTCTTCTTGTACAAGTGCTAATAAAGATAAAATACGATCATTAACTGGTAGAGGTTCTTTACTGTTTAAAATATCATTTGTGTCTGTAGTTACACTTGCATTATTACTTTCTTGAGCAGTTTCTTCAGCACTAACAAGGGGATTAGCGCTTGAATAAAATGACACATTTACTAAGAGAATCACTAAAAATGTACGTAATAATATATTGGAAAAACAGAAAGATTTCATTAAAAACACACCCTATTTCTGCCTTCACTTTTTGCTTGGTACATTTTAATATCCGCGTCTTTTATTAATTGTGTAAAACTCTCTGTATTTTCTCTTTTATAAGACGAAATTCCAATGCTTACAGTAACTTTCTCGTCGATTTTATTTAATATAATTTGATTTTGAAAGGTTAATCGCAATCTTTCTGCTACTTCATATGCATCTTCTATCGATGTTTTTGGTAATAAACAAATAAATTCTTCACCGCCAAAGCGTCCGAAACAATCATTTGTCCTCATAATAAGATTGGCCATTCCGGCAATTTCTTTTAAAACATGGTCACCTTTTTTATGACCAAAATTGTCATTAATAACTTTAAAGTTATCAACATCAATCATTAAAACACTAAAGTTTTGTTGTTCTTTTTGGGTTGTTCTAAATATATTTTCCCCAAGTTCAACTAACCGACGACGATTAATGACACCGGTTAAATCATCAATCTGACTAACGCGTAATAAATTCTTTTGTCCTTGAACCATTTTAAGCAAAAACCACGCAAGTGCTAACATTACCAAGGCAACAAATACGATTAATGATTGTAAGTTTTTTTCATGATAAGTCATCTCATTTAGCTGAATAACCTGAACTGCTTGTTCTTGTTCTAATAATTTGTTTTTCAAATCAGCTTGCTTACTTTCATAACGCAATCGTAACTCTTCCACCTTCTCCATATTTATATTGTGTTTGTCATTAAATAAACGCGTGATAAATTGCGACTGTTTTCTATAAGCTTGTTGATATTTTTCAGTTTTATAATAAATTTCAGACTGTAAATACATTAGATTGTAGTGATAGAAGGTATTCTTTGTTTGACTATTTTTTGCCAATAGGTTTTCCGCTATTCTTAAACTTTCTAGCGCCTCATCATAATGCTCCATCGCTTCAAGTACGAAAGCTTTTTCTACGGTAAAGTGAATAGGTGCATTATGTTGCTGCGCTCCTTCCATATATTGTTCAGCCAAAGTGATATATTGGTAAGCAGTTTCTGTATCAGGTTTTTCTTTCTTTACATGTGCTATCGCCATGCGCGTATATACTCCCCCTAATATTTCATTATTACTAAGTTTCGCAGCATTTTTGATTAATTCTTCTAACATGGGAATCGCTTGCTCATAACGCCCTTCCTCCATGTGGATAACAGCGATATTTTGCAGGCTATTTAATGCATATAAGTGCATACCTGCTTTGATAAATTGTTCGTAAGAAGCTTGAAAAAAGTTTAATGCTTTTTCATTTTGATACATATATGAATATAAAATACCGAGCTCGGAATTTACTGAACCTTTTAATTCTGCATTATCTAGGGCATTCGCTATAGAAAGTGCATCATTGAGCATGACCATTGATTGTTCATATTGCTCAGTAAGATAATAAATTGCACCTAAATTTATCAGACCATCTGTAATATATTTTTTATCATCTAAAGATTCAGCAACTTCTAAGCCATTAAGGTAGTTTTCAATCGCACCTTGGCTGTCACCTAAACTTTCTTTTGAAAAACCACGCAAATAAGAGAGTTCTGAAATTAATATGGTCGGACTCGTTAAAGATTGCGCGATACGTAACCCATGAGATGCAGCACTGAGTGCTAATTTAAATTGAGATGTTTCAATATATATAGCTGACAGCACTTGATAATACTTCACTTGGTTTCCAACGCTCAATGCACCAATATTTGCTTGGTAAGAATCAAGTAACACAAATGCATCTGTAATATTTGTTTTTTGTAATTTTTCAACGCGCTCGACAAAAAGGCTGAATTCCCGATTAATTTTGCCGTCATCTGCCAAAGTTTGCATAGATATGAATAAATAGCTAAGTAGAAAACAAAAGTGCAAGGCAACTTGTTTGTAACGTTTTTTTAACAAATTCAACCTCTTATTTATCATTTCGTTATCGCACGATGGATTTCAGTAGCAGTATAAAACGATTTAAAGCGAATGATAAACCGTTATTTATAATTAATTATTTTTCATTTACCCTGAGGAAAAATAAAACTAGAACATGCGCAACTTTTCCTATAAATTAGCAACGTTTTTAGCATTATAATGTCCCTGTAGCTCAGCTGGATAGAGCAAGCGCCTCCTAAGCGCTAGGTCGGACGTTCGAATCGTCTCAGGGACGCCAAAATTACTATTTCGAACGCTCAACAAAACACAAAAACCTCATTAAAAACAACACTTATATAGTGAATTACGGTTATTAACGATTAATGATAACTTGTAATAATCACGGTTTATTGTAACACCAGTCCTTACTTTGAAATCCCAGTGTTACAATTATGGCATAAACAACTAAATCTCTAACCTATACAGAAGTCAGTAAAGCCAAACCTAAAAGCAAAGAATATAACCTTGCCGATGGCGAAGAGTTAGCGCTTAGATTTTAGCCTCAAGGTTCTAAATTATGGATCTTCAACTATTTTCGCCCCTTTACCAAAAAGCGGGCAAATATTAGTTTTGGCAATTACCCCGATGTTTCGTTAGCTGAGGCCAGAGAAAAACGTACGAATGCTAGAAAGTTATTGGCTAAAGATGTTGTCCCCAAAACCCATAAATAAGGAATTACCCAAGAGAAGAAAATCGAATTAAACGACAGCCTGTTAAAGGTTGCTGAAAATTGGTTTGAATTAAAATAGAAAACCATTGACAAAAAAAACCGCTAACGACACTTGGAATTCGCTAAACAATCATATATTCCCAAAACTAGGTAAGCACCCCATTACCGCTTTAACACCTGTTATTGTGATTGATGCGATGAGGGCAGTCGCGAACAAAGGCAGTTTGTTTATTATTAAAAGACTTTACCAGCGACCAAATGAAATAATGACCTACTCTGCCAATGTTGGTTTAATTGAAAGCAATCCGTTAACCGGTATTTTAAAAGCCTTTGAAGCACCAAAGAAACAACATTACCCCACCATAAAGCCTTAAGAGCTGCCAAAGTTAATGGCAGATCTCAGCTATTCAACATTAAGACGAGTAACGCGCTTATTAATTGAATGGCAACTTCATACAATGGTTCACTCAAATGAATCCGCTACCGCAAAGTGGGCTGATATTGATATTGAAAACGCATGTTGGGGAATTCCTGGCGATGTAATGACAATGAACAAGCCGCATATTGTACCGCTTACCTCACAAACCCTAACGATATTAGAAGGTGTCAAGCCTGTTAGTGCTGACAATGACTATATATTTCCTGTGGATAGAAACCTGAAAGGCCATGCCAATATCGCTTTCTCATTTATGTTATGGGATGATTTTGGAGGTAGGTATTTAGAGAGCTTCCTTAATGCTGCTACAACTAATTGGCCTTCTTTTGTTAAATTGCCAATAAAATATTCTGAGAGTAGCTTATATATAAAGTATCTGGCTATTGATTAATATTTCAAGGTATTAGTGATTAAGGAATGTGACTGTGTCGATTATTTTTACAGTGTCACTTTTAAAAAATCAATAACATTAATTATATCATTGATATAAAAGAACATTAAACTGTTGGTTTGTTTATTGCTTGTATCTATTAATAAAAATCTATCCTTAGGAAATAATATGAAATTTAAATACTTAATGAGTACATTGGTGGGTTTGTTATTAACAGCAAGCTGTATGGTTAACGCAACACTGATAGAAGCTGATTTTTTAGGTAGTAATGATGGGTTTTACGACACTGAAACAGAGCTATATTGGGTAGATATTAATCAGTTTTCTTCGGGTAATATCGGTAGTATGTTTTCTCAAGCGAATTCTATGGGCGCAACTTTAGCAACTAGAGCACAAATAGTAGAGTTGTTCGGTAATTTGAGTGGTGTGGCTACTTCAACTTATTTCAGTGTAGCTGGCACAAAGTGGAATGAATTCTTATGGGGTTATTACGATGACGGGACTCCTACTGGTCCGGGTGGTCAGGCATATATTCATTCAGGTGGTGCACAAACGATCGTAGATGATAGAGGCGCGCACGACGGGCACGCCTATTTGGGAGCATGGGCAACATATACAGTAGATGTACCAGAGCCTTCTACTCTCGTCATTTTCGCATTAGGCTTAATGGGTTTAGCCTCACGTAGATTCAAGAAAAAATCTTAATATTGATTTAAATTTTTATACTCTAAAAACATCAATTGTCATGATTGGTGTTTTTTTGTTTCTAATGGTTGGTTGTTTTCATCCGTAAGCTATTAACCTAATAGCCGCACTTATCTATCACTCGGAAACGCGTAATATATATAAACACTAAAAAACATAAAACAAAGGTAATGTATAATTGTTTAATAAAGATCTATTTGCCTATTCAGCTCAATTAATTCAAAACTTTGTCATGGTGTTTTTCATCACCAGCCAATAGTTACAGCCTATTTTTCGTACAAACCAACTAACAAAGTACACCCCAGTAAATATATGGCTGGCGATATTAGGCACTTAATCAACAAAGCCATTCAAAATGAATTAACTAACTTACCAGCAACACTTTCAGAGATTAAAGACCCTATCCAAAGGTCAAACTTCCTAACAAAGCTTATGCCTTTTGTTTGCGATCCTATTTAGCAAGTTGGAGTTATAACTGGCCTGACGTTAACAATATGTTTGAAAATATTTATTATTGGCCTAAGCCTAAATGGATGCCTTGGAAAACATTTGAACAAAAAAGGAAATCAAATAACCGAATTAGAAATGAAACATTGGCCTATGGCAGATATTCAAATGAAGGCTATGTTTGGTAGTAACTTTATTAATGACTTTTGATTATTGTAACCCCCAAAGTAACGCAAAAAATATAACTAACAGCTAGTTAACTAGCCTAAACGACGTCTATCAGTGACGCCAAAACTACTATTTCGAACGTTCAATATCCCATTCCAAAAACAAATCAATCACAATAAATGGTAATACTTGGTAGATAAGCTCACATGATAGTGGATTGACGGTTTACTTCATCAATGTCATGATTTTTCCTATTGATGCTGCGCTAATTCATCATCTATAAATGAAGTAACTGAACATCTTATTTGAATTTAAGCTGCCTTTTATATTAATGATCGAGTAACAATCGGTGTGAATATTTATAACACCTTGTTCATTCTGAAAATAAAAAAGCCCCGTAATTACGAGGCTTTTTTAAATTTTAACAATTAGACTACTGCTCATTGACTGATTGTTCTAATGTAACGTCCTTGTCACCTGCAATTGAGATATTACTCAATGCTGCTGAAACAGCTAATACGATTACCGCAAAAACCACTGTAGTCAACTTAATTCCTCTCGGAGATGACCTGTTCATAAATGTTCCTGTGTCAGGTGTTATACCAATTCCAATAAGTTTCTGACAAGGAACTAATTAAATGGATTTAGTATTATTGTTATTATTCTTACATCTGTACAAAACTCAACCAATCTATACGATTAATTTCGATAATTCAACAATATAAAAGCAAAAACATTGTATAAAATACAAACACCAATAATTTTACACTGCATTAACATTATTGGTGTTTTTAACTGTTTGATCTAACTAATACTAAAAAAAACACTTTTTTGCATAATATTGTTTGCAGTTTAGGTACGGTCTAGGCGAAAATAGCGCCACTTTCACCCTCATATACTTAACATGTTAAGTATAAATATAATAAAGATTTGGAGTTAATATGCCGTCTCGTCAAGACTTGGCCAATGCAATTAGAGCTTTAAGTATGGATGCCGTACAAAAAGCGAAATCAGGACACCCTGGAGCCCCAATGGGCATGGCAGA
>Ga0209291_1000271_pt1 | contig 51239 bp, 55 predicted proteins | sample GOMGulsemesocosm_FD_184633 | JGI IMG/M metagenome (GOLD analysis project Ga0209291, IMG submission 184633) | Methane-oxidizing microbial communities from mesocosms in the Gulf of Mexico - GOM9B Gulf of Mexico (SPAdes) (version 2) | ecosystem: Environmental > Aquatic > Marine > Cold seeps...
TTATAATGAATACTAATGAGTTATACTCATCAAGTATGAGAAGAAGGGACGATGTAAAATTTGTGTACGATGAAAATGACGTTCAGCATATATTTTCACAAGATGTACGTTTAATAGTTAAATCGACAAAAGACTCTATTGGAAGTATCAGGATTCGTAAGGGAGCAAACGGAGAAACACATGATGACGCAAGAGACAGAGCAAAAGATATTGATTACCAATATACTTTTGAAAACAACACTTTATCATTAAATCATTACTTTCTTATAAGCCCAGAGCTGAAATATAACAATCAAGAAATGGATGTAACCGTTTATCTTCCAGAGGGAACTGTATTATATGCTGACGAAAATACCTATCATTATCACAGAAACAGTTATGGTTATGAAGACATACTTGAAAATGGTGATGAAGAGCACTATTTAAAAATAAAAAATGACGCTACCGAATGTTTAGATTGCCCTGAAGCTACTTTTAACGATAATAAACACGGAAAAGTAATTATTAATGAAAATGGCATTAACATTACCATTAATGAAGATGGGGAAAAGGGAAAAATAATCATTGATGAAAACGGTATTGATATTGATGTAAAAGAAAAAGACGGTGAAAGTATTGAAGTGATAATAGACGAAAATGGCATTAAAATAAATAACGAGGACAGCGAGGACAACGAATAGTTCAATAATCCCAAAAATAGTTTTAATTCCCCAATGCTTACATACAACGAAATCAGATAATAAACATGCCTCTTGGCTTGCCAAGAGGTTATCAACTTAGTTTAACTAAAAAATTAATTAAAATGACAACAATCGTAAAATTTCTAGTAGCATTGTTTTTAAGCACTTTATTAACAAGCTGTAATTTTGACTTTAACATGTCCGGAGTAAAAGGAGATGGAAATGTAGTAACTCAAAATCGTTTTTCTAACAAAGAATTTACTAAAATAAAAGCCTCAGAAGGTTTAGATGTATATTTAACCAAAAGCACCTTAACAGCTGTAAAAGTTCAAGCAGATGAAAACCTACAAGAGCTTATTGTAACGGAAGTAAAAGATGGCGTGCTACACATACATACTTCAGAAGCTGTTGGAAAAGCCAGCTCCAAAAAAGTGTTAGTAAACTTCACTTATTTAGATGAAATAAGTAGTTCAAGCGGAGCAGAAATACATACTACAAACTTTATTATCACTGATAATATTGTAGTAAAGGCAAGCAGTGGAAGTGATCAAACATTGGCTATTAAAGCAACAACTATTGAATGTTCTACAGCAAGTGGAGCGGAAATTGAACTAAAAGGCAGTGCTAAATCAATCACAGCAAACGCTTCTAGTGGAGGTACTATTAATGCTGATAAGCTATTAGCCGATAACTGTAACACTAAAGCTTCTAGTGGAGCCGATATTGATGTAAACTGCAAAAACACCATCACGGCAAAAGCTTCTAGTGGCGCTAACATATCATACGTCGGAAACCCTAGTTCTGTTAATAAATCAAAAAGTGCTGCTGCCAGTATTTCAAAACAGTAACACAAATTCCTAATCACAATTGTAAGCCGTTATTTTTTAGCGACTTTTTTCATATTTTTAATGCACTTCCCCAAATAATACCAGCTGTTGGTTGAATTTATTCAATTACAAAGTAGGAGGTTTTTGTCCAAGACGAAAAAGAAAAATTAAGCATAGCCTTAGTTACGAATAATTTTTATTTTGTAGTATTGGCTAGAAAGATGAAATTTTAACGGGTAAATTCAAATTACAAATGGCATAACAACATATTTATTTTTATATTGTCAGCATAAAGTATTTTGGTCATATAAAAAATGGCAGCATTTTTGCCTTATTCTATATACTGAACAATAAAAATACAAGCAATGAAGTTAAAAATCGTATTATTTACCTTACTAATAGCAACGTTCGGTTTCGCCCAAAAAAAAGAAAAAATAAAAGGAAATAAATTTGTTAAAGTAAAGCAACATCAAATTGCTGCATTTAGTACTTTAAGCTTGAATGAAAATTTTGAAGTATTTTTATTAAAAGGTGAAACACCCCAAATTGAAATAGAAACTGATGAAAATTTGCATGACGTCATCCTTTTTTCAGTAAGTAACAAAGGGGTACTAAGCCTCAAAACTTCTTATCAAATTACCTCAAAAAAGAAATTGAATATCAGAATTACTGTTACCAATAATTTAAATACTATTATTTTAAATGATAAGGCAATTGTAAATTCCTTAATAGATTTAGACTTAGACAAAGTTACCATAACAACTAAAGGAAATTCAAAAGCTTACCTAACGCTAAAAACAAATGAGTTTAATTTAACAGCTGAAAAACACAGTAAAATTGAATTAAACTTAAATACGAATAAAAGCATTATTAAACTAAGTGAATCAACGGATATTGAAGCCTTGATTAATGCTAAAGAACTAAATATTGATTTATATCAAAAAGCGAACGCAAAAATAGAAGGAGACGTTAATGTACTAAATTTAAGAGTCGATAATGCCTCTAATTTTGAGGGCCGCAAACTAACCGCTGTAGACTGTACTCTAATTGCTGAAGGAAGTGCTGACTGTGATATAGAAGTTAAAGACAGTTTAACCATTGAAGCCGCAGGGTCTGCTAAAGTAAATATTTATAATACTCCGAAAATAGCCCTTGCGCGATTTGAAGACTCTGCAGAATTATATAAAAAACAATAACTATAACTACATAATACTAAAAAAGCCAAACGATATCGTTTGGCTTTTTTAGTATTATGTAGTTATGAATTTACACTTCTAATGATGCTAAGTAACGTTCAGCATCTAATGCTGCCATACATCCAGTTCCAGCAGCTGTAATTGCTTGTCTGTATACATGATCTGCCGCATCTCCCGATACAAAAACTCCAGGAACATTTGTTCTTGAACTTCCTTTTTCATTAACAATATACCCCGTTTCATCCAAGGTAATATAGTCTTTAAATATATCCGTATTTGGTTTGTGTCCTATAGCTACGAAAAATCCTGTTGCAGCAATATCTTGCTCTTCTCCAGAATCTCTATTTTTCACTTTAGCACCAGTAACACCATAATCATTACCTAAAACCTCTACAGTTTCCGTTCTTAGTAAAATTTCAATATTTTCAGTATTCCTAACTCTAGTTGCCATAATTTTAGAAGCTCTAAAATCATTGCGCACAAGCATAGTTACTTTTTTACATATTTTAGATAAGTAATGTGCTTCTTCACAAGCTGAATCTCCAGCCCCTACAATAATTACTTCTTGGTTTTTATAAAAGAATCCATCACAAACTGCACAAGCGGATACTCCTCCACCCATTTTTAAATACTTTTGTTCTGATGGTAAGCCTAAATATTTTGCTGCTGCTCCAGTAGAAATAATTACCGTTTCACAGTGAATTTCTTTCTCATCATTAATCCACACTTTATGAATCGGTCCCGAAAAATCAACTTTTGTAATCCAACCTGATCTTACATCAGTTTCAAAACGTTCTGCTTGATTACGTAATTCTATCATCATTGCCGGTCCAGTAACTCCCTCAGGGTATCCTGGGAAATTTTCTACTTCATTAGTAGTAGTTAATTGTCCACCTGGTTGCGACCCCTCATACATTATAGGTTTCATATTTGCTCTTGCGGCATAAATAGCTGCAGTATATCCTGCAGGACCAGAACCTATAATTAGGCATTTTACTTTTTCTATTGCTTCAGACATATCTTTGATTAATTTATGAATTGGGGTTAAAACGATAACAAAAATAAAACTTTATATGAGAATTGGTTATCATTTATACATCAATATTTATTATATCTCTATAAAGTGATTTGATAATACAAAAATTACAGAATTATTCAAAAAAGATTCTTAAAAATAGCCGTTTTGTTTTTTAATAATTATTGATTACTTTTATAAGGATTGGCTTTGCTAAAAAGCCAATCGAAAAAGAAACACCCTCCCAAATCATCTTTACCAATACCTTCATAATCAACGAAAACTGAACTAGACATAGTCCCAATACCTGTCGATAGAGACATAATATTACTAGTTTAATTAAAACTAAAACGATGATTTTATACAACAAGTACTACTGCTGCAGTTTAATAATTCTTGTGTTCTTTTTAAATACCACCACTTCCTATTCTCAAAAAGCGCTATTAAAAAGCATACCACTAACAGAAAAAGATACCGTTAAGGTAAAAATAGGTGGCGCTATACGAGTTAACTATTCTTGGCAGGACTATAACGATCAAAGAAAAGATAAAATTGGTGATTTTGGGTTTGAGCTATTCAGACTAAATATAGATTTGGATTACAACGATATTTTTTTGTCGGCAGAACAACGATGGTATGAAGGATTCTACTGTATTCATCACGCCTATTTTGGATATCATATAAATAAACATATCGATGTACAAATAGGTGTTAATCAAGTTCCTTTTGGAATTAAACCCTATGCTGCACATAGTTTTTGGTTTAACACCACTTATTATATAGGTTTTGAAGATGATTATGATTCTGGAATTAAATTTATATATATAAATACTAATTGGGATATTCAGGCAGCCTTTTATAAAAACGCTGAATATGTTAATTCAACTAACTATAATAGGTATTCATTTGACTTGGTAACAGATGACATTCAAGCTAATGAAGAAATTAATCAGTTGAATTTTAGAGGGTTTTATAAATGGAAACCGAACAACCATATAACAATGAATATTGGAAGTTCTTTGGAATTTGGAGAATTGTATAATCAAATTACCACACACAAAGGAACCAGACATGCCTATAGTGTACATAACGATATACTATATAAAAAAGACTGGAACATCCACCTACAATGGATTAACTACAGCTTTAACCCCAAAAACCCAATAGGTGTGAGTTCCAAAACAGTACAATTTGGAGCATTTCAATTTCCGTTTATGGTAAGTGCTAAAGCTAATGTATACACTTTTAACATCGCTAAAGATACCTCTGTAAAAAACAAATATATTGATGCTATTAGATGCTACGCTAATTTTAGTACAGTAAGCCCTAAAAAAGAATATGGTAGTGAATCAAAACAACTGGTACTAGGAACTAGGATAAATAAACGAGGCTTGTACGGCCATTTTGATTTTATAGCTGGGCAAAACATGTGGTTTTCAGGAGGCCCTGGAATTGGGCTGCAACATAAAAACGATAAAGACTGGCATTCACGGATTAATGTAAATTTGGGATATTATTTTAATTGACCTTCTTTTTGAGCTTAAAAAAACTAGTAGGCAAAAGAAATACCTAATATTTTTTTAATCATCATTTACATGTTTCGCACTCTATTTTTTTTTATACTACTCAATTCGTTTGGCTTTAAATTTCCTGGTTAACAAACTGTGTTCAACTTTAATATGACAGAGATCTATATTGTCCTTAAAAATACTCAATTTTACTGGGTAAGATTTACCACTATCAGCGTTGTATATTGTTCCACCAGTCAATATCCCCTCTCTATAACTCATTCGATTTAAAATCAGTGAGCCCACTATTTTTTGGGTACGCAATTCTGGATTCGGGTTTTTATTATCCAAACCATTTTTATTGAATAAAGGAAAATCTGATCGTTTTAATACTTTTCCATAAAATAGGGAATCTTTCTGATATATAGCTATAATAGACCCACTACTAATTTCCCACTTCCCCACATATACTTCTGGGCTTACAGCAGTATACAAGCCAAACAATAAACTAAGTATTAAAGTGTGTAACATCATGAATTCGTTCTAACAGATAAATATAAGCTTATTTTCCTTTTAAAACAGAAAACATATTTGGGAATGGTTTTTATTTTATTTCAAAAAAAAATCTATTGCTACTATACCTACATATTATTCAATAGTACTCATTTTCTTACACCATAAATAAAAAAACAATCGTTAATTTTTCAATACCAACATTGCTTTTCTTATCATTTTATTCCTAAAATTGCTTTAGAAACATTTAAATAGATCAAAGAAGTATTAATATATAAGCTCTGCAATTTATGTCTTACAAATACACTAACTTAGAAGCATCAAACACCACTTTCAATGAAAAAAAATAGATTATCAGCAATTATAATACTACTCCTTGGAACAACTTCTTTTTATTCCATCGCTCAAACAAAAACCCCTGTTGATGAATCCATAATTATTAGTTATGTTGTAGACCCTACTAAACAGGAGCTAGACTTTTATTGGAAAGATACCAATGGAATTAACTATGGGAGCATTGAAAATTTAAAAACCAAGTTTGAAAAAAACCGAAAACAATTAGTTTTTGCTATGAATGATGGCATGTACCTAAAAGACGGTAGCCCTCAAGGGCTTTATATTGAAAGCGGCATTACGAAATCACTAATTGACAGCAAAAATAAAGGCTATGGGAATTTTTATATGGAACCCAACGGAATATTTTATGTAACCAAAGAAAACAAAGCTACTGTATGTACCACTGCTAATTTTAAACAGACTAAAAATATTAAGTACGCCACGCAATCAGGCCCAATGTTGGTTATTAAGGGTAAGCTTCATCCTAAATTCATGCATGGTTCCATGAACCTCCATATCCGAAATGGAGTGGGTATACTACCTAACGGACAGCTCCTATTTGCCATGTCTAAAGAACGAATAAACTTTTACGACTTTGCTTCCTATTTTAAACAACAAGGTTGTAAAAATGCATTGTATTTAGATGGCTTTGTTTCAAGGTGTTATATCCCCACTAAAAACTGGATTCAATTAGATGGTGATTTTGGGGTGATTATTGGGGTTTTTGAAGTAAAAAAATAGCCCAAGTACTATAACTGAATTATCAGAAGTGAATGCTACGAAGCAATTTTCTTATGGGAGACTTGATTCCATATCTATTTCATAGTTGTTTTTTGTAATTACAGCCAAAGGTTTGGAACGACTATTTGTTAATATTTATGCTTTTACCCATTCAATTTTCACTGCTGATAATTTTTCGTTTTCAAGTCTGAGATGTGGTAAAATTTTAAAATTATTTTTTAAATAAAAATCAATTGGCGTAGGGTATATTTCTCCATTTAGCTTTCTATCATTATTATGATCTATAACCCAGCCACTCAATTTGTCATTATGCTGCTTCATTTCATTTAATAATTGTGTACCCAAACCTTTTGAATGAATTTTAGAATTGACTATCACAGCAAACCAAATATCTTTGTCTTTTAAACAATTCATTCCCCAAGCAAACAATTTTCCTTTTTCATCGATTAAAAGAAAGTGACTAAGATTAATTAAATTATTTAAGTAAATTTTAAAATCAGAAATATCAATGTGCCTAAGTTTTAAAGGGCTTTCATTATTCCATAATTCAAAAATTTCAAATTCTTGTACCTCATTAATTTCAGATGTCTTTATTATTTTCATTTCTTCTATTCAGTTATTGCCAACATCCAAGACACTGACACCTAGAGCGTTTTACTTTTGTTGACCATTTATTCCCATAATTTTATAAATCTAATCGGTACCCATTAGTTGAAGGTATAACATTTTCGTTGGAGCTATTTCAAACACTAAGTCTACACCAACAATTCTATCAAACTGTCTACTTTTGTTTACAGTTACTACATAAAATTCTGAAAGGTCATTCAACAAATTATCTTCTAATAATTCTAAAAAGAATTTACAGGCACTTTTATAATTATACCCAAAGTCATTTACAGATTGATTTTTAGAATAATCTAATCCATAATTCTGACCTGAAGGGATTCTTCTAGTAAAATTCGATTCCAACTCTTCTTTAATAACTGACTTCCAGTCTTCTATTTTTTGTATTTCGTAATCCAATTCATTTTTATGGACGCCAATTAACGTATAAGAATTGTGCTTTATTGACGCTATCAAATCTCCTGCAAAAAAATCAAGAAAATAATTTATATTGCATTCCGACACAAGCATAGGAATTGAATATAGCTAGTGCTTCTAAATAACCATTGAGATATAATACTTTTGAATTAATAACTTCATTTTCTATTTCTTCTATCGGATAATTTTTCATATTCATTACTGTTAACGGCTCGTGTAAACCCTATTGAGTCCATTACTTTTTTTTACTAAAATTAGGGTTAAGATTCCATCCTATTTTTATTACATCATTCAACGGAATGATATATTTCTTTATTTCGTAGCTAGGCATCATCTTTTTGGATATATAAATATATGTTACTTTTGGAAATCTAATTTAAAATTATCATCATCCGCATAACAGAATTCTGTATGACAAATTTTTCTAAAAGCTTGTTCCAATAACAAGCTTTTAGAATTAGTATTATCATGTATTAACTCTGTTTCCTTTTCCCATTTCTCATAAAATTTTTCCATTCTATGCTCCTTAATGGAAACACAAGAAATTAGTACTAAAAAGACTATCGTTTGAATACTATTTTTAAGCATAACCTATTCTCTAAATCCTGCTGGGATCTCTCCTATTGTTAAGCTCCAAACTTTAGCATCAACATATTTCCCATCTTCATTCTTTACTGTAAAATGGAATGTATTGTCAATTATAACTTCTTCATTATTGTTAATTTTCTCCTCAATAAATACTTTCCCACCGTCAGAAAATAATAAGTCAAGAAAAACTCTAGTTAACACGGAAGTAAATCCAAAATCTAAATCAGCATCTGCAATTTCAATTTCTTTAAACCCAAATTCTACTAAGCCGTTTGTAAATAACGAATCATTTTCCCAACAAAAATTCACCCAATTCGCAGTTGGAAAACTCCAAAGATCTGTAAAGGGTTCACTATATTTATTTTTATCGACCCATAAATTAACTCTTGGGTTATGTACTCCTGCTGCGTTGGTATTTTCAATAATTACTTTCATAATTTCTGAAAAAAACAAATGAGCTTTTATAGCATTTTTAGCTACAGTAAGATCCTTTAACTCAACTATTACATTTGATTTTACTTTGGGTATGTCTGTTAATAATTCTTCCCAAAAAGGACTTTTCATAGATGATTCCATTACATAAATCATATCCGAAGCAAAAGAATCTCTTTTGTCACTATAGCTTATGGAAACCTCATATTCATCGGTATTTATTAAACAAACATTTTCACTAGTGTTTATGGAGTTAAGTGCTATATTTTCTTTAATGTTGTTTTCAAAGTCAGTAGTTTGTAAAACGTCGGTAGTATTAAATAATATCGTTTCAGAAATGGCTCCATTAAAACCATTAGCATTAAAATCAACTGGTGCTCTACCTAAGTCACTATACGGGTAATGGCCTTGGTTTTTTAATAAGTTTACTAACTTTTCTACTCCTTCTTTACGTGCAAATTCCAGTTCTTCTTCAAAAATTTTCAAACAGAGTAATAAGTGGCATTGCTCATCATTTATTTTAAACGTTTTGTTATTTGGTATATAGGTATCAAACAGTACATAAGAAGTAGTACCATCGCTTAATGGAATTTCCATGGTATCCCTAGGATTAAGACTATTTTTCTTTGAATAAACAGAAAGCTTAGTTATCGTTTCCCCCAAATCGTTTAACACATCCATAAACTCATTTTCGGAAGATTCGAAATTTGTATTGTGCTTGGTAAAAGCAATGAGTTCATATCTACCAGAAAAATTTTGTAAGGAACCTTTTCCTTTATAATCAATCAAATCTAATGTAGAAATACCTGTTCCCTTGATGTGGTTGGAGTAGAAATACAACTTCAGTGCTGCTCGGGTACTTGGTTCAATATTAGTAATAAAGGCTTCATCTATTGGCCCTATTATTTTTTGAATTGCGATACTTTTTTGATAATTGAATTTTTCTCTTTTCTTTTTGCCCCCAAATATATTACTTAACATTTTTATTTTTTTTACGGTTAGTTTTAATGCATAAAGATGCTTAAAAAAAATAAGAAGTCCTAAGGTATTATCTAAACAACTCTTCTCCTACATTTATTTTTTTATCATCACGCAATTCATATAACGATCCTTTCACCGTTGCTTCAACAGCTTTTATAGTAGTTCGTTTATCTGTTTTCATATTAATCACGAGTATTCCGGATTCTATTTTACCTGTTTGGGCAATATATTCCTGATACACCACATATTTATAGTTACCATTTTTAAAGTATAAATAATTTAGGTCCATTCCTTCGTTTTGTACACCACCCCCACGATAGTACCAAGAAAATGAAAATTCCTGATATGCTAGCCTCTTGTTTGTGGGAAATTCAAACTCTATTTTATCGGCTGTTCCGTACCTGTATACCAAATATGTATCTGATTTATCTTTGGCTATAGTTAATTTTTTATCACGCTTGGTAGTAAACTCAAGCAGTACTTCTTCGTTATCTAACACATCGTTTTGAGACCAACTTACCAAGGAAAAGCAACAACTTAGGTAAAGGATTACATACTTATTTTTAAACATATATTTTGTTTTGTTTACTTTTAGAATGGGAATTTACTCTGGAAACTTAACGTATTTTGTTTCAGTTTCGTAGTTGTTCCATTTTATTTAGTCCTGAGCCTCTTTTAATTGACTTCAATTTTTCCTTTTCCCAATGTTTTATACACACAGAACCCTTTTATTCCTAGGCCCCATTTTCCATCTTCGAAATTGAATGACATAAAATTATAATACAAACATGATCGAGGTTTTTCGTTAAGCTCAATATACTTGTACTGTTCAGAAATTCTTAGGGCATCCCCTTCTTTAGGAATATACTCGAAATCAAAAAGATCAATACTATTCAATTCATCTTCGACAAATGATGCAGTTAACAATTTACTCATTTTTTTTGAAGGGGCTATGATCTCACCAAATACTATTCCATCTTCTACATACCTATCGAGTTCCCATTTATAAAATGTTTCTAAATATTTACCCTTTCCCTCAGCAAAAGTAGCTTGCATTTCCTTCCGCGAATATAAACTAGCAACCTCATCACTAAAACCTGTGTATACTTCCTCTTTACTACAGGTACAGAAATGAATTTTTGAATCTTTTTTACACATATTATTTTGTAAGTATTATAGTTTAACTTTAGATGTTATTAATTTGTACGGACAGACTACTGCGCTATTAAAACATACCTCATAAAAGCTTCATTACTTTTACTTTTTCACTCATTATTTCTTAATTCTCATATATTTCAAAATACAACTTATTGTTTTATCCTCATTCTACAACATTCGTGGTAGAACCATTATTATTCATATTTCAATTGAGCTGACTCAGGAGTAAAGCTAAGGGTACATTTTTTCCATTGTTTTTTTTGTTCAGCTAAATGATCGTCTAATAAATCTATACACTGTACTGGATAAAGATGATCCGCAGGCTCAAATTTTTCAATCTCCCCTCCCTCTATTAGAATACATTTATAGCGAATTACAACTGAATCATTTTCTTTTTTAGAGTATTCTACCCAAGCCCTATGAAAATCATCTGGAAGTCCCTCCATCATACATCCAGTACACCATGAGATGAGTTCCTTTCTAGAATATTTCTCTACAGAACTTTCTTCTGAATCAGCAATTCTATTTACCATAGCATTAAATTTTTCTATCATAACGTTTCTTTTTCTATAACTTCTTTTTCTCTCCGTAAGCCTTTTCTAAAAAACTATTATAATAGTCTTTTTTAAAAGAGTTCCAATCCGTTCCTTTCTCTTCATGAAGATTAATTATTCCTAATAACCTTAATGGGTCTGATGCGATAAATTCGTTATCACATTTTATAGCTTTCCAATCAAAAGAATCTTCATTGTCAACTATTTTTATTTTATACCCTTTCTCTACTATTATTTCAAGTGCTGGATTATAAGTATTCATTGCATCTGCTAATTTCATATTCTTTTATTTGTAAAAGGCTCCCAAAAAATTAAATACCTAGTCATTATAAACTGTGTTCTCTTTTTTTATAGGCTTCCAAAATATCAATACACAGTTCTTCTAAACCTTCTTCATCAAAACTAAAATTCGACCTATCTAATATTTGTTTCATTGGTATTACTTTACCTTCATTTATATCCGATAATGTCTTTTTAACTTCTTTGCTAAAATCCGCAAGGTATACTTCATTTTCTTCCTTAAAAAAATCTGTCATAATTTTTTCAAAAGGAACATCATAATCAATCACGATTAAAGTTCCGCAAATAAAGTCGCTTATTTCTTTGTATTCATTCATTGCTCATTGTGTTTTATTTAACGAGATATACTATTTTTAACGAACAAATAACATTACTTATCCTACTTGCTTTACGGTAACTACTAACTTATAAAAAAACTAAAAAACCACTATTACTAAATGACTATTTTTTTTAGAATACTACTTTTCCCTATATGTTTTCTTCTGTTTAATTGTAAAAAAGAAAAAGAAGGAACACCGAAAAAAATTGAAGAAAGAACGCTATACTCCACTTATGTTACTGCCAAAAGAGGGCTAAACATACGACAAGAACCTAACTTAGATGCTGGAATTATTAGGAAAGCGTCTTATGCCGAAGAATTAAATGTCGTAGCCGAAGAATTAGAACACCAAGAAATTAAAACTAGTGAAGGAATAATTGATGGAACGTGGTTTAAAATAAAGTTTTATAACGGACTACAACTTACTTACGGTTATATTTTTAGTGGTTTCACAAGTAAATACTTAGATATTGATGTAACCTTAGAGCGTTATATTTTAAACCGATACCCAAATATTGATATTGATGCTGATGGCATAATTGGTTTTAATGATGCCATTAGTTATTATGGTAAGCTTTCGCTTCCTCCGAATGATGAGCTCATGAATTTTATTCAAAGCACTAAAGGAATTGAAGCTTTTATTCATCTTAAGGAATTAGATTTAGCTAACCATCAAATTAAAGAAATTGATATTACTACGTTACTTGATCTTGAATCGCTGGACTTGCATCATAATTATTTAATTAGCCTAAATACTTCTAAAAACATCAAGTTAAGACATTTAGAAATAGGCATGAACTCCGAAGAAGAATCTTTTCAATTCATTGACCTTTCAAAAAACATTGCTTTAACAAGGTTTGGCTCAATAGGAAACCCTTATATGAATCCTTTAGACATCAGTAATAATTTAAAGCTAGAAGTGCTTGAAATTTGTGGCGAAAATCAAAAAATGATAGATTTATCTCAACACAAATTACTCGAAGAGTTAACACTGAATAGTACTGGAGCTAATCATATTAATATTAAGCACCTAATACACCTAAGGATCTTAGACATATCTCTTTTGGGTTTAGAATATATTGATGTTTCAAAAAACATGCATTTAATAAAATTATCGGTAAACTGGACACTACTAAAAACATTAAACCTTTCAAACAACCTTAATTTAATTCATCTAGATTTAGAAAATAATAAATTAACCAGTTTAGATGTATCTTCAAACAAAAAATTAAAATCTTTAAATTGCCAAAACAACAACCTTAAAGAAATTAATTTAAATGATAATCCTTTATTACACAGACTTGTTTGTGGAAATAACTTTATTGAAGAAATTGACTTAAAAAACAATAACCTACTTACACAACTCTATTTAAATGACAATCAGTTTAAAAAAATAGATTTAAATACCTTAACAGTTTTAGACATATTTTATATTAATAATAACTTGTTATCGTCTCTTGATTTAAAAAACAACACAAAACTTAAACAATTAAAATACCTTAATAATAGATTTGAGACTATCAACTTATCTTATAACACAAACCTAGAATATGTAAATTCAAAAGATTTTAAGTTGATAAAAAACGCTAAAGAAGAAAAAGAAGAATCTAATGATTATAGTGCTTTATAAGCACATATTAAACACTTAAACAACGAATGGAAAAACACTCCAAATCCGTTACTAGTAACCTATAAAGGAAACTGGATAGGTGATTATTTTCATTTTGAATTTGAAGACACAGATGGAAATGTATTTGATTTTGCTCATGGAGCAAATAGCCTTGGAGATCATGTTTTTTATAATGATGATATGGAAGATAATCCCCTATATGCGAACAAACAATTTAAGATTACTTGGGAATGGAAATTAAACAAGTTTCAATGTTGTGATGGTGTCTATGATATTGTTGAAGCTCAAGTGCCTTCAATTCTGAAAATTGAATTACTAAAAACTAATCATCAATAAAATTGTCATTATTATAATAATGAAACCAACCATAAAAGCACTCCTTATATTAATTTCATTTGTAATTACTATTCTGTCCCATGCACAAGTAAAAACAAATGACACCATCCACATTACTTACGTTGGCTCATCTAATTATGAAATTGAAGCTTCCAGTATTCGGAAAAATGACATCCCACATTTAAAAGAGTTCCAAGGGGCATATCATTTTGGAGAATCTGAAGGAGAGTACACCCTTACCCTGCTTTATCGTAACAGAAAGTTATATGCTAATAACTTTTACAATGAATGGGATAATCAAAAAAATACCTGGAGAACTATTAATGACGATTTACCTTGTTATTACGAAAATGGAAAAATCTATATTAAAAACAGTTCCTATGAGTTATACACCTGTATAAAGGAAACACTCATGACTTTAAATGAAGGTACTAATGGTCTAGTTTCGGAATTTTATAGCATTGAAGGAGGAAAAATACATCATTATACTCAATTCAGTGAAGGAAGACCTATAATTTTATATGGAAATTATCCTGAAACCAGTAAAACCAAGTTAACAATAGAAATCCTTAAATCATATACTAAAAAAGATTTGAAAATTATGAGAAATGAAATATTTGCGCGTTATGGTCATGTTTTTAAAAAAGGTGGAGTAATGGATACACATTTCTCATTACAGGACTGGTATGCTACTAAACATTTTTTACCAAAGGATACTAACAGTACTATTCCGTTAAGTAATATAGAAAAACACAATGTTACTTTAATACAAGCATTAGAATAGCATTTTTATTCACTCTTTTTATTATCCAATTACTGTTCATTTTTTTATTAACAAAATTATTTTTAACGCGCTAATAGAACTACATTTATAGTCATTATTTCAAAAAACTAACTAACCTACCATACATGAAATATGTAATATTGCTATTAAGCATATTAATTTACACCCCAATTATAGCTAATGATGGTGCATATTATGCTTCAGGAAATCAGTTAATCCCTATTTCTGAAACGGATATTTGTATTACTAAAGAAGTCCTTTCTATTACAAAAACAGATGATCAGTACCTATATGTAACTGTAGAATATTTCTTTTTTAATCCTAAAGGAGAGAAAACAATATTAGTAGGTTTTGAAGCGCCTTCACCGGGCGGAGATGTTAACGGCTACCCTGTTGAAGGAAGACATCCGTATATATCGGATTTTAGTGTAGCCTTAAATGGCGACTATTTAAACCACGCTACGGCTATTGTTAATCAAGAAAATTATTATGTAAACAATCGTATTCAGTCCAAAACTGAAGATGAAGTTATTGATGAAGGTTTTGATGTAAACAATCCGAATTTTTACTATGTATATCATTTTAATGCTACCTTTCAAAAAGGAGTTAACAGTATCGTACATACGTATAAATTTAACTTATCGGGGTCTGTGTCAGAAGCCTATAGTTTTGATTATATACTCACTGCAGCAAATAGATGGGCGAACAACCAAATTGATGATTTTACACTTCATATTGATATGGGATCATCAGCAGATTTTTATATCAAACAGTCTTTTTTTAATGACCAAGATTATTGGAACCTTAATGGTTGTAAATTAAAAGCAAATCCTCGTGAATATAGCCCTGACGAAGCCTTGTCTCGCTTTATAGTTAAAGATGGACCTATAACCTTTAAAAAGCAAAATTTTAAGCCTGAAGGAGAATTAAGTGTACATGCACTAACAAATTATAATTTTTTAGAATATGAAGTGTTTGACTATGAACAGCACGATTTACCTACTCAAATTAAACCAACACTAGCGATAACAAAATCTAAAAATGAGAATTCTTTTAAAATTTTAAGAAATCTTCCTTATGCACGCCGTGGATATATTTTTAAAAATGCGTTGATACGTACGTATTACAGTAAACAGAAATGGTATATACCTGACCCAAACTATACTGCTACAACTACTCATTTAACCTTTGAAGAACAAAATTGGATTGAGAAAGTAAAACAGGAAACTTGGGGAAATAACTAACATACTAATATAAAAACTAACTACGATGAACATTACCAAATCACTTTTAACAATTGCTTCTTTCACTTTAATCATGAGTTGCAACAAAACTACTAAAGAACAAACTACAGATTCTAAAGTAGCTACCCCTCCTACTACCGAAAAAACTACCACTCCAACTATTGAGAAAGTCAGTAACAAAAGGGTGAAAAAAGCAACTAAAATAGGGTTCCTTACTGATGTAACTGCTCTTGAAAAAGAAACTACCACAACACCTATTAAAAATCTTATAGCATTGGCTAAAACAAATGCTTCAAGTGTAATTGCTATTAACAAGGATAATATTAAAGCATCCTTACAAACTGCTAAAGCATATAAACATGCTGTAATTGTAGTTGGGGTACACACCGCTGTTAAGGTTACTGATTTAGCCGACTGTAAAGCCTCTGGAGCATGGGGAGCATGTATGCCAATGGCCGAAGGATATATAAAGAGAGGTGCTTTGAATTACAAAAAAGATTATATCAATAATATTATTGGGTTGCCAGATACTCAAGAACGAACAATGTATTTATTTAATTAAAAAAACATTCTCAATTGTTGATTATACCTCAAAAAAATATCTGACAACACATTAGATGTTTTTTTGAGGATATTAAGTGGTACATCGCCCTTGAGATCCTTATAGAGGTCATTCGGCAAAACTCATTACTGCTATAAACCCAAGTATGGAAGTAAACCAATGGAAAAGGTTGGCTTACCGCTGTTAGAATTCATCAATTATACGAAATTATTGAACCTCAATAATTAACAAAATATTACTAAGAGTTCCGAAAATAAAAAGCACTCTAATTAATGCAAAAAAATAAATTAATGGGAATTAGTATTTTCAATAAAAAACAGATTATACTCCTACTTACTGTTCTAGTTGCTATAAGCTATACCAGTTGTAATAAAAAAAAGAGAGCTCTTGACACACTGAATAGAGCTATAGAAATTTCTGAAAGTACTTCTTCTTCAATTGATAATTATATTGAAGAAAGAGATAGCATCATACCATTGGATACAATTTCAGAAACTGAGGCGTTAAAAAAAGCTCAAGTAAAATCTAGAAAAATTATAAAAACAGATAATTTAGACTATTGGAACATAGAATATTTCAACAAAAATGGGCTACTTATAAAGCATGAAGAATGCGGTATTAATAATGAGTTTTCTGATCATGACACCACTACTACAACCCGTTTGTATACCTATGATGCTAAATTTAGGTTAGTAAAAAGAATCAGAAAAAACAAAGATGGTTTTATTATGAAAACTAGCTACACTTACAAAAAAAACCTACTAATTTTGGAAGAGAATACTACTGATGATGAACCTTACAATGAAATTAAACACCTCTATGATGAAAACAATAGGTTAATAGAATCTAAAGAAAAAGATTTGAAAAATAAAGACAATGATTGGAAAAGTACATACACCTATACAAAAAATGGGCTCTTGAGAAATAAAAAACAGTATGATGTCCAAACGGATAAGATAGCTTCTCTAGAACAATTTGAATACAATGAATTTGGATTAAAAACTAAAATGATTACAGAAACTAGTCTTGGTAATCAACAAAAAGAATGGAGGTATAATAATTTTGGGCAAGTTTTAGATATCATAAATATGAATTACTTTAACCTCGGTATGACTACCAGTAACCGTAAAATTAAAACATCTAATTATTACAACAAACAAAACCTTTTATACAAACAATATTTAAATAAAGATATTTCTGGATCAGGTTATCAATATCATAAATCTGGAGATTATGAAGTTAATTACCAGTATACATTTTATAAATAACAAGATAATATTAAGAGTTCCGAAAACAAAAAAAATGCTAGAACTAAAAAACATCATAGAAGAAGTTTTTCAAAAAGAAAAGAGAAACAACTTTACTTTTTTAACCGGGGCTGGGATATCTGCAGATAGCGGCATCCCAACCTATCGTGGTTCTGATGGTATATGGGTAAAAGGAACCAAGTTTCATAAACCAGAAGAGTTTGGAACCTATTCCTATTTTTTAGAACATCCAGAAGAGGTATGGCAGTATACCCTGTTTAGAAAAAAAATGCTCGAAAGTGCAGCACCTAATTTTAGTCATATAACCTTAACAAACATTGAAGCTTTATTAGATGATCGTTTTCATTTAATTACACAAAATATTGATAATTTGCACTACCGAGCTGGAACAAAACGTATATATGAAATACATGGTACTTACCGCGAAGTAAAATGCTCTAGGGTATGTAGGGGTATACTTCCTTTACCAGAAATAGTACAGGGAAAGGATTTAACTGAAGAACTTAGTGCAACCGAGTTGGTAGCTTTAAAATGCCCTGAATGTGATAGCTGGCTACGACCAAATATTTTATGGTTTGATGAGTATTATGATGAACAGACACATAAAAAATATAGCGCTTTAAAAGTAGCTAAAAATACTGGCGTTTTATTTATAATTGGTACTTCAGGAGCAATAAACTTACCAATAGAAATTGCGCGTAGTACTTTAAAATATGGTGGCTATGTTGTTGATTTAAATATAGAGGACAATCATTTTACTGACCTATTAAAAGATAAAAAAAGAGCATTAATATTAAGAGGTGAAACTAAAGAGTACTTGCCTAAAATAGAAGCCCTGATAAAAAACTGTATTCATAAATAAAGAAGTATTAAGCATGTACAAATTAATTACAATATTACTATTTATAGCCAGTACCCATACTGTAACTGCACAAAAAACTAAAACTTTTAGGTCTGTTGAAGAAGCTGTACAAACACCTAATGAGGTGTATAAATTACTCTTATTTAATCAAAAAGGATATCAAATTAGAACTATCGCATCATTTACGAATCTTGAAGAACTATGGATATATGGATCTCACTTAACAGCAGTTCCTTCTTTCATAAAAAACTTACCTCATTTAAAAACACTTATTTTAAGCGATAATCAAATTCAAAAAATCCCTTTATTTTTAAAGGACTTGGAAAAACTAGAAAAGCTAGACCTCGGTGATAATCATATTAGAGAACTACCTAGTTTTATTGATGAAATGACCACACTAAAAGAACTTCATTTAAGTAATAATTCCATCCATGAAATACCTTTGTTTATCAAGGATTTGAAAAAATTAGAATCCCTATCCCTAGATAAAAATAACATTAAGGAACTGCCTGATTTCATTTGTGAAATGACTAATTTAAAAGAACTTGTTATAGGTGGTAATAGTTTTACAAAACTACCCAACAACATAGGTAATCTTACTAATTTAGAGGAGTTTTTCATAAAAGAAGGAAAATTAACAAGCCTACCTAAATCAATTGGTAATTTGACTCATCTTAGAAAACTAGCATTAGGCAGTAATAAATTAAATCAGCTTCCTGATACCATTGGCGATTTAATTAACCTTGAATACCTATTTTTAGACTATAATGAATTAACAAGTTTACCTAAATCTATTTCAAAATTAGAAAACTTATACCGTTTAGGTTTACATACTAATAAATTAAACACCTTAGTTGATAGCATAGGGGATTTATCGAATCTAGAGGAATTTGATCTAGAAAATAACGAAATTAGCTCAATTCCATCCTCTATTGGTAACCTAAAAAAGTTGTACACCCTTACGTTAACAGATAATAAGCTGACTAAGCTTCCAAAATCAATAGAAAAATTAACCAATCTAAACCAACTTTGGATCGATGGAAATCAATTTAATGAACAAGAAATTGAAACTATTAAAATACTGCTTCCCAATTCTGAGATTTTTTCAGTGTTTGGATTTTAATCTTAATTTTTTATCAAAAACTGAATGCTAGTATAAGGCTATATTAAATGACCTCAGAAAAACTCCAATAATCAAATCTATTATATGCTACCATCTAAAAATCAAAAGAATTGGTGCAATTATTTAAAGAAACAGGAACAAATCAACACACAAATATTATCCTAAAAACAACTAACCTAACTACAATCATGAATTTAAAGAATCTTTTTTTCAGTTTTATTTTTTTATTACTTAGCAACATTAGCTTTTCTCAAAAAGGAACTAGTATAAAAATGAATGGTACAAATAAATCATTTTTAACCATGCATCATTTTACTAGTAATTATAGTACTGACATACTACCCTATACCCCAAATTATGTAATCGATAATAAAATAAAAAAAATTAGTTTAAACACCTATGAAGATGGTGATACTTATTTTAATGAGTTTCATTTTAATACAAATGGTGTTCTAAAAGAAGTGACCTATTTTTATAAAAAATCGAAAGACTATGCTGCCACGTATACCTTTTCTGAATATTCTGATGATAAACGGAAGTATGCTGTAACTACAACCACTTCCTATGGTGACGATGTTGAGTACATAGACTTTGACTTAAAAAATCCAAGTAGCACAACCGCTATAGGAGATGTTTATATCTTAAAGGATGCTGTTTCAGTTACCAAATGTATTATACATTTAAACGACCCTGAGTTAATCGTAAAGAAAAAACCACTTTTAAAGAACCTTAAATTAATTGTTGAACAACACGATTTACAAAATAGACGTGGTGTAAATTTTGAAATTATTTCTATGAAAGAAAACAAACCTTTTCAACTCTTAAAATTTAATTATAGTGATCAAGCTAAGATTGATAAGTACACCGAAATTCAACAATACTTTTATAATTCTAATGGATTTATTGTAAAAAAAGAGAGTTCTTTTTACTTATCAAAAGAAAAAAGAAGGGCTACTGTATATACCTATAATACTAAAAACATGCTTACCGATATAGTAGCTACAGGGGGTGGTGACTATGATTCGAATATTACTATTAAATACGACGATACAAAAATCGATACCGTAAACTACTATTATAGAAATGAGTTGAAAAGAGATGTTACGTTTAACTATACATATTTTGAATAATTATTTATGTGGATTCATAAAAACACTTTTGCTATTGGCGGGCTACAAAATGTTGGCTATGCTCCTAATCAAGATATCTTAATGGTATTATCAAGCCAAGGAGAGGGAATTTTTAATTGTATTACTGGCGAAAAAATAGCCCGTAAACATAATGATGACAATTGGTGGTTTGATACCTATAATCCCGAAACAAATATTGTTGAGGGATTCGATTGCTTACACAATATTAAAATCCAAACCCATGGTTTAAATGGAGGAGATAATTTACCAAAGAAAACAATAGATGGTTGGCAATTGATAAGCGCTAACCCAGAACCCGGTGAAAAACCTTTTGAACAATATATGGTTACAAAGCTCCATTTAGAATCGCCCAATAAGCAAGAAAAAATATATTTAACCAAAGATGGTGCTTGTGAATTTAGGGCCTTTGGATTTTCGAGTACTGGAAAAAGTTTTATTATAGCTTCTAGTTGCGAGCTACATATTTACACCTTAATAAACTACTAATTATGTTTGGAGACTTGATAATATTATTTTTGACTATGGTAGGAATAATTGGGCTTCTAATTTCTTTAGCCCTATTATTTCTAAATATTTTTATAAAATCGAAAATAGTAAAAATAATTGCCCTTGGTACTTTAGGCGTCGCTGGGTTATGTTTAATGATTTTGCCGCTATTTAGTTCCTTGTCCTCTAAACTAGATGAATTTCAAGTAACAGCGTACTCTGGTTTGTACAAAGCAGACCTTAGCAAACTCTCGAAAACAGACTCCTTAATTAACCTAAATCAAGACTATTATTTAAAACTAAAAAACGACGGAACTTTTCACATGGATAAAACTCCTGGAATTCATTTTAGTGGAGCAGGAAAATGGGATGTAAATGGTGATGGTGAAGACGGAAATTATGGTTTTAAAGCTATGGATGAAACACTTTTCTATGGTATAGGCCATCCATTTAGTGATAGTGAAAGTAAAACTATTGTTTTCTACCTATACGACGAGAATGAAGTTACTTTTATTAAAAAAAATCCAAAATAATTATGAAGTACAATATGCTCTTTTCAAGCTTTGTAACAACCCATTCTTTTTCTCAAAAACCAAGAGCTATAACACCAATAGAATTGGAAACATTTAAAAAGGAAGTTCTCACTGAAACTTTCATTAACCGCTATTCGTTAGAGCAAGAAGAATATATGAGTGACTATGATAAAGAGCTTACTATAAACTTTAAAATAGATACCTTAAAAGTAGCACTATTACTTCGAAAAAAGTTAGCTATCAACTATTCTACAGTTGGTATGTTGGATGCCACTTATGAAGCTGAAAAGGACTACGATATGTTGCTGAATAAATATTACAAACTGGTATTAAAAAAATTAAACGATTCCGATAAAGAAACACTAAAACAGACCCAACGCAATTGGATTAAGTTTAGGGATAGTGAACGAAAACTAAACTCCCTATTGGCAAACGATAATTATAGCGGTGGAGGTACCATACAAGGGGTGTTTCAGGCAAGTAATTATCTTGAACTCACAAAAAAACGGGTTATAGGGTTATATGATTATTTAGGTAGGTTTTATGAGTAATATCAAATATAACTACACCATGGCAGAAGGATTACAAAAAACTGTAGCTCATTTATATGATGTCTTTTCAAAATATCCATTTAACCCAAATATAAGTGGCTGTCCTTGTTGTATTCATGAGGCAGATAAAAATCAATTGCATGCCAAACCGCTAAATGAATTAACTGATGATGATTTATCTCGTTATACACATAAAGCAATGACAACTTGGGGTGACGTAGACGATTATAAATATTATTTACCACGGATTATTGAACTAATTTGTAGTCCAAATTCATTACTAGATTTTTCTGCTACATTATATAAATTAGATTATGGCAAATGGAAAACATGGGAAACAGAAGAGATTAATGCGCTCAGAAGCTTTTTGAACGAATGGTGGGTAGACCAATTTCTAAATCATACCATCAGTTCAATTGAAATGATGGATTTGTATGATTTTTTAAAGACTATTGATTTCATGGTTGATTTACCTCTAATTAATTTTAAAGATAATAGTTTTAAAAACTATCTGTATTTAATGATGGATTATCAACATATTCTTAATAACGAAAATGAATACGCTTCATTAAATAAAGAAGACTATGCGATGTTTTTAAGCTGGATTACTAAAAACATTCCTTTAATAGAAGAGGCTTTCTTTTATTTTGAAGTTAAAGACCCTGAATTTTCTGCAGATATTTCTTACTCACTATACTTTATTGAAAGAGCCTTTAAATATAATTAATCTGCTATATGAAAAATGTAAAAATGCTATGAATGAATATGTAAAGCTTAAAGATTGTAGTCATAAATACATTGTATTAGAAAAAGAAAAGCATTAAAAATTTATCTTTATAAAATCAAAAAAAATACACTAACAAAATACCAATATGGACTTATTCAGCTTGTTTTTTCACTTTATCTTTGAGCTCATTAAAACTTCAATTCAAGGGTGTATGTATGCAACCTTATTGTACTTATTATTTAAACAAATAGGTGAAAATCAACCAGGAAGTTGGTTTACTCAAGTCACCACTAAAAAAATGAAATTTTGGTTTAAAAGTGGTTTTATCGTTTCTGTAGCACTTTTTTTATTCAGCTTTACCTATTGGGGGAATCATGGTTTAGCTTCGCATGATAGAATACCACTAGGCTACGGTAAAGAAGCGTCTAGAGTAGCATTTATGAATCATAGTGATGGTCCTGATTTTGGTAAATATGCTACTAAAAATGAATTTGTTTGTGGAATTGAACGTAATATAGCAGTAATCGATAAACACAGGGAATCTTACGCCGTCTGGAATTTAAAAACGAATAAAGTTGCCCAATTCAACACTTTAGAAGCCTACACCAAATTTGCAACTAAATATAATTTACCACTAGCAGAACAATTTATTAGTTTTAATGATCACTATTCTGACTTCTGGAATGGCTGGAGGTTTTGGCTTCTAGCTTAATGGACATTACAAAAACCGCAAACATTGTAATTAACAATCCTTACCAAAGTAAAAAACATTCATGAAAAAGAAGTTCTTAAATCCCGAATATATAGTACAAAAAATTTTAAACAAAGACTATATAGGTATACTCGCTGGTGCAGCATACGCCTTAATATACCGCTTGTTAGATGGACTAAGCCACTCTGGTTGGTTTTTTAATATTGATGTTAGTGTTAACTCCTTTACCTTTTTCATTTTTATACCTGCAGTAGTGGGGTTACTCCCTATACTAATCGCTAAAAATGAAATTGGAAGATCCTGGTCGAAATATTTTTTCTACCCAATAGTAAGTAACATCATATTTATCATTGTAGCCTTTTCTATAAAATTAGAAGATCTAGGTTGTGGCATTATTATACTTCCCGTTTTCATACTTATTTCTGGGCTTATTGGTTTAATAGCCGGAGCCATACTTAAAAGAAATTATAAAAAAAACAATACGTTATACTCTCTACTCTTTCTTCCTATTTTTACTACCATTGTAGAAAGCAATATCCCGACACCAAGCAAATCATACGAAGTAGTATCAAGTGTTATTATAGATAATAGTAAAGAAAATATTTGGAGTAATATTATTGAAGTTCCTGAAATTAAACCTTCTGAGTATAGTCCCGATTTTTATTCCTTTATTGGAATACCTCAACCCATACAATCTAAATTAGAAATCATTAATAGCAAAGAGTTCCGGATAGGATATTTTACTGACGGCTTAACCCTAGTAGAATCTATTGCTGAAATAGAACGCTATAAAAAAGTACGCTTTAATATTCATATAGATCAATCTGAATTAAGAGACACCCCCATGGATCAACATGTTTTAAAAAGCACTTATTTTAAGTTTACAAGTATCTCCTATCATCTAAAAGAAACGGTTGATGGAAAAACGGAACTAAGCTTAAAATGTAATTATACTATTGATTCTAAAATTCATTTGTACGCAAATTTTTGGGCCGATAATATTATTAGAAATTTTGAAGAGAAATTGCTTGCCATACTTAAAGAGAAATTAAAAAAGAAATAAAAAACATGTACAAACTATATTCATTATTATTTGTAATCACATTATTCTCATGTAAGAAGAATAGTTCACCTCAAGGTGCTATTCAAGATTCATTCGAAAATAACACTGAAGAGCTTAAAAGCGACTCGAAAAACAACACATACATTCAAGAAGGCTACTCCATTGTTCCTTCTGATGAGGAGAAGAATATTATATTTAGTGATTTAAACAATGATGGACTGGGTGATTTTGTAGCACTCATAGCTGAAAATGATTTAGAAAACACTGATAATGTTCGTCTAGTTGTTTACGAAGGCACATCAAAAAACACCTACGCTAAAAAAGCTGAAAGTGGAAATCTAACTTCTACTATTTTATTCGGTAATACTGGAGCAGTAATAGAGCTGACCAATAAAAATGTTATCAAGTTAACCCATTATTCCATGCGACATGATTATACATTAAAGTTCAGGTACGAAGAAATACATAACAACTATATGCTTATTGGATCCAATTTAGATAACTACAATTCTGGAACTACTAGTATCAACTACCTAACTAATACTAGCATAAAAACTTTAGATAAAGATGCGCATTATAATCAAGGATTAAAGGAAGATAAAATAATAAACACAAAACTAAACCAAGATTTAATTCCTTTATCAACAATTAGTGACGATAACATTTATACTATAATTGACGGAGCATAAATTAAACCATAATAGAATAGCTATCAAACAACAATAATATGGCAATTAATACTGATATCTACAACCTGTATATCGTAAAGAACAAGCAACACCTATTAACTAGAGTTAGCAGACCTGGTTACTCCAATGCGAACCAAATTCAAGAAAATGAGGCGTGGAAAATATATGATTTAAAACAAGAAATGGTTATAAATTCTTATATAACTGAAAACAAACATTTAAGCATGGAAACTATTAAACATCTTGGTGAATTTCAGGGCTTACCGGAAGGAGATATTTTGTATAAAAAAAACGGTACTAAATCAATAGACAATATTAGATATGCAAGGATCAATAACGGTTGTCACGTATACATTACCATAGCAAAAAGTGATGCTGAATTTTGGGAACAAACCGAAGAAGATGATTTTGCAGACATAGGTATTACCAAAGAAGATTTAACGGTACCGGTATGTGGTATAAATAAAGTTTGCTTTATTACTGAGCATGATTACGACCTTTCTGCCATACTTGATTTTAACACTGAAGATTTGGAGGATAAAAGAAGAGCAGCGCTTTCATAAACAAAGATTTCTACCAACCGTTATTTCATAGTAAATTAGTTAAAATAGTACGCTAAAACCAATATTAATTATTATTCAAACTACATAGCAAACATGATTAATAAACTTTTCTTATTTACCTCTCTTTTTATAATTTATTTTAGTCTAACAAACTGTTCAGAAAGTAATATTGTTTCTCTATAAAATCTACTTCACCAGTTTGAGACCTAGGCCAAACCACATACCATTTCCCTTATCGTCCATAAAATCAACAAACGAAGCTCCTTTACCACATCCATACTGTAAATCGAGATAATTACACTGCTCATTATTATCTATAACAATTGGCACATGATAAGAACCAAACCTATCATGCCATTTTATTATTGAATGACTTACTTTAACTTTATCAAACTTCTTTTATAGTGTTATAAAGCATTCCTTTGGATACCATCGTATCTTTTTATTTTCACCTACAACTCTAAACAGATCTAATTTTTCTTCAATTACATAATATTTATTACCCTTCTTTAAAGCTTTAGGATACAGGGAATCATCTGTACAAATATAAACGTTAGGAAAATCTGATTTAGAAAAATTATTATAGCCCCTTGTACTTGAAGATGGATTGTTATTTAACCCCAATCTTCCGTTACTATCACAATCAAAAAACAAAAAATCATCATCCTTGTATTTTTCTTTATAATTGAATTGAACTTTATTATTTTCTAATACGGTATACGTCCCTGAGCAACTAACCCTCCATCTACCTCCCAAACAGTAATATAAACTAAGCGAAAATGTATAGTCTAATTCTATTTTATATTTACCGGAGCCCGCTCTATATTCGCCTACTATTTCAAAAGGAAATTCATTATCTGCTTGTAGTGTTGGATTTATATAGTATTTCTCGAAATTCATTTATAATATTATTCAATATTAACGCCTAAATCTTTAAAGTAACTTTCTTGCATTTTATTTAGTGAATGCTTTTCTATATAAACAGAACCCGGAGAAAGATTCGATTTGTTTGGTAACTGCAATGATTTTAATTTAATATTCTCTAAGCTTACATATCTTAACTTATTGTTCTGTAATAAATCAACTTTTTCAATTACATTATCACATAATGTAATCCTTTTTAATAAATTATTATTAGCAACATCTATAGCGCTTAGGCTATTATTTGATAAACAAAGGCTTTCTAAACAACTGTTTTTTGAAAGATCAATTTTATCTATAGAATTATTTGATATCGTAATACTTTCTAAATATTTATTATTAGAAACATCTATAGCACTTAGCCTATTATTTGATAAACAAAGGCTTTCTAAATTTTCATTTTGACTTATATCTAGAGCGTCTAATTGGGTGTTTCTTACATAAAGATACTTTAACTTTTCGCAGTCCTTTAAATACAATTCTTTTACCTCTATATCCGTTAAATCAATTGAGTTAATTGTTTTATTAATTAAAGCATCAATCTTTTTAACAGGAGTCTTATTTAAAGTAAGGTTTTGTAACCCATTATTTTCTGGAATAAAAACTTCTTCTATAGAACATTCCCTTATATTTAAAGAGCTTACTAAGTTATTATAACTCAAATCCAACTCTTTAACTGGGTTCCTTTCTATATTTAAAGACTCTAATTTTGAATTATTACTTAAGTTTATTTCCTTTAATTTTCCTTTAGTAATAGTTAATAAAGTTAGATTAAGATTCTTACTTAAATTTAAGGTCTCGTGTCCTACTGCACTATCATCATCTTCATCATCCCACTGTTTGAAATCTCCACCAATAAAAAGTGTTTTTAAATTCACATTATTCGTAAGATCTATAGATGAAAATTTATTATCTGCAATACTTAAATACTCCAACTCTATATTTTCAGAAAGATCCAATTCATCAAATTGATTCCAGGTAATGTCTAATTTTTTTAAGTTTTTAAAAGAACTAACATCAAGTTTACCTTCACTTTCACAATTTTCTAAGGTTAAACTTTCTAAATTCGGTAAACTAGGTTCCTCTCCTTGAAAAGAGAAACCACCATATGAACAATATATTTCTTTGATAGTTTCATTATACCCAAATTTAGCTTCCATACCACCACCATGCTCCACGTTGAATTTTTCAAGATTTACATTTTTAGTTAAATCAATTTTTCCTAGCTCACATAAATTATCGATATATAATTCTTTTAAATTTAAATTTTCGTCAAGAACTAAACTATCTAAAATATTTAAATTATAAACTTTTAAAATTTCAAGAGCTTTATTTCTTGATAAATCAATAGTTTCAATGTGCTCACTACTATCAATAGTAAGTACTTTTAATTTTTTATTATAACTAAAATCTAATTCTTCCAATTCATAAGAATCTATAGAAAGGAATTCTAGATTTGGAAAATATTTTATTTCATTAATAGAAGTAAAACCATTGCATTCTAATTCTGTTATTTCTTCAAAGGAACTAATATTTAAACCTTGTAAATATTCCTTAAAATCGTCATCTTTAAAGTTGATTTCTCTTAGTTTGTTTATTTTTAAATTTATCATTCTTAAAAATTTTATTTACTGCTTAATACTTGTAACTACAAACTTGTTGTACACTTCTATTTTATGATCCAAGCGTGTATTTAAGTACTCATTTTTATATTTTAATGTATTGGAAATCAGTTTAGCCTCACTATGATATGCAGTTATTTTTTCTGAACTCCAATGCTTAGGTGGAGACTGTAAATTGGTAATCCTATCTGCTATTTTCACCAATCCTACTTCTTTCTGTAATTTATTGACTCGAAGTAAACTATCACTCATTCTATCCTCTTTTGGCAATACTGTTTCATCTTTTGTTAGCGCTTGCACTCCTTGAGCAATTGCTTCACCAAATATGCTTTTTATCTCGCTAAAGTCGGTATCAGTATCTTCAATAGTATCGTGTAAAATGGCTATTTGTACTGCAAAATTGACATCAAAGTTATTTTCAATACTATGGGCCATTAAAACCTCCATAGCAACATTAGCAATATGTAATAAATAATTTGCTTTAGTACCCGGTACTAATTGATTACTGTGTTTTTCTCCAGCAAACTTCATTGCTTTTTGATATAATTCTTGTGTCATAATTATTTTATTTTTACAAACATTTTTTAAATGAATCACCTCTGAACTTAACTAATATTCCTCCACTAATTCACGGCTATTATTTGGATTGAGCCTAGCAGTAATACCCCAATTACGTTGTTGTAATGGATTGTTTATTTGAGTAAAACCAAAGTCAATAGTATATTTTATTCATTGAATAATTTTCTTAACAGCATTAGCAACTCGAATTCCCGGATAATTCTTTTAATTCACTTAATAATTCAGGTGTTACTCCTTCAGCTAAACGTGCGCCTGCTTTAATCATATCCTCATAAGCACCAGAGTAATCTGTTAAAGCTATTTTTACAATGGCTCTATTTTTATACAAATCGCCTTCATTAGGTTGCATATCTATACAGGTAGTATAATCTTCTATGGCACCTTCTAAATCGTCTGTATCTTTTTTAATTTGTGCTCGCAGGTCATAATACTCCCAACTTGAGTTTAAACAAATAGCCGCATTACAATACTTTAAAGCTTCGACAAAATTGCCATCCTCCGCTTTTTGACGCGCCATAAAACTAAAGCTTGCATCTTCTCCTGGGAAATCAAAGCCCATCCCTTTTTTTAAAGCATTTTCTTTATTTTTAACTACCTGTTTGTATTGATCGTATTCTTCTGCATCTAAGATTAACTTTAAAGCCTCGTCTTTTTCATCAGATACTTCACTAGAATTCAACTGCTCTGTACTTCCAAATATTTTTTTTAATAAACTCATATTTTATTTTATTTAACTGTTAAATCCTGATGCCATTTTACGTTACTATTTATCACGCGTTCTTCAGAATTATCTTACCCCATTTTTTAAATAATGCTATTATTGTTTTTATACTTTAATTTTAATTCTTGATACACCTTACAGAAAAACCTCTTTCCTTTTCATTAACTTCTTTACCTCCTTCAATATGATATCCAACTGCACTTACTTTATCTTTTTCAGTTGAACTCCAGAAAGAAGCTCCCCAGCCCGCATAATCAAAATGATTTTTTGTACTTCTATAACCTCCTGGGATGGCAGAGAAGCCACTTTCGTTCGTTCCGTTTGAAAGTTTCCACCCTTCTGTATTTTTTAACTTGGCCCAAGTATATTCATTGTTTCCGCCAAGGAAATCAACTAAATCATCCCATTCATTTTCGCTTGGTATATGCCATCCTTCAGGTGCTAACCCTCTTGAGTCTGTTACTGCGTGCCAATTGTATAATTTTTTATATACTATTTTAGCATCTACCATGTCTGTCCCAAAATAGCACCAAGCAGGAATTCCATCCTTACCAGCTTTTTCCCATTCGTCATGAGAATTTATCTCTATGATTTTATCACCATTTTTAAAAGTACTGACATTAAGGTTTTCTTTTGTCCATACTTGTTTTCCAATTTTTATCGATAGATAATTGTCATTATTCGTCGGCATTTCATTTTTAGATGATGTTCCAATGCATGCAATTTGTATAACAACAGAAATAATTAATAATAACGTAATTGGTTTGTAAATTGTTTTTTTAGTGATCATATTTAAAATATTTATAATTATTAGTTAGCTTTTTTTGATAATTCCAAGATATGTTATTACATCGTCATTTGAAATACAATATCCTGATAAACTGAAGCATTTCCTTTCTTTAAAAATTCAAGTTCTTCTGCTCCACCCAAAGCTAACACGGGTGTAAAAGTGAATATCTCGTTTTTGGAAAGACCACCCTGCTTCTCTATTGCTTTATTGAACAACTCTTCCCTTAACCATAATTTTCTATCTTTTTCATCGATTAAAAATTCTTCAAAAAAGGATTCTAAACTCCATACAATCGTTTCAATTTTTCGATACTGAATATCTATCATACAAACATCCTCGTCTGTATCTGTTAGCTTTCGATAATAAAATAATTCACCAAATCCAGAAATTGCAAATGGTATATAAGTATCTACTTCTCGCCCCAACCAAGTCCATAACACAGCTTCATAATCGCGAGGATTAATAAGCTCGATTAATCCATTATTATATTTCCCAAATCCGTCAGATTTCCATAGGTCAATCAATAATTTCGGAACCTTCGTTTTATAGGCATCCAAAATGGTATCAGATACGGGAATTGCATTTTCTTGAACATTGAATTTCTCTTTGAATTTTTCCATATTATTATCTTATCATTTTTACTATTTTATCAATATCTTGTATAAAGGGAACGACCTATTTAAATTTTGTTACCTATTTTCTTATTCATATAAATACTCATTTCCATACAAATCCAACCACCCTTTTTGACCATTGGGTAAGGTAAACCTCGTGAAATAATTATCAAAAGCACCTAGCTCTTTGTATTTTGGTTCTTTGTGCAAAGGATAATATCCCTTTAATCCATTTTTTTGTATAAATACTAAGTCATTAACAAGATCTCCTTTAGGTTCCTTATCTAGATCCTCTAAAACAACACATTTTTTTTCAGCCTCTAAAAGTTCGAAGTCCTTATGGTTATAATCGTATAAACGGTACTTGTTTCCTGTTTTAGAAATTAAATAGTTCGTATTTGTTCTTAAACAATACTTACCCTTTCGTTCTCTACATAAGAAATATAGCGAGTCTATTGTATTCTTTTTAAACGTTTTTACTTGTTTAGTTTTAATTAACTCTTCTTTGAAATTAGTAGTAAACTTCATGAGCTTAATTGTAAAGAATATACTATCATTCACTTTTTTGAGTTCTCTAACATAATATGGATCTTCATCATGCCCAAAGTCACATTCAATAATTTGAAAATCAAGCTTAGGCAAGCTATCTCTTTCTATTATATTACCCACTAAATCCGTCCAGAAAACAGTGTTTCCTTTAAGAATTTGTACTCCTTTTGGGTATCCATATTTACTGATCTTAAAATGTGCAGCTCTTATGTTTTCAATACCAAAAGGCTCATTTAACAAATTGTGTAATGCTATGTTTCCCTTTCTTTTTGTTATAACAGGATTGCCCAACTGAATGTGATCAAAAACTGGAGGCAACAATTGTTTTTCGTTTTTATAAACCCCATATTTATGATTCACTTTTTTTACTGACACATCATTATAACTTAGTTTTTTTATGATGTCTTCTTTTTCAGAAATAGTAAAGGAACTATTTTTTAAATCATTATATTTTTTCTTAAAAAAGGGAAGGGTTGCAAAAGAATATCCGTCATCAGCTATCAAAAACAAAAAAGGATACCCGTCAATATCTTTTATAATGTAGCTTCCTAAAAACGTAAACAACTCACCACTTTCAAAGGCTTTTTTTTCGTAATAAATTAGATTTCCATTTGAAAAAAAATAAGAATTGTATGTATTATCATTACTACTAACAACATACTTTTTATCCGCTAAATATGTATGATAAAATCTTCTTGAACTTCCCTTTCGTATTTTATTACTAGGTATAAATTTATCAAATGGTACTGCTTTACTAGAATTCAGAAAGTTCCTAGTACCTTCATGTATAATAAACTCATCATTCTGATATTCATAACTAACGAATTTAATAGAATCATTCTTTTTATATAGGAGATGTAGTACTTCATCTTCTATATAAAAACTGTTAAATATTGCTTTTTTTTGGGCAACGGTAAAGCTTATAAAAAACAAGAAACAACCGAAATTACATATCAAATTTTTCATATTAACTGGTGCATCATTTGTATATATTATTAAAAATCGAAGTACATCAAGGCGGCTACATCGTAGCATTGTTCTTTAATCTCATTATTTTTTTCATTAATAACCTCAATACTAGTTACGTAAACATTTTAAACTGGATGATTTAATCAAAATAGTATTCTCTTAATAATTTGAAGTTTTCATACAAATTTATAACAGCCATAAGTAATTTAGTTAATGAACTCCCCTACAATAAAAAAGGGAAAACCTTACTTAATATTGATTGTACAATTCTAATTTAAGCAAAACACGCCAACTGGTTTCTTACAATGATTAGTAAAAAAACTTCATATCAAATCTTAAAATAAAATTACACTAAAGGGATATTACAAATGAGTACGGCTTATGTTAAGTAACAACCACCTTCACCTAGCATCTTTTTTTTAATAATTACTCCTTGTTTAATATAATTAGTGTTCTTACTAGCTCTTAATTTTCATCTATTTATCCAATTCAAGTCATTCCTATCCTTAGTCTATAAATTCCTTTTAAGATCACTAAATTTCACTCATAAACATACTAAAAATAAATTATTTTCTTTTATCGAAACTAATCGAATTACATAAACATAAAAAAGCCTAAATTATCAAATAATAATTTAGGCTTTTAATTAATTTCAGTCGGGGTGGCAGGATTCGAACCTGCGACCTCCTCGTCCCAAACGAGGCGCGATGACCGGGCTACGCTACACCCCGAAATTAACGATTGCAAATGTACTACTAATTAATTCATATAACAAACTCTTTCTGTATTTATTTTTTAATCTTGACTTTCCTAAAAATATAGCCTACTTTTGCAACAAAAAATCATACATGCTCATCATAGGGATAACAGGTGGTACAGGTAGTGGAAAGACAACAGTTGTAAAGCAGCTATTAACTGAACTTTCAGAAAAAGAAATTTCGGTTATATCCCAGGACTCCTACTACAAAGACACTTCTTACCTGACTCTTAAAGAGCGTACTCAAATTAATTTTGACCATCCAAAGTCTATCGATTTTGATTTACTTATTGAGCATTTAACAGCTTTAAAGGAAGGAAAAACAATTAAACAACCTGTATATTCATTTATAGAACACAACAGAGTTAACGAAACTATTGTTACGATTCCTAAAAAAGTAATCATTGTTGAAGGTATTTTAATATTTAACAATCCTTCATTAAGAGATTTATTTGATATAAAAATTTACCTACATGCCGATTCCGACGAACGCTTAATACGAAGAATAAAAAGAGATATCACTGAAAGAGGAAGAGATTTAACCGAAGTTCTTGACCGATATCAAGACACGTTAAAACCAATGCACCAACAGTTTATTGAAAGTACCAAGCAATATGCCGATATTATAATACCTAACAATAAATTTAACACTGTGGGAATAAATATTGTAAAAACAATCATTAAGGAAAAATTGTCCTAAAGAAATTGTATTTTTAAACTTTCAAATTGACATATGTTTTTAAAGAAGATAAAACAACATAAATATTTCAAATACATACTCAATCCATATATTGCAGTATTACTTGCTTTTGTGGTATGGATGTTTTTTTTTGATGACAATTCCTTTCTGTTTCACCAAGAGCTAAACACAATTATTAAGGAAAAGGAAGCTGAAATTGAACTATATCAATCTGAAATTAAAGAGGATAAAAAAAATATCCGGAAACTAAAAAACGAAGACAATCTTGAAAACTTTGCTCGTGAAGAATACTACATGAAAAAAGATAACGAAGAGATTTATATAATAGAATACGATAACAAACCTATTAAAGCCAATACCTATGAGTAAATTCTTGTTTAAAGAATTTGAAGACGTCTCTTCAACTGCTTGGAAACAAAAAATTCAAGTAGACTTAAAAGGCGCCGACTATAACGAAACACTTTTATGGAAAAGTAATGAAGGTATTACCGTAAAACCTTTTTACCATAAAGATGAACAGATTACAGCTATAGATATTCCAAATAACAATTGGAAAATCGCTCAATTAATTGAAGTTTCAATTGCTACAGACAGCAATAAAAAGGCTATCGATGTTATTAGTAAAGGTGTTGAATCTTTAATATTCGAAATCAATAGTGAAATCAATATCAATGAACTGTTATTGAATATTGATACTAGCAATATTGAAATTCAATTTAAATTTAACAAGTTAAGCCCTCAAATGTCTGAGGAGTTAATCCAATTGGACTTGCCACATTGCTTTTTGAATATTGATATTATAGGGAACTTAGCAAAAACAGGAAACTGGTACACCTCTTTAAAAGACGATTTTCAATTCATAAAAAATTTAGTAGCAAAATATCCACAAAAGAACATTTTAAGCGTTGATACTACAGTGTACCAAAATGCAGGTGCATCAATTACACAACAGCTTGCCTATGCAATAGCACACGCTAATGAATATTTCAACAACTTTAAAGACGGAGTACTTCCACAAATTCAGTTTATCACTGCTACTAGTGGGAATTACTTTTTTGAAATTGCAAAAATTAGAGCTTTAAAACTATTGTTTAAAACCATTACAGAAGCGTATAACGTTAACGACAATTGTTCAATTTTAAGCTTTCCGTCAAACAGAAATAAAACCATATATGATTACAATGTAAACATGCTGCGCTCAACAACGGAGTGCATGAGTGTAATCCTTGGAGGAGCAAATACCGTTTGCAACTTACCATATGATTATATCTACCATAACACCAATGAATTTGGACTTCGTATTGCACGAAATCAGCTATTGGTATTAAAGCATGAAAGTGCTTTTGATAGTGTAGAAAACCCCTCAGATGGCTCCTACTATATCGAAACACTTACTCAACAATTGGCAGAAAAGGCTTTGGGAATTTTTAAACTCATTGAAACTGGAGGTGGATTTTTAAAGCAATTAAAAGAAGGGACTATCCAACGAAAAATAAAAGAAAGCGCCACCAAGGAGCAAGAACAATTTGACAATGGAACATTGGTTTTATTAGGAACAAACAAGCACCCTAACGAAAAGGATAAAATGGAGCACGATTTAGAAAAACAACCCTTTGCAGAAAAAATCACTAGAAAAACCTTAATAGCTCCAATAACTGCAAGAAGATTATCTGAAAAATCAGATAAAACAAGACTAGAACAAGAATAAAACTAATATAAATTTTAATATCAAAATGAAAAAAATAATTTTAGCCGCCGTAATTAGTGTATCAATACTAAGCTGTAAAAAAGAAGCAACTATTGAATACAAACATGCCGATAAACCTGCAACAATAACCTGTGAAGGCGTTGATGCAAAATTATTTAGCGAAGCCTATTACGCATTTGAAAACGCTATTCTAACTCATGCCAAGAACACTAACAGGAGACCTAATTTTACTATTACAACAGACTACGCTTTAAAAAACTTTATAGCACGTTCACGAGGAAATATTAAAATTACCGACTATGTTACAGAAGAAAGCTTAGCTGTTTTTAACACCTTAAAAACCATGGATATTTGGAGTGGTCCTCAATTAAAAAACAGTGCAACCATTACAGAATGTATTGGAAATAACATTTCAAACGCAGCCATTAAAGGATCTTTCAATACATTGCGTTCTGTAGAAAGTTTAGCGCCAAAATTGATGATTTCCGCAATAACAGACAACAGAGCCATTAGAGACCAATACAAAGACAAGGCACTAATGACTTACGCTGCGCTAGATTTATATTTCGCTAAATTCTTTAATACTGATTTTTCAACTGTTACCTTTTTAACAGAGCAAGCACAGCCAAATACCCCAGCTAAAGCTTTAACTACTCCTAAACAACCACAAGTTGGTAAGGCATTGAACCTAAATGTAAAAAAGAAAAAAACAGAACAACACGGTCCTCATGACGGACACAACCACTAAGATGAAAAGAAAAGATCTTCAACATATTAGCCTTTCTACTGCGAGTTCAAAAAACACGAACTCTAACAATGCAGCTACTTTAAATACAGCAGAAGACATTAGCATAAAATCTTTTTATTCAAAAGAAGATGTAGCAGATTTAAAGCATTTAAACTTTGTCGCAGGACTTGCTCCAAATCTTCGTGGGCCATACTCTACTATGTATGTCCGAAGACCTTGGACTATTCGTCAATATGCAGGTTTTTCTACCGCAGAGGAATCAAATTCGTTTTACAGACGTAATCTCGCTGCTGGTCAGAAAGGACTTTCTGTCGCTTTTGATTTAGCAACGCACCGAGGTTACGATTCTGATCATGAACGTGTAGTTGGTGACGTAGGAAAAGCTGGTGTTGCTATAGATTCTGTTGAAGACATGAAGGTATTGTTTGATCAAATTCCTTTGGATAAAATGTCGGTTTCTATGACCATGAACGGTGCTGTACTACCTATTATGGCCTTTTATATTGTCGCAGCAGAGGAACAAGGAGCCGCTAAAAATATGTTAGCAGGAACCATACAAAATGATATTTTAAAAGAATTTATGGTTAGGAATACGTACATATACCCTCCTACACCATCTATGAAAATTATATCTGATATTTTTGAATACACCACGGCAAACATGCCTAAATTTAATTCAATAAGTATCTCTGGTTATCACATGCAAGAAGCTGGTGCTACTTGTGATATTGAATTGGCCTACACTTTAGCCGATGGATTGGAATATATCCGAAAAGGAATTGCAGCCGGCATGGATATTGACTCCTTTGCCCCTCGTTTATCTTTTTTCTGGGCTATAGGTATGAACCATTTTATGGAAGTCGCTAAAATGCGTGCTGCTCGTATGCTTTGGGCTAAATTGGTAAAACAATTTAATCCTAAGAATGAAAAATCGCTAGCACTGCGTACACATTGTCAAACTTCCGGCTGGAGTCTAACAGAGCAAGATCCTTTTAATAATGTTGCCAGAACTTGTATTGAAGCTACGGCCGCTGCTTTTGGAGGAACACAAAGTTTACATACCAACGCTTTAGATGAAGCCATAGCATTGCCTACAGACTTTTCTGCAAGAATAGCACGTAATACACAAATATATTTACAAGAAGAAACACAAATAACCAAAACTGTTGACCCTTGGGCTGGTAGTTATTACGTCGAAAACTTAACGAATGATATTGCTGAAAAAGCATGGACACTTATTCAGGAAGTTGAAGAACTAGGCGGCATGACAAAAGCTATTGAAGCTGGAATTCCTAAAATGCGTATTGAAGAAGCAGCAGCAAGGAAACAAGCGCGTATAGATTCCGAACAAGATATAATTGTTGGGGTAAATAAATACCGTTTAGAAAAAGAAGATCCGCTTCATATTTTAGAAGTTGATAATACTGTTGTTCGAAAATCACAAATTGAACGCTTAGAAAAAATAAAAGCGAAAAGAAATAACGAACATGTAACAAAATGTTTAGACGATTTAGCTAAAGCTGCAAAAACAGGTGACAAAAACCTTTTAGCATTGGCCGTTGAAGCCGCTAGAGAAAGAGCTACTTTAGGAGAAATATCAGACGCTTTGGAAACTGAATTCGGAAGACATAAAGCAGACATTAAATCATTTACTGGGGTGTATAGCAAAGAAATAAAAAACGACGATTCTTTTGAAAAAGCAAAACAACTTGCCAACGAATTTTCAGAATTAGACGGTCGTAGACCACGTATTATGATTGCTAAAATGGGACAAGATGGGCATGACCGTGGCGCAAAAGTAGTTGCTACTGGATATGCTGATATTGGATTTGATGTAGATATCGGACCATTATTTCAAACACCTAAAGAAGCTGCGAAACAAGCTGTGGAAAATGATGTACACATACTTGGTGTTTCTTCATTAGCAGCTGGACACAAAACATTAGTTCCGGCAGTAATTGAAGAACTAAAAAAATACGGACGAGAAGATATTATGGTTATTGTAGGCGGAGTAATCCCACATCAAGACTATCAATACTTATTTGATTCTGGTGCTATTGCTGTTTTCGGTCCAGGAACTAAAATTAGTGAAGCTGCAATTGAAATACTTAGTATTCTGATAAATAGTTTCGAGTAATTACAATTTTAAATTACAAAACAGAAGAGAGATTAGCTTTAGAGTTAATCTCTTTTTTTATTCCATTTTTATCCTCCGTAAAAATTAGTATTTCTCAACCTACTTCAAGCTCATAGTAATAGACAATTCTTTGTTGTTTTAAGAATTATGAGATACTGAAACAAGTTCAGCATGGCGTAAAAATAAACGAATGATATAAAACGGATAATTAACACTCTTATTAAAGAAAACCAAAAACCTGAGCTACACAAGGTTCCTTATACAATAAAACAACATAACGTTATTTGACAAGAGTTAATTCAGAACTAAAATAATTCTTACAAACAAAAAAAAAGATAGCAATATAAAATCACTACCTTTTTTACAATTTAAGAGCTAAAGCCTTATTTTTTAAAACTCTCTATTCCTGTTTTTAACCATGTATTATATTCTTCTACATCTGAAGTATACCCAACTGGTTCTATCAAATTATTTTCTTTAGTATCTACTAAAACATAATACGGTTGTGCATTTGCTTTATATTTTACTGCTTGAAAATCACTCCATTTATTACCTATTGTCCTAATTTCTTTACCAGTAGTTTCTGAAACATATTGTTGTTCTTTTGGCAAATCTCTTTTGTCATCTACATATAATGAAATCAAAACCACGTCCTTATTTAGCTTATTAAATATTTCTGGTTCTGACCATACGCGTTCTTCCATTTTACGACAATTCACACAAGCATGTCCTGTAAAATCAATCAATATTGGTTTACCAATTTTTTTAGCATACGCTAATCCTGTTTCGTAATCATGGAAAGCCACAATATCATGAGGTCCTAAATGCGCTCCTTCTGGTAATTCCGCATGTGCTGCTCCGCCAGAACCTAATTTAGTAAACCCTACTCCATAAGGCGACTCACTATAATGCATCGGTGGCGGAAAACCACTAATCAACTTTAACGGGGCTCCCCATAAACCTGGGATTAAATATATCGTAAACGTTAATGTAAGCAACCCTAATACTAATCTCCCTACAGATATATGCTTTAAAGGCGAATCATGTGGCAATTGAATTTTTCCGAATAAATAAAATGATAAGGCTCCGAATATCGCTATCCATATAGCAATAAATACTTCTCTTTCTAAATAATGCCCTTGTACTACTAAATCGGCATTTGACAAAAACTTAAATGCTAATCCTAATTCCAAGAATCCTAAAACGACCTTAACCGTATTTAACCAACCACCAGACTTAGGTAATGAATTTAACCACCCTGGAAACATTGCAAATAATGTAAAAGGTAATGCTAGCGCTAACGAAAACCCAAACATCCCAACAAATGGTGCAATACCTCCTTTAGACGCCGCTTCAACAAGTAATGTTCCTACAATAGGTCCAGTACATGAAAATGAAACAATAGCTAAAGCCAATGCCATAAAAAAGATACCTATCATTCCACCTCTATCAGCCTGTCTGTCAACCTTGTTTGCCCATGAATTTGGTAGCATGATCTCAAATGCACCCAAAAAAGAAAAAGCAAATACTATTAATAAAACAAAGAATATGATGTTAAACCAAACATTCGTTGATAAAGCATTTAATGCATCTGCCCCAAAAACCCAAGTAACTACTGCTCCAAGGAACACATAAATAAGAATAATAAATACCCCGTATGTTACTGCGTTTCGAACACCCGCTGCTTTACTTTTACTCTGCTTGGTAAAGAAACTAACCGTCATTGGTATCATTGGAAACACGCAAGGAGTTAACAACGCCGCAAAACCTGACAGAAACGCTAAGAAAAATATAGTAAGTAAACCTCTTGACTCTCCCTTATCAGAGCTTTCCTTTTCTAATTCGCCTGTTTGGCTCTCTGTAGCAATTATTAAATCACCATTCTCATATGAAAAATTAAACTTCACAATTTCAGGCGGTAAACATTGTCCGTCATTACAAGCCATATATTCAAGCTTCGAAACTACTAAGGCCTTTTTCTCGTTAAACTTTATTTTCTGTTTAAAAATAGCTCTATTTTCAAAATACTTCACCTCAGCATCAAATACCTCTTCATAAGCCGTATGACCTTTACCTTCTCTAGTTTTTCCATTTAACTCATAACTATTCTTTTTATTTAAAAACGTTATCGTTGTAGGAACCGGTCCATCCTTTACTTCATCTTGAGAGTAAATATGCCATCCTTTATCAATCTTAGCTTTGTAAAATATATCAAATTCAGTATCAGAAATTCTCTTTATTCTAGTAGACCATTTTACAGGGTCTAAAATTTGGCTCGTATCATCTACCTTTTCAACAGCACTCTTTTTTACTTCTTCGGCCGATAAAGCAGAAAACAAATCTTTACTTTCATCCACTTGGGTAGCGGTAGCTAGGTTAAAATTTAATTTTTTTGATTCAAACAAACACTTTTCATCATCGCATGATTGATATGATACCTCTCCTTGAATTGAGGTCAACGTCGTATCCAATAACTTTACACGTTGTACAAATGTTGCTATATGATCAAAATAGGTCATATCCATTTCAAAGACTTTATCAAACTTTGTAATGGTTTTACTTTCTGCTGCATTTTTAGCAACTAACACAAAGGTTTTTCCTAATTGCGCTTCATCATAGAAAAAATCGGTAGGCAAAGCTCCTCCTTCAGGTAAATGCTGAGAATACAAATGCCAATGCTCCTGAATAGTGGCATTGTAAATTAAATTATACTCTGTTTCGGAAACTTTCTCAACAGCTCCTGACCATTTTACAGGCTCGACTATTTGGGCTTGAGCAAAACTCAAACCGAATAGTAACACGACTAAACTTAAGATTTTTTTCATTATAGGTTAATATAAAATTATAGTTAATTAAGGGTTATCTTTAATATTTTTTTGGTCGAATTTGTTACACTAAATCTAGCATCGGCTCGTTTACCTATAATCCAAATAACAGTATCATTAGCGTTACAAAGCAACCAACTATTTTCTTTTTCTGTTAAAGACAATTTTTCGTCTTTAAAATATTTACTTATTTTTTTCTTTCCTTTCATTCCAAATGGAAAAAAAGAATCTCCATCTTTTTTCTTACGTAAACGCAATGGGTACTCTAAGATGTCAACATCAACATAAATTGAATTTTTTAACGAATAATTTGCTTGATCTACAAGCTCAAATTCTAATCCAACTGGAGCATCAATTTGAGTTATTCCCTCTTTTATTTCTACTCTTGAATCCTGTAAATGTAAGGCGTTTTCTTCTAATAATAAAAAATCTCTATCTTTTATCAATCTATGGGTTTTAGAACTCACATATTTCCCCGACTGAGCATCCAACAAACCCTCTATATTCAACCATTCCGTAAAACAATACTCCCTTAGCATATAGTACAAATAGGCTTTGTATTCTTTATGCGTTTTTAGCTTTATAACGTCAATTTTCAATAAATCACCCTCATAAGTACACACTTCCTTTTTAACTTGTTCAAAGTGATTATCAAGTACTTTTTTTTCAGATTTTAAATAAGGTAAATGCCTATTAAACGTGTCCAATAAATTCGGATTTAATTCTTCTAAAACAGGAATTACATTGTGACGAATCTTATTTCTGAAGTATTTTGTAGACTGATTACTTTCATCTTCTCTCCATACGGTATTATTGGTAATCGTAAAATGTTCAATCTCGTCTCTTGTGAACGGTAAAAGGGGGCGAATGATTCTTCCATTAATTTCAGGAATCCCCACTAAACCATTTAAAGTCGTACCACGTGTTAAATTTATCAACACCGTTTCTATATTGTCATTGGTATGATGTGCTGTTAACACATAATCATATTGCCCATCGTCCATTAATTTATCAAACCAATTATAACGCAACTCTCTTGCCGCCATTTGAGTTGACAATTTATGTGTTTCAGCATACGCCGCTGTATCAAACGATACGGAATGACACTGAATTCCTAACTGCTCTGCTAAATGCGCCACAAAAATAGCATCCTTATCAGAATCTTGAAAACGTAACTTAAAATTACAATGCGCTAAAGCAAAGTTGAATTGAAGTTTATGAAGTAAATGTACCAAAACCACACTATCTATCCCCCCAGAAATAGCTACTAATAATTTACCCTCGATTAAAAATGGTAGATTTTGGTCAATGTGTTTCTTGAATTTTTCTAGCATTTGAAGTTGTTTAAAATTAAGTCAGCAGTGCCTCCCGCATTGCTTTAGCCTTTATTAAGCATTCTTGATACTCCGCTTCAGCTGTTGATTTTACTGTAATAGCACCTCCAACAGAGTAAGAAACATACTCGTTTGTTTCATTGTACAGAATACTTCGAATAATAACATTAAAATCGAAATCATTATTTGGGGTAAAATAACCAACGGATCCAGAATACAATCCGCGTTTTGTCTCTTCTAATTCTTCTATAATTTTCATGGCAGAAACTTTAGGCGCTCCTGTCATACTTCCCATAGGGTATGATGTTCTTAATACCTCAACAGGACTTTTTGTGTGCTGCACTTCTGAAGTTACCGTACTAATCATTTGATGCACTTGATCAAACGAATACACTTTACACAACTCAGATACTTTTACACTTCCTTTAATCGCAGTTTTGGACAAATCATTTCGCACCAAATCTACAATCATGATATTTTCTGATCGCTCTTTTTCATCAAGCCCTAAATCATGTTTTAGCTGTTTATCTTCAACCTTATCTTCTGATCGCTTTGCCGTACCTTTAATTGGCTGTGAAACTATAGTCGTGTTTGTTTTTCGTATATATCGCTCAGGTGACGCAGAAAGTAAATACTTATCGTTTAACTTTAAAAATGTCGCGAAAGGAGGATTCGAAATTGAATTTAGTCTTTGATATACTTTTAAAGGATTTATTTTAGTCTCCTCAGCATAAAACTCTTGGCAAAAATTCATTTCATAAATATCGCCTCTACAAATGTGGTTGTGTATTTTTTGAAATCTATCGAAATAACTATCCTTAGTCATTCTGAGTTTAATTTTAATAGGATCCATAAAATCAATTGGTGTTGCTTTACTTAATAAAGCCCTCTCAATTTCTGAATAATCTTCCTCTAACTCATCATCTACAAAATGTAAATACTGAATTTCTAAAACATCTTTTTTTAATAAGAATACCTTTTTTGGTTGAAAGAAAAACAATTCAGGAAAACTTAGTCCATCATAATTATTCGATTTCAAATTTTCAGTGTCATATTTTAAATCATAGGTTAAATACCCAAACAGCCAATCATTTGTAATTGACTGGTATTCTTTTAATTTATCAAAAGCATCAACAGCGTCAGTTTGTAAGGTTGTAAATGCATCTACCGCCAAAACCGCATCATAACTGGAGTGAGCTTGGTTATAATTATTAGAATCTAACCAAACAACCTCTGTAAATTGCTGACTCCATTGCAACAATTTATCTTTTATACGATGTCCTTTAGAAAGTGTTATTTTTTTTATTTTCCTCAATATGTGTTTACTTAAAAAATCGCCTCATCCTAAACTAAGAATAAAGGGATATCTATTTTTAAACAAAAAAAGTTTTCGTTATTAAGCGAAAACTTTTTTTTATTATTTCATCTTGTTTTTAACTAAAATCAACTTACTTACTTAATTAGCAACATCACTAATGAATTTGATTCTATACAATCGCAACTCTTCATCGTCATAATCTCCTTCAAATTCTTCTATTGCTTCCGTAATTTTATCCGATTCGGCTTCCATAAAATACTCATGAATCTCCTCTTGCTGATCTTCATCTAAATGATCATCTATCCAATAATTAAGATTTAATTTGGTTCCTGAATACACAATTTGCTCCATTTCCTTAATAAAATCAGCCATTGTCATTCCTTTTGCCGCAGCAATATCTATCAAAGGTAATTTTCTATCTACATTTTGAATGATATATAGTTTTAAAGCAGAATTTACTCCTGTACTTTTAACAACCAAATCATCCGGGCGAACAATTTCATTATCATCTACGTATTGCGCTATTAATTTGACAAATTCTTTACCATATTTCTTAGCCTTACCTTCACCAATACCATGTACATTTTTCAGTTCCTCTAAACTAATTGGATACTTTAATGCCATATCTTCTAAAGAAGGATCTTGAAACACAATAAAAGGAGGAACTCCTAATTTATGGGCAACCGTTTTCCGCAAACTTTTTAACAATTTCATCAATTGTATGTCTGCTGCCACATCGCTTCCTTTTGAAGCTACCATAACTCCGTCAGTTCCCTCGTCAACATACATATGGTCTTCCGTCATCATAAAACTCTCAGGAGTTTCAATAAAAGTTGTTCCTTTTTCTGTTAAACGAATAACACCATACGTTTCAATATCTTTTTTGATAAACTTTGCTACAATTGCCTGACGAATCAAGGCCATCCAATACGTACCTTCTTTTCCTTTACCATTTCCGAAAAACGGTTTAGTATCTGTTTTATGGGATGATATCAGGGCGTTTTTATTCCCTAATAAAGTACTTACTAAATCTTTTGACTTGTATTTTTCTTTTGTAAAACTTACAATTTCTAATAATATTTTTAACTCATCTTGTGCTTCATGCTGTTTTTTAGGATTACGCATATTATCATCCATATCAGCCCCGTCACCATTTACATCGTCAAAATTTTCTCCAAAATAATGTAATATAAACTTACGTCTGGACATAGACGTTTCAGAATAAGCTACCATCTCTTGCAATAAAGCATGCCCGATTTCTTGTTCTGCAACGGGCTTATTCGCCATAAACTTCTCTAGCTTTTCAATATCTTTATAAGCATAAAATGCTAAGCAATGCCCTTCCCCGCCATCTCTACCTGCACGACCAGTTTCCTGATAATAGCTTTCTATACTTTTAGGAATATCATGATGAATTACAAAGCGAACATCTGGCTTGTCAATCCCCATACCAAAAGCAATAGTAGCCACAACCACATCAGTATCTTCCATTAAGAACATGTCTTGGTGCTTTGCTCTTGTTTTAGTATCTAACCCTGCGTGATATGGCACAGCCTTAACTCCGTTTACTTGCAAAACTTGTGATAGTTCTTCAACGCGTTTTCTACTTAAACAATATACGATACCACTTTTCCCTTCATTTTGTTTCACAAAACGAATGATATCTGCATCTACATTTTTAGTTTTCGGACGTACTTCATAAAATAAATTAGGCCTGTTAAACGTCGCTTTAAAAACTTCTGCATTAGGCATTCCCAAGTTTTTAGTAATATCATCCTGCACTTTTGGAGTAGCTGTAGCCGTAAGCGCTACAATGGAAATATTATCTCCAATTTTTTTAATAATACTCCTTAAGTTCCTGTATTCAGGTCTAAAATCATGTCCCCATTCCGAAATACAATGCGCTTCATCCACGGCCATAAAAGAGATTGGTACTGAACGTAAAAACTCAATATTTTCCTCTTTAGTAAGCGATTCAGGAGCAACATACAATAGTTTGGTAACACCGTTAGTCATGTCTTCTTTCACCTGCTTTACTTCAGCTTTGGTTAAAGAAGAATTTAACACATGGGCAACTCCATACTCAGAAGATATCCCACGTATGGCATCTACTTGATTTTTCATTAAAGCAATTAACGGCGAAACAACAATTGCAGTACCTTCGCACATTAATGCTGGTAATTGAAAACACAATGATTTCCCTCCACCTGTTGCCATAATAACAAAAGTGTTCTTTCTCTGAAGAACATTTTTAACAATAACTTCCTGCAATCCTTTAAATTGAGAAAAACCAAAATATTTTTTTAACGAAGTATGTAAGTCAACTTGATTAAGTTCCATTAGAATATTTTATATTTTATAAGTTCTATTTAACGCTATATATTTAAATAAAACAACTTTCTTATCGTAACCCATAGGTATCTGATAAAAAAAAAGTAATTTCGTTTGAGAATACTAAAGATAGTATTTTATTTAAAACCTAAAGCAACTATTTCATAAAAAAATATGCTCAACCTAGGTTTATATGTACAAACATAATCAGCAAAAAAGGAACACACAATAGTTTCAAGTAATTTTTAAATTTTATTTAAGTGAGTAGTTTAGAAAAAATCATACAAATAGCTAAAGAAACCATTACTATTGAGCAACAAGCCATTGCTAACTTGGTGAATCTTATAGACAATGAATTTGCCGAAGCGGTAAATCACATCTATAGTTCTAACGGAAGAGTAATCATTTCTGGCATTGGGAAAAGCGCCAACATTGCCACTAAAATTGTTGCTACAATGAACTCCACAGGTACCCCTGCAATTTTTATGCATGCAGCAGACGCCATTCATGGCGACTTGGGTACAGTGCAAAAAAACGATACTGTTATTTGTATTTCAAAAAGTGGAAACACTCCTGAGATTAAAGTTCTAGTTCCTTTAATTAAAAATGGAGGAAACAAACTAATAGCCATCACTTCTAATAAAACTTCATTTTTAGGCTCTGAAGCAGATTATGTATTACATGCCTATGCCGAAAAAGAGGCTTGCCCTAATAATTTAGCACCAACAACCAGTACAACTGCTCAGTTGGTTATGGGAGATGCTCTAGCGGTATCCTTATTAAAATTAAAAGATTTTACCAGTAGTGATTTCGCTAAGTACCACCCTGGCGGAGCTTTAGGAAAACGCTTATACTTACGTGTCCGTGATTTAATTGCAAAGCACGAAAAACCCGCTGTAAAAGCAACAGCATCCATTAAAGATGTTATTATAGAAATATCAAATAAACGATTAGGAGTTACAGCTGTTATTGATGACAGTAGTAAAATTATTGGAATAATTACTGATGGTGACTTGAGACGCATGTTGGCAGAAACCACTGACATCAATACACTTAAAGCAAGTGATATCATGTCAGCTTCACCAAAAACACTTTCAAGTGATGCGATGGCTGTTGAGGCAAAGGAACTTTTAGAAGAAAACAACATTTCTCAAGTACTTATTCAGGACGACAATCAGTATCAAGGTGTTGTACACATACACGATTTAATAAAAGAAGGAATTTTATAAAATGGCAAAGAAAAACCCAAATGAAATGTCGTTCCTTGATCATTTAGAAGAATTAAGAGGACACTTAATAAAATCTACTTTAGCTATATTAGCCTTTGCCACTATAGCTTTTCTTTGTAAAAAAATAGTTTTCGAAACTATTCTACTAGGCCCATCAAAAATAGGATTCGTCACATACAATGGACTTTGTAATTTATCGAAAGCTTTAGGTATGGATGAAAATTTATGCATTACTGAAATGCCTTTTGAAATACAGAGCAGAACATTAGCAGGTCAATTTTCTGCACACATATGGGTTTCTATCACCTTTGGTTTCATCATAGCATTTCCATTCGTGATTTATCAATTCTGGAAATTTGTGAGCCCAGGCTTACGCAGTAACGAGCGTAATACATCTAGAGGATTTATTTTTGCCGCTTCCTCTTTGTTTTTCACTGGAGTGTTATTTGGTTATTATATTATTTGCCCGTTATCCATTAACTTTTTAGGGAGTTATAGTGTTTCTGAAGTGATTCATAACGATTTTGACTTAGACTCTTATATCAGTCTCGTACGTGCATCTACCCTAGCGTCAGGACTAATTTTCGAGCTACCAATCATCATCTATTTCTTAACAAAAGTAGGTTTAGTTACCCCAGAGTTTTTAAGAAAAAATAGAAAAGTTGCTTTGGTAATTGTTTTAATTGTTTCTGCGGTAATTACCCCTCCAGATATTGCGAGTCAGGTTATTGTTGCTATTCCAGTACTTATCCTTTACGAAGTAAGTATTGTAATATCCAAGCGCGTTTTAAAAAATCAAGCGAAAAAAGTGATCTAAACACCATAAGTCATGAATAATAAGATAAAAGAATTTGACGACTATAGAGAAAGGATGAACAAACGCATCTTAAAAGATGACAATAAAATCCTTCATAGAATATTCAACTTGGACACTAAAGCATTTCAAGAAGGTGCTTTAGATGTAAGAACCAAAGAGTTATTAGGTTTAACCGCTTCAATGGTATTACGATGTGACGACTGTGTGAAATACCACTTGGAATCATGTCATAAAGCAGGACTAAACGGTAAAGAGGTAGCAGAAGCTCTTAGTATATCCACCCTAGTCGGTGGTACCATTGTAATCCCTCATTTACGTAGAGCTTATGAATTTTGGGACGCCTTACAAGACGATTAACCCTCCCAGAGGATTTTATCTACAAATCAAAAAACAGCAGTATTAAATCACGACTTATATTCTTGTTATTAAGAATTATATAGTTAAGGATTTACTAAAGCATTCTATATTACAAGTCAAACACTTACTTTTACAACATTATAATTGTACACTATGATTTTAAGAGCTGAAAACATTAAAAAATCCTACAAAAACAAACTTGCTGTTAAAGGAATTTCGATTGAAGTAAAACAAGGTGAAATTGTTGGATTACTAGGACCTAACGGAGCCGGTAAAACCACATCATTTTATATGATTGTTGGGTTGATAAAACCAACTGAAGGCAAAATATTTTTAGACCAGACTGAAATTACAAAATTCCCGATGTATAAACGTGCACAGCACGGTATTGGGTATTTAGCACAAGAAGCTTCTGTTTTCAGGAAGTTAACGGTTCAAGAAAACATCATGAGCGTATTAGAACTAACTGATCTTTCCAAAAAAGAACAGCTAGAGCGCACAGAACAGTTAATTGAAGAATTCAACCTACAAGAACGTAGAAATCGTAAAGGGGATTTACTTTCTGGAGGGGAACGCAGAAGAACAGAAATTGCTCGTGCTTTAGCTACAAAGCCAAGCTTTATACTACTTGATGAGCCTTTTGCGGGTGTAGACCCAGTTGCTGTTGAAGATATTCAGCGAATTATAGCGCAACTAAAAGATAAAAATATTGGTATTTTAATTACCGATCATAACGTACAAGAGACTTTAGCTATTACCGACAGAACCTATTTGATGTTTGAAGGAAATATATTAAAGCATGGAGTTCCTGAAGAACTTGCTGAAGATGAAATGGTACGAAAAGTGTACTTAGGACAAAACTTTGAATTGCGTAAAAAGAAATTGGATTTTAAATAATCGCATCAATATAAAAAATTACAGATCCTACTTTTTAACCAATTGCAGGAGTTTTTCTTTATCGCCATTAAAGACATTTACATCAACAAATTCTTTAATTCCACGCACACTTCCTTTATCGGTAAATTGCCAAAAACTCCAATCTTCATCAATATTTTCAACATAAAAATTGTAGTTAGCTACCCAACAAGTGTACTCTGAAAAATCTTTGTATAAATGGTCGTTGTAAAAAGATTCTCCTGAATAAATAATAGGTTTTACTCCGTAATGTTTCTCTACTTTATTCAACCATTTACGCAAACCGATTTTTAAATTTTCTATACTTTGAATTCTCGGGATATCTTCTATATCCAATACAGGCGGCAAATCACCTTTTTGAAGCTTCACTGTATTTATGAAATTATTCGCTTGTAAAATGGAATTTTCATTAGGTCGGTAATAATGATAAGCACCTCTTACAAACCCTTTTTGTTTTGATTTACTCCAGTTGATTTTAAATTTCCTATCCACTTTCACTCTACCAGCAGTTGCACGTACAAAAACAAAGGAAATTGGAAAACTGTCCTGAACCTTGGCTACCTTATCCCAGTGTATTTTTCCTTGATAATGCGAAACATCTATCCCATAGGATTTGTTTTTATGATGCTGCAACACATCAAATATTCGCAATTGCGTAGTAACAGAAGATACTTTTATCGATTCATTATTCTCTATGCGCTGAAACGCTAAATAATAGAGCGCATAACGATAATTCCAAGCTCCAAACAAAAAAGCGATTAAGACTATTGGTAATATAATATGTTTCTTGAATGAAAACTTTTTCTTTGGAGGTTTTCTTCGCTT
>Ga0209291_1000272_pt1 | contig 51178 bp, 40 predicted proteins | sample GOMGulsemesocosm_FD_184633 | JGI IMG/M metagenome (GOLD analysis project Ga0209291, IMG submission 184633) | Methane-oxidizing microbial communities from mesocosms in the Gulf of Mexico - GOM9B Gulf of Mexico (SPAdes) (version 2) | ecosystem: Environmental > Aquatic > Marine > Cold seeps...
TAAAAGAACATTGTCAAAAGAAACGTTGTTTCCTTCTTCAGATGCTAAACGATGAACAAATACTTTTTGGTCTTTTGCAACTTTAAATTGCTGCCCTGCTATCTCTACAATTGCGTACATAGCGTAACGTATTTAAATTTATTGTTAAAAAATAATTGAGTGCAAATGTACGCTTAATTCACTAAACAACAAATTGTAAGGCTCTTTTTTATAATATTATTAAAAGCCTAGAAACCAGACCGCTTTGCCATTAGGGTAAAGAACAAAGATACTCTAACTTACAGTTAGTTAGCCTACTTAAATTCACAAGCATTTTAAAACTTTTTCAAAAAACACAACTCCCTATCAAGTTAAGTCTGCGAAACCTTTAATAAGGGACCTTGCTATGACTTCTACATATTAACAGAGACTAACACACATAACTTAAAAATTAATCTCATCAGTAAAAAAACACGCTTCATAAATTTACAACAACTCTATTTTAATTACTAATTGTTAATTACACATTACTACTGTATCTTCGTATCCTTATTATAATACTACATCTCGTGAGTAAACAACAACTTTTAGCTGTTTTTGATGATTCTATTCAAACAAAACAGCTTATCGATCGTTTGTCAGTCCCTAAATCAGATACAAAAATTTCTAATTTAGTTGGTTCGTCATTTTCATTTGTCATTTCTAACCTATTTAAAAGCATTGACACCCCTATCCTATTAATATTAGAGGACAAGGAAGAAGCTGCTTTTTATTTAAACGATCTGGAATTATTTTTAAATGATAAAGATGTATTGTTTTACCCCGGTAGTTATCGCCGACCATATCAACTAGAAGAAACTGATAACGCCAATGTGTTGTTACGCGCTGAAGTTTTAAACAGAATTAACTCGCGTAAAAAACCCGCTTTAATAGTTACCTATCCTGAAGCGTTGTTCGAGAAAGTAGTTACTAAAAAGGAATTAGATAAAAATACCCTGAAAATTGCGGTTGATGATACCATATCTATCGATTTTATAAATGAAGTGTTGTTTACCTATAAATTTCAGCGTGTAGATTTTGTTACCGAACCAGGAGAATTTTCTGTACGTGGAGGAATAGTAGATGTTTTCTCCTACTCCAACGACGAACCCTATAGAATAGAATTTTTTGGAGATGATGTAGACAGCATCCGTACATTTGATGTAGAAACACAATTATCACAGGAGCAGCTCAAGAAAATTAGTGTCATTCCTAATGTAGAAAACAAGCAATCACAGGAAAACAGACAAAGTTTTTTAAAATACATCTCGGCTAAAACTACTGTAGTTGTCAAGAATAAGGAATTATTTGCTGGAAAAATAGATAAATTATTTTCAAAAGCAATTGCCGCTTTTGATAAACTTGATAGTGAAGTACGTCATTCCGAACCCGAACATTTGTTTTGTAATTCGGAGTTATTATTGAAACAATTTAAAGATTATACTTCAATAGAATTAGCAAAAAGTACTGATTCTGATATTGCTTATCATATAAAACCTCAGCCTTCATTTAATAAGCAATTCGATTTATTAATTGAAGACTTAAACAAGAATACCGCTAACGGATTTACCAATTATATTGCTTGTTCAAACCAACAACAGGCAAAACGTTTTAAAGATATTTTTGACGATGTTGAGCAGGAAGTTATTTATAAGACTGTTGTACTACCCATATACCAAGGATTTATTGATTTAAATAGCAAAACGGTTTGCTATACCGATCATCAAATATTTGAGCGCTACCATAAATTTCATTTAAAAAATGGATACGCCAAAAAGCAAGCCATCACCTTAAAGGAATTAACACAATTACAGAAGGGCGATTATGTTACCCATATTGATCATGGAATAGGTCGCTTTGCTGGACTGCAAAAAATTGATGTAGAAGGAAGCCAGCAAGAAGCCATCAAAATGGTTTATGGAGAACGCGACATATTATATGTAAGCATTCATTCCTTACACAAAATATCAAAGTACTCTGGAAAAGACGGGAAAGCACCAAAAATGTTTAAACTGGGCTCTGGAACTTGGAAGAAATTAAAAGAAAAAACGAAGAGCAGGGTTAAACATATTGCGTTTAACCTGATAAAACTATACGCCAAAAGACGCGAACAAAAAGGATACCAATACGCACCAGATTCGTATTTACAACATGAGTTAGAATCTACGTTTATGTATGAAGATACTCCCGATCAGTTTACCGCTACACAAGATGTAAAATCTGATATGGAAAGCGAACGACCTATGGACAGGTTGGTATGTGGTGATGTAGGTTTTGGAAAAACTGAAGTTGCTATTCGTGCCGCTTTTAAAGCAGTAGACAATAGCAAACAAGTTGCCATATTAGTACCAACAACCATTTTAGCTTTTCAACATTTTAAAACCTTTACCGAACGTTTAAAGGACATGCCCGTAAATGTGGGGTACATCAACCGATTCAGAACTGCAAAGCAAAAATCAGAGACTTTAAAACAACTAGAAGAGGGGAAATTGGATATCATTATTGGTACACACCAACTAGCAGGTGCCAAAGTAAAATTTAAAGACTTAGGACTGTTAATCGTTGATGAAGAACAAAAGTTTGGTGTTTCTGTAAAAGAGAAATTAAAAACGATTAAGGAAAATGTAGATACATTAACCCTAACTGCTACACCAATACCAAGGACTTTGCAATTCTCATTAATGGCAGCGCGTGATTTAAGTACTATCAACACACCGCCACCAAACCGATACCCAGTAGACACTCAAGTAATTCGTTTTACGGAGGATGTAATTCGCGATGCCGTTTCTTATGAAATACAACGTGGTGGACAAGTGTATTTTGTGCACAACAGAATTGAAAACATTAAGGAAGTAGCTGGTTTAATACAACGCTTAGTACCTGATGCAAAAGTTGCTATTGGTCATGGTCAAATGGATGGTAAAAAGCTAGAGCAACTCATGTTGGCTTTTATGAATGGTGAATTTGATGTATTGGTAGCTACTACTATTATTGAATCTGGTTTGGATGTTCCAAATGCCAATACTATATTTATCAATAATGCTAATAACTTTGGCCTGTCAGACTTACACCAAATGCGTGGTAGAGTTGGTAGAAGTAATAAAAAAGCCTTCTGTTACTTTATTACGCCTCCTGAAACTGTTATGACAGATGATGCCCGTAAACGTATTCAAGCACTGGAATTGCATTCCGATCTAGGAAGCGGATTTAACATTGCCATGAAGGATTTAGAAATTCGTGGTGCAGGAGATATTTTAGGTGGTGAGCAAAGTGGTTTCATTAACGAGATTGGTTTTGCTACCTATCAGAAAATATTAAATGAGGCTATTGATGAATTGAAAGAAAATGAATTCAAAGAACTCTATGATGAAGTAGATGATGCTTCCGAAAAGGTATTTGTAAAAGATACTCAAATAGATTCCGACTTTGAATTGTTATTCCCTGATGATTATATCAATAATATTACAGAACGTTTGACTTTATATAATAAGTTAGGTGAACTAAAAACAGAAGCCGAATTAGTACAGTACGAAAAGGAATTGGTGGACCGTTTTGGAGAACTACCAACACAAGCAGTGGACCTGTTAGATTCTGTGCGAATTAAATGGGTTGCCGCTAATATTGGACTAGAGAAAATTGTCATGAAACAAAACCGATTGATTGGCTATTTCATTTCCGACCAGAACTCTAGCTTTTACCAAAGTCCGCAATTTACCAAAGTATTGCAGTTTGTACAAACGCATAAAACGTTCTGTAAGATGAAGGAAAAACAAACTAAAAACGGATTACGCTTATTATTAACTTTTGAGAATATTAAAAGCACTAGTATGGCATTGGAAGTATTGAGTAAGTTCTAGTTTACATACATCATATTTCCCCCAAAAAGGCTTTACATAACTGTAAGGCCTTTTCCTTTTTATATTCTTACAAAAAACATACCTAATTGGCTAACATAAACAGTTAAAGAAGAACTATAAACTGCATGCCATTTATACGGTTTTTTTCACAATCAATTATAACATACTTTTCAGAATTGAGCATATTACTACGCTAAATTCTGAATTATCCAATGATTACGGAATAACACAAACAGGTGTTTCTACCTGTTTAAAACAGGTAGAAACACTCTAGTAATCAATATAGAATTATCCTAGGTTTGTAAGGCTTAAAAAAATTAAGTATTCGATTGAACAGCTACAATTAGTTTTTGAATACCAGCTCGGAGCCTGAAAACCCTATTTAAATAGAGTAGTACAGTTAAAAATAAAATTTAGAGTGGACATCAATTTGTTTACAGGATTTTATACAACTTCAAGTCAATTATCTAATGGACGCAACACATAAAACGAAGTTGGTTTGGGTTGATTCCAATAGTAAAACTATCACGTATAAACAGGGAGGTTATTCATGAAAAACGTATTAGAATCGTATTTCAAGTCCAAATTAATCCTTGTATAGCAATTCAAAAAAGAAAACAAAAAGTGGAGCTCAGAAACCACTTTAATAAAGGAGGCACAACCTCAAAAGCCTTATGAGAGGGAAACAAAACACAATACCTATGGAAAATTCAACAAACTTAGAACAACAAATATGCCCCCATCTTGCTAAGCAAGCAGTTGCTTCAGCGGTAATACCTGATATTACAACTCCTTTGATTACTACAACAAATCAACCACCCGTTACTGGAACTTCTAATCTTGGGCTGTTAAATAGTTTTATAGGTACTTGGAATAGTCCGAAGGGTGCAAATGCAACGGGTTATAATGTTATGCCATTACCTCAAGTAGATGCTCCAAATGGGAAAGGATACATCACCAAAAATTTTCCTTATTTCGAAGAAATTACATTTTCACCAATAGCAGGTGGCGCACCAAATCGTGAAGGTGAATATACACAAGCGAGTGGAGTATTGTTTTATGAGCAAAGAGTGTATATTGCTAACAATACCGATCCGAATGGAGCGCAGCCAATTCAAAATACACTAATACATGCCGAAAACGGATCATGGTTGTATCATACTATAACTCCTCAACAGAAAGGTGCTTTTGGACCAGGTACTGTACCTACTTCAGGTTCAATTCCTGTACAAAACCCGGCAACTCAATACAATAAACAAATTTCTGTACCTCATGGTAATTCAGTTTTAATGGTCGGAGGTCCAATCGCTACTGGAACAGGAAACCCTGCTTTTCCTACAGCTAATAGCGCTATTCTACCTTTTAACGACTCAAGTATTATAGATCCTTCAACTTTTTTAACAACTCAACTGCAATCCTTGAATAACAAAGGAATTACTGTTGATAGTTATTCTAGTATTACCGTTAACACAAGTAATCCAGGTGGCGGAGTAAATAATATAAGTTTTGAAAACACTTATGGAAAAGTGACCTCAATGGATACCACTTGGTATGTTGAAAACTTAAGTAACGGAACAGTACAATTACAATACATTCAAAACATCCTTTTAGAGTTTTTAATTGATGGTGTAGCTACCCAATTTTCGCACATTGATGCCAATACCTTACAACTTGTTGAAGAAAAAGTTATTCAGGTTAATTCTAACCAAGCTTGGCAAGATACCGGAGTTACTGTACAATCAGGAAGTCCGGTAGCTATAAGCTATAAATCTGGTCAATGGACTGCTGATCCAAACACAAATGATGGAAACTTGTACGATGCAAATGGAAATCCTAATATTATAGTAACCCAATCAGGTTATCCTATTCAAAATGCAAACATGGGGGCACTTATAGGTAAAGTTAGCACAAACCCTCCATTCCTTATTGGAAACGGGCCTGCTGTAACTCCTGCCGGTCAAAGTGGTTCTTTACAATTATGTATTAACGACGACTTACACATGAAACACGGAGCTGGATTGACAGATAACATTGGAAGCTTACAAGTAAGCATACAACTTTAACAAAAGTTAAAAAATCTTAATCGATGTTTTTAATATTATCAATACCATTATTTGACAATAAAACTCAAATAGCAAAAAGTTAAAAGCACTACTTAAGAAGAGAATATTAAAGCCCTGAATTAATAAATGGTCAGTAGTCACATACTCAATCTATTCATTCAGGGCTTGAATTACTTTAAATAAATCTCGAACTATTTAAACAATATTATATATGAAAACAGGCTCAAAACTTACTAACAATACTGACGTATTAATTGTAGGAGCAGGTGTCTCAGGCTTATATTCTGCATGGAGACTTCTCGAACAAGATAACACAAGAAAGGTTGTTATTCTTGATCGATTAAATCGCACAGGTGGTAGACTTGATTCGGACTTAGTTACGATTCCAGACCCTTACGACCATAAAACATCTATCGTTAAAGAAGAAGAAGGAGGAATGCGTTTTGAGGACTCCATGGCAGAACTGATGTCACTTTTTACAGTACTTGAATTATGCAACGATGCTGTTTACTTTCCTATGACAACTAATAGGTATTATTTTAGAGGGCATAGTTTTACCGTTGCTGAGTCCGAAGAAAACAATAATGCTATATGGAGTCAATTATACGACCTTGATCCTGCAGAACAAAACCAAAGCCCTGGTCACATTTTAAATGTAATTTATCAACGCATTCTTAATATAAATAGAGTAGAAAACGCACCTAAAAAACCTACTCCTGAATTTTGGCAAAAATTCAGGAGTAGGTTTTAAGTGGGATGGGATTGAACTTTACAAATGGCAACTTGGTGGATTGATAAAAAACATGGGGTATTCGGAAGAATGTGTTACTATGTTAACTGACGTATTGGGTTTTCGTGGTCCTTTTCAAGGATTACCAAATGCAGGTGAAGCTTGGCAAATTTTAGAAGATTTCCCTGCAAATCCAAAATATTTCACTTTAAAACGTGGGTTTAGTTCTGTGATTCGCAAATTAGAAGAGAAAGTAACCAAATTAGGAGGGCTAATTTACACTGGAATCAACGTAAATACCATTAATGGTAAACGCGGAGATTACAAGGTAAATGTAAGTGTAGCCGAAAAAGGCGATTCAGCTTACGTTTTTGAACAATATGCTGAAACAGCAACTATCGATGCAAAACAAATTATTCTCGCAGTTCCTAGTCAATCTATGACGTGGTTATTTGCGGCTTCTCCGGTTATGAATCTCAATAAAAATGCAAGAACATTTTGGAAAGATATTCATTCTATTCAACCGATGAGTTTGCTAAAAATTAACCTATATTTTGATAGACCTTGGTGGAGTGATGGCTCAACAGGTCAAACTCCAGTTTTAGCAGGTCCGTCGTTTACCGATTTACCTATCAATTCTATTTATCCATTTTACACGGTACAAACAAAACCTGGAGACCCAGATAATGGAAAACCGGCTGCCCTTACTATTTATTGCGATTTTACCAATACTGTTTTTTGGCGAGGTCTGCAAAATGTTGGCCCTAAGTTTGACTCTCCTTTACAAAGAGAACATTCTAAGAAACCTCAAACATTGTTTCCTGCTTCAGAAAAAGTAGTAGAAGAAGCTTTAAAGCAAATTAAAAATTTGTTTAACACACATTATGTTCCAAAACCTGTGTTAACCAGTTATCGTTCATGGGATGGAGAAAACGATTTTCCGCATGCCTACCATCAATGGGGACTTAACACAAATGATAGAGAAGTTATTTCTCGTATGACAAAACCACTTGATGGCGAAGATATTTTTACTTGTAACGAAACTTGGTCCGATATGCAAGGTTGGGTAAATGGTTCACTAAGATCTTCCGAACAAATGCTGAAGCATAATTACGGACTAGAATCCATTACAGAAAAACATCCGCCATGTATTCTAACTCCCCCTTCTAAAGAAGATTAAAAAAATGTACTGTATATAGATATATAGCACTAAGAAACAAACCATAATTTATGAAAAAGAAGAAACTTTTTACCATTAAAAATGAAGTAACCAAAGAAAACATTGAAGAAGTGATGCAGCAAGCAATCGCTTTAGAGTTGGCTACTATTCCTACATATTTATCTACGTATTACTCTATCAACAGAGCGCAAGACCAAGATGTTTTGTATGCTAAAATTCATGCGCAACTTTCAAAATCTGGAATGCGATCTGAAACTGAAATTGATATGTTAGCACAAGAATTGAAGCTAGATGTTTTGGTGTATTCCAATAAATCTGCTGCCTTGATTATGAGTGTAGTTATTGAAGAAATGCTTCACTTGGCCCTTGCCTGTAACGTGAAACAAGGATTTTGTCAAATCCCACCAGATATTATGGGAATTGGAAAAGTCTTGTCTTTTCCAGCCTTTCTAGAAGGACATACACCTGAATTTGAAATCAATATTGGAAAATTATCATTACAACAGTTAACTACGTTTTTAATGATTGAAAGTCCAGAACCTTTTACAGACCCACATGCAAAAAAGCAATTACATGGAACTGTTGATTATAAAACCATCGGTAAATTGTATGAAAAAATTATAGGATATATAAAAGCTAGCACTACTCCTGAGCCATATAAACAGCGACCACAACTGCTACCTCCAGACGAGAGCGGACGCCCAAAGCCGTTTTACTCTCAAAACTCAAGCAATACCATTCATTATGATAGAGACCACAACCCTCAATTTGCAAATGATGATGACAGTGGCGGATTAGTAGGTGTTTATGATAAGGCCACAGCAATTGATGCTTTATATCGCATTATTGAGCAAGGAGAAGGTACCACAACCGAACAAAACGAAAAACCACATCATACTTTAAAGTGGGATCCTATTACCAAAAAGGCAATTCCAATGGATGTTGTTGGTGGAAAAGTTAACTTTCTAGCAGGTGATTACGATGACGCAGAAAAAGAACCGGCACACTTTGCTAAATTTTTAGAAGCATACAGTCTTGGAGGTCATTATCAAGAGAAATTTAAGGGCATAGATGGCTTAGATGATTTCTTTAGCTACTTTGTTTATAATCAAGATGAAAGTCCTACACAAGCAGATTATGATGCCTCTGGAAATGAAGCCTTAGCACTTTGCTCTAAATTAGGAAATGCTGTATTTACTTATATTTTTTTAATGATAGAAACCTGTTATCATAAAGATGAAAGTACGCAATACGATTTATTTATGTACGGAATTCATAAATCCATGATTTGGTTATTAAGTGGCGTAGGAAACCAAATAAATCAGTACACGTACACCAAAGGAAACCAGGTTAGTAATGGCGCTATTACAGCTCATGGAACCCAAGCATTTAAAGGAGCACTGACTTTTGAAAATTTTCAATTCGAACAGAGTTTTTTAAGACCAAAAGCGCAAATTATGGCTTTAGTAGATCAGTTGGCAGCAGCAGACCCTACAAATTGGGGCTGGGCAACGGATAGTGAAAACTATTTCCCTTCGCTACCAGATGTAGGTTTGGATCATAGCATAGAAGCAGATATGCCAAAAGTACCTAGTACACCTTACAAACACCATCATTAATAAAAAAATTAGATATGTCAGAATTAGTAACTAAAGAGCTTCACGTATGTATGGGGCTTAATTCATGCAAAAACGCTGGATATTCAGGCAGTAATGACTGTGCTGGAAAAGGAGATTGTTCAACAGCAGTAGGTCATCCATGTCATACACTAAATGCTTGTAAAGGACAAGGTGGTTGTGGAATTTTCGGAACTACCGAAGAGTTTTGTCATCCTGGAGAAAATGATTGTCGTTTTCAAGGAAGTTGCGGTGTACCTATTTTAGCATCACGCTTTATGGCGCAAGGACCTAATAAAGGACGTAGCGTTTGGCAATTGGCAAGAGCACGTTTTGAAGAAAAAAGAAATGAAAACAATCAAATTATCGGGCCAGCACCAGAAGTATATGGACCAAGTGAAGCGTATGTAAATACAGTTCGTGGTACTACAGGTCAAAACTATTCTTCTTGTGGGCAAAGTGGTTCTAGAGCTTGTTCTTATATAAACAATCCTGTTGACAGAAAAGCTGCGGCAGATGCACGCGTTTTGAAGATGGAACAGGAAAGCCAAGATAAATTACCAGAAACGCTTTCAACCTGTCCTAAGCATGCCAAATAAACTTGGATTGCCCAATTTAGGGCTCGGTTTAGGTCTTAGAAGTCAACATTTTGAACATATCCTTGAGCATTCACCAAAAGTAGATTGGTTTGAGGTAATTTCAGAAAACTTTATGGATTCGCATGGAAGACCGCGCCATATCTTAAAACAAATAGCAGAAAAATACCCCGTAGTAATGCACGGGGTATCTATGTCTATTGGTAGCACCGATCCTTTGAATTTTGACTATTTAAAAAGTTTGAAGATATTAGCTGACGAAGTAAAACCTGCCTGGATTAGTGATCATTTATGTTGGACAGGGGTTTTAACTACCAATTCGCACGATTTGCTTCCCTTACCACTTAATGAGGAATCATTAAAACATGTGTGCGACCGAATTAAACAGGTGCAAGATTATTTAGAACGCCCCCTTATTGTAGAAAACCCAAGTACCTATGCAGCGTTTAAGAATTCAACCATTCCGGAATGGGAGTTTTTAAGACTCATGACGGAAGAAACAGGTTGTGGACTGCTACTTGATGTGAACAATGTATTTGTGTCTTCTTTTAATAATGATTTTGACCCCGTAGCATACATCAACGGAATTCCGCATGATAAAGTAGTACAAATGCATTTAGCAGGGCACCAAAATTGCGGGAATTATATCATAGACACGCACGATAGAGAAGTAACCAGTCAAGTATGGAAACTCTTTCAATTGGCATATCAACTGGCAAGTGAATCTTCCATTTTATTAGAGTGGGATGGTAATATTCCCGCCTTTGATGTCTATCATTCCGAATTACTAAAATCGAAGAAATACATGGATCCAACTTTTAAAGGAATTGCCGATGAAAAACAGTATTTTGATAAAGAACAGGTTTCGAATCCATTGCATGTAATGTCCTTAGAATTAACGAATCAAGCGGAGCAGTAACGATGGATAAAACAGTAAAAATACCACTAGATAGTTTTCAGAAGTGGATGCAACAATTATTGCTCGACCCATACCAACAAACGAGTGTTGACCCTAAAAATATTCTTCCAAATACATTCAATGCATCTTCATTAGAAGATGTTGTACATCACTCCGAAAAACTAACAGCTCAAGAACATTTGGGTATTTATCAACGGAGTTATATCGCACGCTTACGTAATTGTATGGCACAACAATTTAGTGTTTTAGAATATGCTTTAGGCGAAGATATTTTCTGCGCATTTGCTGACGATTACCTTGCATCTAGGCCATCTTACCATTACAACCTATCTTTTTTGGGAGCACACTTTTCTGAATACCTCGAAGCCAATAGGCCCGATGCAGCCGAAGTTGAAAAGGAAGATTGGATTGACTTTATAATTGAATTGGCAAAATTTGAATTTGCCCTTGGTGTTATTTTCGAAGAGAAAGCTGAAGAAGACTATGCACTAGCAGCTATTAATACACCAGAAGAAAAACTGCAACTGGTTCCTATCTGTGAACTTTTTAAATTTCAATTTCCGGTGCGAAAATATTATACGGATTTTAAAAATGGAAAAAAACCAAGCGTCCCTTTTGAAAAAGAAAGCTATTGTGTGGTTTTACGACACCAATTTAAACTAGCCGTTTACGAGGTGCACAAAGAGCAACATGAACTTTTAAGCTCATTGAAAAAAGGAATGACCATTTCTGAAGCGAAATTAAAATTCAAAGAAAACCATACAAAAGATGCTGTAGCATTTGACCGTGTTTGGAACAGTTGGAAAGAACGCTGGATAGCAGCTAAATTTTTCCGCGTTTAATAATTCAAAAATAATATACACAATAGCTTTTAGCATCGAAAAACCTATTCTGGATACTAATTTCACTCCTTATCAATCGTAAAATTCACTCGGATTTAGGGTTTTCCACTAAACACACAATAGACACAACACTCTTTTTAAAACACAAAAGGCTTTACAATTATGTAAAGCCTTTCGTGTTTTATATTTTTTCTTAAAAAAAAGACAACTAAATTGGGTAACAAAAACCATAAAAAAGGAACTATAAGTTGTTTACAACTTATAGCGGTTTTGCCGTATCACTACTATTGATGAGATGAATATACCTGATAGTAGTTATTTTATACCGAGGTGCAAATAACTAGCTTTGAGAAGCTAAAAAACAGCTGCTTGATATGTGGCATAAGCGTAATATATCCAATTGTTGTGCGTCAGTTGAACCAACTACATAGAAAGAAACATAATTAAAGAATATAATAATGAAACCAATAAGTTTTTATAAAGAAAAAGCTGAGCTAATTATTGAGAAATTAAACAAAATTGAACTAGCTGAATTTAATTACGGCTCATTAACAGGTGATATTTATCAAGATACAATCTCGGGGGATAATTCAAAATATAATGAAGATACAGAAGAAATAAACAAAATTCAATTTGACATCAAATTAATGTTTTCGGAATTTGACAATGGCTCTTTGTTTCTTCAAAAAATAGAAAATTTTACATCAACAAATATCTATAGCAATGAACCTTTGAAAAATCATCTTCTTAATACGACAACTCTTTTTGTTGAATTTATAAAAGAGTACAGAATTTAATCATTCTATTTTATGGAAAACAAAGAAGAAGAAAAAGATAAAAACGCGGAAACTGAAATTAACGCGAACGAAAAACACCTCGATTTTAAACCATTAATTGATTTACTAAAAACGACTTTGAATGACGTGAATTTAGAGCAGATTTTGGAAAATCAGAACAAAGTAAAAATCGAGAAAATACAAGCGGAAAAAACATATAGTAATCGGAATTTAGTATTTTGGAAATGGAAATTTGCAAAAGAGTTTTTAATTATTTTAATAATTCTTATAGCTGTTGTTTATTTATCGTTTGCTGACAAAATTGAAAGTTCAACAATTGGAACTTTATTGGGTTCTATTATTGGTTATGCAATTGGAAATTTTAATTCTAAAGAAAAGAAAAATTAATCTTTTAAAATTAAACTAAGTGTATTTAACGAATAAAACCGAACGCACAACAACACCTATAAATAATACGGCTTTCAGTGTTTAAAATTGAAAGCATTTGTATACTCACATAATCGCCAAATCTTTTAATTTGGCTTTTATAAAACGACAAAATTAAAATCAAAACAAAAAACTTATGGCTTGTGTCGACACGAAAATCCGCGGATTTCTACCCCATACTACTCATAGATAAACATTAGACACAATTAAAACACTATACAATAATGCAAGTACAAGAACTTTTAAAACTCATCAATTGGATTGAGGAAAACATTAACGGAAATCAGATTATTCAAAAATATACTGCACTTCAAAATGGAATAAATCAGAATGTAAACATCAGAAATAATCAACCTAGACAATCATTTGATTCACAAAAAGAAGCTCTTATTACTGTACTTCCCGAACTTAATTTTGATCAATTAAGTTTAGAACAAATTAATCTACTTGAAAAATTTGAAATAAAAGATTCTATAGGAATTAAAGGAGTACAAATCATTGAAGATATTCTTTATAAAAAAAGTCTTGACATTGCCGCAGCAGCACAAGAAATAACGCAAATAACGCAAAAACTTACTGCTGCTAACACTAAATTCACTGCAATTAAATCATCTTTAGAGAGTGTATTTGATTCTTTAGAAGATGAGGAAGTCCCTGATGACTCCGTTTTTATGAGAGTTTATTTTCATGGAAACTCGGCAATAAAAGATGTTTCACAATTAAAAAGACTTGGGGGACTTTGGTATGACATAGGAAGAGGGATAGCAATGGCTAATGGTAAAAGCCCTGAAGATTTTAAAATTGTTGGTGCACAAAAGGGATCTGTTGTTTTAGAATTAGTGGTAATAGCAGGAATTGCAACTTCTGTAAGTACAATTTTGTTAGCAGGATTAAAGGTTACTGAAAAAGTAATTGATATTCTAAAAAAAGTAGAAGAGCTTAAGAAACTAAAATTAGTTAATAAAAATATTGCTTTAGATTTAGAAAAAGAAGCAGAAAAAGAAAGGATCGAAGGTGTTAAAAATATTACTTCGGAAATAGTGAAAAAATTAAAACTTAAACCGAAAGAAGAAGGAGACAAAATAACCGCTCTTGAAAAATCAATCAAAAAAATAATAGATTTTACTGAAAACGGCGGGCTAATCGATTTCATTCAACCCAATGATGAAGATGTGGAAAATGCAAACGGTGAACTGAAAGAATTCAGAGAAAATTGTGCCGAAATTAGAGAGTTAGAAGATAAAATCAAGTTGCTTGAAGAAAGACATAATCCAGAAAGTAATTAAAACAACACTTAACCCTTATAAAACACAAACAAACCCTATGAAATACATCATCCTATGCATCCTCTTTTTATGCACTACAAAAAATTATGCACAAATCAATTTTAAAACCTATTTTGAGCGTGTTGATAATGTAAACATATTGTATGCGGATAATGATGAACATTGCCCGATTACCTATACGTCTACTTTAGTATTAAAAAACTACAAATCCTCAAAAGGAAATACTATAGCCGTAGTAATACCTGCCAAAACGAAGAAATTTGAAATTTTAAAATTGAATAGGATAAATCCTAAAAAGAAAACATCTTACAAGTCAAAAAATGCGGTATTAAACTTAGGAAATCATCTAGTTGAAAAGCATGATGATTCCTACCAATACCAATTGCCTTTTAAAACCGGCGCAGCATTTAGAGTTGGTCAAGGATACAATGGAACAATATCGCACCATAATGAAAAAGCAATAGACTTCACCATGCCCATAGGAACAAAAATTTGTGCTATTCGTGACGGTATAGTCGTAAAGGTTGTAGAAACAAACAACAGAGGTTGCGCTAAAAAAGACTGTATGAAGTTTAACAACAAAGTAATCATTTACCATTCCGACGGGAGTTTTGTGGAGTATACACACATTAAAAAAAACGGCGCCATCGTAAAAGTTGGAGACCAAGTTAAAGCAGGACAGGAAATTGCATTAAGCGGAAATACGGGTTGGTCTACAGGGCCACACTTACATTTAGTGGTATTCTATCAGAAAATGAAAAAAAGAAAGACGATCGCTACCAACTTTTTAATTAACGACGGGAAGCAACAAGCAATTTTAACGGCTAAAAAAACCTATTCTAAGAATTATTAATAACCAAAACAATTAAACAAAAGTACGTGTTTAAGTACTTTTCGTATCTTTGTAATATGAATGTAATAAATTATACTGAGTTACGCTCAAATTTAAAGCACTGGCTCGATAAGGTAGTTGACGATGTAAGCGAGTTAATAATCAAACGTAAAGGAAGTAAGGATTTGGTATTAGTATCACTTGATGAATACAATTCCCTAAAAGAAACCGCCTATTTACTTAAAGGAAAAAACAGAGATATTCTAATGAGTTCCGTTAAAGAGCTTGAAGGTAATTATGGTATTGAAAAAGACCTATTGGAAGAATGAAACTGATTTGGTCGTCTATATCTTGGAATGATTATTTGTACTGGCAAAAAATAGACAAGAAAAAGGTTAAACGAATTAATGAGTTACTTAAATCCTGCATGCGAACTCCATTTGAAGGTATTGGGAAACCAGAATGCTTAAAAGGTGATTTACAAGGATATTGGTCAAGAAGAATAGATTCTGAACACAGATTAGTTTATAAATATGAAAATAAGGCGTTATTTATTGCCGCTTGCCGTTACCATTATTAAATAAAAAAACTATCTGAAAAGCAACTTTTTTATCATACTGAGCTTAGCCTGTGCAGAGCGTAGACCAAGTAGCGAAATATTTCAAAGTATTCTACATCGATAAAACTTCGACAAGCTCAGTTTGACATGCGTTATTTGAAAACAGCTTTTATAATACACCAATTAAAAGTGCTCTCCTTTTATACATATTTCCACAAAAAGGAAACTTACGTGAGTATAGCGGAAGATACTAGTTGTAGTAAAGATAATTGTACCTACCCAATAGCCAATAAAACCCACAAGCTATTTGCATAGTAGAATCATTCAAAGATTTCAAATATTGATAACCATAAGTGCATTGTTCACAATAAACATCTTTCAAATCACCTGTAATTCAAAAAGGCAAAACGAAAATGGTAAAAAAGAAGTAATGCTGTACCTGACAAATTTCTTTGCGCTTTTGAAAATGGAAATTTTGAAACAATGAAGACTTCAATATCTAATAATATACGAAAACCAATTGAAAATGATAATTATAGACGAATAAATGGGTTTGATCTTCAAATGAAACATGTGATAAACAGTTTACGTAAAAGTGGAAAACAACCACTTTTTATGAAACTCGAACCTAATGATTTAAAAATTACAATACTTAAAGAAGTGGCTATAGCAACTTTTGATTTAGAGAATAGTAAACCGCTTTCAAGAAGAACAATGTTCTTTTGAAAAACGATGATAGATGGCAAATAGTTCAATCAAATGTTGTAAATTCATGATGACTTTATTTAAAGTCAAATAGAAAAAAGGAAAACGAACCACAAACACGTTATAGGTAATTACGAGCTCAATAGGTATGACTAATGTAATTTATATATAGAATCTATGTCCTCACTAATTAAAAAAACCATTCTATTGGTCGAAGACCAACTAACTACATCCATGAACCAAGGAAAGGTTTTAGAGAACAATGGATATGTGGTTATCAAAGTAAATAATGGAGAAGAAGCGATTACAACAATAGAGGAAGAAAAAATAGATCTTATCCTGATAGACATTAACTTAGAGGGAAGTATGGATGGGGTTTCTACGGCAAAGAAGATTCTTAAAACTAATAACATTCCGATAATATTCCTTTTTAATCACACCGAAAAAGAAATACTAACCAAAACTGAAACGATAAACAATTATGGCTATGTGCTAAAAGACTCTGGTGATATTGTATTAATTGCTGCAATAAAAATGGCATTGAAACTATTTGCCGCCAACCAAAAGTTAAAAGAAAATGAAGAAATGTACCACAATATGGTTTCTTCTGTACCCGGAATAGTTTACCGGTGTGCCAATGATAGTGATTGGACCATGTTTTTCATAAGCAATGAAGTTTTGCACATTACTGGTTATCCTGCTTCAGATTTCATTAACAACTCCACACGCAGTTGGACAAGTATAATTCATCCAGATGATGTTGACTTAGTCGATCGGTGTGTTCAGGAGGGAATTAACAACAAACAACGATATAATTTGCAATACCGTGTGTGTAACGCAGATGGGAGCATTAAATGGATTCACGAGCGAGGTCAGGCAATTTATAATGACAATGGAAACTTTTCTTGGTTGGATGGAATCATAACTGATATTAAACGAAGTAATGAAATAATTAAACAACAGTTGCACGAAAAAAAATTGATTTTAAAAGAAACTCACCATAGAATAAAAAACAATCTTTCTACAGTTGTTAGTACTTTGAGATTGCATATCAGATCTACATTAAATGAGAACGCAAAAACAATTCTAAAAGACGCCATTAGCCGAGTAGAAAGTATGCGAATAATTTATGATAAACTGTTAGTTTCTGAAAATTACAAAGAGGTGTCCACCAAACACTATATTGAAGACTTAATAATAGCAATACATAGCATATTCCCTAAAAATCATGAAATAATCATAAATAAAAAAATTACTGACTTCAATCTTGATGTGAACCAGTTGTTCCCTATTGGAGCAATTATAAACGAGCTAATTACCAACTCTCTGAAATACTGTTTAGAAGATAACGAATCTATACATTTGGATATATCTCTATCAAAAAATAAAAAGGAAGTCACCTTAATTATTCAAGATAACGGCAAGGGTTACCCTAAAGATTTTAACCTTGATGAATCAAAGGGGTTTGGTTTAATGATAGTAAAAATGTTAACCAAACAATTAAACGGGAATTTTTCAATTAACAATAAAAATGGAGCAAATAGTGTGGTTAAGTTTATGGTTTAAACACAAATAAACGTTGTTTTGCTTCCTAAGATATGAAATGAATAACAGGAAGACTATCTCTACCAATTTTCTAATTAATGTCGGGAAGCAACAAGAAATTTTAACTTCTAAAAAAACCTATTCTAAAAATTACTAGCGCTCGAAACACTCGATAGTTCAGTAAATAATTTCTTATTTAAGTAGTATACTTCGTAATGACTGTCAGGTCGAGCGCAGTCGAGACCTTTTTACTTCCAAAGAATTCTCTACTTTAGCCTGTCTTGAGCGATAATCGAAAGGTTTGAACAGACAAACAATTAAACGAGAAAAAGAGCTCGAAAAAGTGAATTCTCTTGTCAAACAGCCTTCTTTTTTTATATTCTAAGTCATTTCGACGATAGGAGAAATCGCATATGAGCAAGTGAATGTTATTCTCAGAGTGAGATTTCTCACTTCACTCAGTTTCGTTTCGAAATGACATCGTCACTTCGAGTGAAGTTATTTGGAATACAATGGAACATAATTTTGTATCGAGAAGTACCAGTTCTCGATACTCTCGATAGCTATAATGACAGTTTAACAAGTGTTCATAATTTGAAAATAGCTTTAAAAAAACACCAATTAAAAGTGCATCTCTTTTATATATATTTGTACTCTCAAGAAAATTTAAGTGAGCATGGCAGAAGATACTAGTTGTAGTAAAGATAATTGTACCTACCCAATAGCCAATAAAACCCACAAGCTATGCCAGGTACATAATTGGGAGCGGACTCATAAAGGACAAGACTTTTTTGAATATCAGCAACAAAAAAAGCAGGGGTACGCTAAAAGAATGCAAGAACGAGCAATTGAGAAAGCTAAAAAAAACCCTCCTAAACCGTATATATGGAAACCAAAGAAACCCCAAACTCCTATCAAGCAAGTGTCTCATAAAATGGCAAGTGCACTAGGGGTCTATGTACAGGTAAAGAAAGAATACCTTAAAGATAATCCTGAATGTGAAGCGCATTTCTGTAACTGCAATACGCCAACTGAAGAGTTAACAATTCACCATAAAATGGGACGCATCGGTTATGCAACTAAAGAAAAGAGGCAAATAGACGTTTCTTTATTGCTTGATAAAGATTACTTTATGGCTTCCTGCGGCGTTGCCCATAGATGGATTGAAGACAATGTAGCGCAAGCTAAAGAGTGGGGATATTCTTTAGATAGAATAAAGTAATGTAACTTGCATAGGATAGTCAGAATTATAAGATTGTAATTGAATACTACAAAACATGTATCAACAATGGATATAAAAAATGATCACAACAACGAGCCGACTGATAAACAGAAGCAATCAGATGAGCTTTCGGATACAGGATTCAAACCAAAGACGAATGAAGAGCTGAATCAAGAGAATCCTACAAGACGAAATAGGAAGCAAGCCACTGAAGAACAACTCAACCACCCGCTTCATGGAGTAAAATTGGCTCAAATTTTAGAACGCCTGGTAGCCTATTATGGTTGGGAGTATTTAGCAGACCGTGTTAATATTCGCTGTTTCATATATAACCCTACCATGAAATCAAGCCTAGGATTTTTAAGAAAAACGCAATGGGCCCGTGAACATGTTGAGGACGTATACTTGGATATGTTGGACGAAAAAAGAGATTCAAATTAAAGGTGAAAAAGTAAAAAGCCCCCCCCCCTATGAACTTAATTTCTGATAGAATTTTAATATCTCCTTTATTAAAAAAGGATATTCCTGAAATATTAGAAATGTATTTGGAAAAAGATGCCTTTAAATATGTGAAACCATTCCAAAATAAATCGATTGAATTTTTTACCGATTTTTTAAACAAAAAAATAAATTCAGGCAATAAAGAAATTGAATTTTGGACTGTTCGAAAAAAGGGTGATCATACATTTATCGGTACTGCCAATTTAAATCAATTGGGGCAAACATCAATGATTCAAATAGGATGCCATATTAAAACAGAACATTGGTCGAAAGGATACGCATCTGAAATACTAAGAGAAATAGTAACTTACGGAACTGAAACTAAAAAGTTAAAGGAAATTTTTGGTGTTTTTGAGTTGGATAATATTGCATCAAAAAAATTACTAGAAAAACTTAATTTTAAATTTAGCGAAAGAAAGGTATTCTTAGGCGCAGTAGTGAACATCTATACATATGCTATTAAATGATATTCGATCAACAACGTATAACACAAATCGTTCTGAAATAGTATGGCAAAAAAACAAACAAAACAGCTACTCAAAATAGTATTAATTATTGGATCCATATCTTCTCTGTTCTTTGTGCCATGGATATTGGTAAAGGCGTGGATTTTACCACTACCTGATACGGTTCAAGAACAAGTAAATGAAGCCATTGACCATGGACTTGATGGAATGATTGTTTATGTGGATGAAGCAGGAAAACCACCCGCATTTTATGCATCTGGCTGGAAAGACCGAGAACTTAAAATACCTGCCAACCCACATGCCTTATTCAAAATAGCAAGTATCAGCAAGTTATATGATGCTGTGGCTGTCACCAAATTGGTAAGTGATGGACGCCTTTCTTTGGATAAAACAATCGCCGATTATTTACCGGAGCTTGTGGGAAAAATTGAAAACGCTGACAAAATTACTTTGAGGTTAATGATACAGCATAAAAGTGGCATCCCAAATTTTACGAACGCCCCGGATTTTTGGGCAGCTCCAACAGAGAGCTATGAAGAAAGTCTAGCATTAATTCTCGACAAACCAGCCAATTTTCAACCCGGTGAAGACTATGAATATTGCAACACAAATTACTTGTTAATCAACAAAATAATGGATGATTTACTGGGGTACAAAAACTTCCAATTCATTCAGGAAGAAATTCTAATACCGCTAAACCTTACCAATATCTTTGGTTCGCTTAGTGAAGTGAATATAGACGATGTAATGAGCGGTTATCATGTTGGACACCCCTACGACTTAAAGGCTGACGATCATGGAATGCTAGCCACAGCAGAGGACATAGGTATCTTCTTGAGAGCATTAAACGATGGATCAGTGTTTAATGAAGGAGAACAGGAAATATATGCTTCAATTTATAAGTATGAACATGCAGGATGGGTTCCTAGACACCAAAGTTTTGCCGAATATCACAAAGACATTGATACTGTTGTTATTCTGCTTAATAACACCACTGATGCTAAACTACATCTATGGAATGTATCGCAAATCGTAATTAACCGTATTGTCAAAATACTTAGAAATGAAAAAAGCTAGTAACAACAGCTATAAATACTGCGGAATTTATTTCACATCTCAACTCATTAGTTTTCCACCGCTTTCACCACTCCCTGGGCCTAATGTAATTATTTGATTCGCAGATTCTATCAGGGTACTATTATGCTCAATAAAAAGAACTGTATCACCACGATCAACTAACGACTGGAAAACGATACTTAATTGTAGTATATCAAAATAATGAAGCCCCGTGCTTGGTTCATCGAAAAGGTACAAGCTTGTATCTTTTCGTTTTTGTAGCATAGCAGTTGCCAATTTCAACCGTTGGGCTTCTCCTCCAGACAAAGTATTTCCGGATTGCCCCAATAGTAAATGACCTACGCCTACTTGCTTGAGGGTATTCAAATTATCTACTAGAGTTCCAGCATCGAACAACTCAATTGCCTCTTGAACTGTCATTTGTAATACTTCCCCAATGGAACGCTCTTTAAATTTACAAGACAGCACGGTATCATTGTAACGCATTCCTTTGCAGTTATCACAAGTCAACCAAATATCGCTCATGAAATCCATGCTTGTTTTTAGCTTTCCATGACCGGAACAAGTTTTACATTTTCCATTTTTGTTTTGATAGGAGAAATCAGCTTTCTTTAATCCTGAATTCTTTGCAGATACTGTTTTAGAAAACACCGTTTTTATGTGTTCAATAATTCCAGTATACGATACCGTAGTACTCAATCTATTTTGTTTCAGCGCCTCCTGATCTATGAGTAATACTTCATCAAATTGTTCCAATCCATGTACTGAAGCACAATTAACGGGTCTATTCTTTAACCAAGAGCTATAGAGCACTTCTTTTATCAAACTTGATTTACCGCTTCCAGAAACTCCAGTGACTACTATTACTTGTCCTGCATAAAAGGTGACATCAACATTCTTCAAATTATTAGCAAATGCGCCGTCCACACCAAAGGAATCTCCTTTTATATTTTGTTGCTTACCTGGAGTAATTCGGTGATTGTGTAATAATTGGTAGGTTACTGATTCTTTTACTTTATCGATATCGGAGAGCTTCCCTTGATAAATTACTTCACCTCCTAAGTTTCCTGCACCTGGTCCTATTTCAATGATATAATCAGCACTTTTGATAAAAGAGATATCGTGCTCCACTACCACTACTGTATTTCCATTGGCTACAATGCTTTTTAAGGCATTGGATAAAACAGTAACTTGTCCTTCATCCAATCCTATTGTTGGCTCATCTAAAACATAGAGTACCCCAAATAAGTGTGTAGACAATTGACCTGCCAGCGTAACCCGCTGCCGTTCTCCACCAGAAAGTGAACTCACAGCTCTATCCAAGTTTAAATAGCCCAATCCAAGATCAACAATAGTCTGTAACGATTTTGTTACTGGTGGCAACACCACTTTACTGATTGCCAAAACAACTTCACCTACTTTATTATCTATATTGGCAATCAATTCAAGACAAGATGCAATGGGCATGTGAGAAATCTCATGAATGTGCTGACCAAGAAATTTTGTCTCTAATAATTCCAATTTCAAGCGGCTTCCGTAGCATGTTGGGCACTCAACATTGTGTAATAAATCTTCTAAATTCTGGATGTTCTTATTATGCAGTTTTCGCTGATATTCATCATCAATATAACTACAGAATCCACTCCATTTTGCTTTTAATTCTTGTTTGCCAGTTCTTGATTTGGTTGTATAGTCCCAAGTCAGCTCCCAAATAGCATCACCTGTTCCATAGAGAATCATATCCTTTACGGCATCTTCTAATTGGTTCCAAGGGCGTTCAATATTCCAGTTCTTTTGCTTAGCAACTTCCTTTAGCGTTGCCATAAATTGACCATTAATGTCGGCATAATACCCTATTGCTTTATTCACAGCAATAGCACCGTCAAAGATTGATTTGCTAGGTGAAATGATTATTGCTTCAGGGTCACATTTAAGTTTCATTCCGAGTCCTTCACATGTTGGACACGCACCCAAATGATGATTGAAAGAGAAGTGTTGCGCCGTATAGCTTTCTCCTTCATATTGCGCTATTCTTGAATACAATAATCTAAAGGCATCATACACTCCAGATAAGGTGCCAACCGTTGATCGTTTTGAAGGAGCTCCTCCCTTTCTGTTGATTCCAATTGCTGGTCCTAAGCCTGAGAACGAAGCTATTTCTGCTTCACTATTTTGTTGTAAAAAACTTCTGTTATAAGTAGATAAAGACTCCGTAAAGCGAGCGTTAGATTCTGCAAACAGCGTATCGTAAACCAAAGATGATTTTCCACTTCCAGAAACACCCGTAACCACAGTTAACTGATTTTTAGGAATACGAACATCTATATTTTTTAACCCATGTGTGGTTACTCCATTCAATACAATTTCATTAGCAGCAGCGTCTGGTGTGACTCTTTTAATTTCTTCTCGTACAGTTAGTACTTGTTCTTTAGGAATTTCTTGATGAAGAATTGTTCCACCTGCTGCACCACTTTTAGGGCCAAGTTCTATGTGCCAGTCGCTCCAACCAATAATGGTTTCATCTTGTTCAATACAAACAATGGTGTTCCCTTTTTGTTTAATCCTATCAAACAATTGTAATAGCGATTTTATATCATCATGGTGCAATCCAATACTTGGTTCAATGATTACATACAAGGTATCTCCTGTATCCTTTTTCTGTAGTTGATTGGCAATTTTAATACGTTGTGCTTCTCCACCAGACAGTGTTGTGGAAGATTGCCCGAGTGTTAAATAACCCAATCCAATTTCTTGTAATATGTTGAGCCCAGCTAACACTTTTTTATCTTCTTCAAAAAAGATAATGGCTTCATTAATTGATAATTTATACACCTCAGCAATGGACAATCCGTTGTATTTTACTTGAAGTGTTGCCTCATTAAATCGATCACCATTACAGGTACCGCAAACCAAATCTACATTACCTAAAAAGTGCATGCCTATTTGTGTTTTTCCAGCACCTTGGCATGTTTCACATCTACCGCCTTTGTTATTGAATGAAAAACGAGATTTTGTGAATCCTTGATTTTTTGATTCGGGCAGACTCGCATATATATCACGAATATGATCAGACAATCCTAAATAGGTTGCCGGATTACTTCGTGGAGTTTTTCCAATGGGTGAATGGTCTATAAAAATCAGTTTATTGATGGAATCGATGTTTTTATGACTACATAGCTTAGCAGGTTCATCAACTTCAATTCCTAAGTGTTGTTCTACCGCCTTTAGTAAAGTACCTTTTACTAAACTAGATTTTCCGACACCCGATTTCCCACTAACAACATTGAGTTTCCCTAGCTGAAACTCAACATCAATGTTTTTCAAGTTTCTTTCATGGCATCCAAATAATTGAATCGAGCCCCTTTCTTTTTTAGTTGCTAAATCCGGTTTGGCCGCGCCAATTTTAATTGCTCTGTATGTTGGGCTGTTGTCTGCTAATTCCTTTTGTTTAGAAAAGTCTAAAAAAGCACCATTAAAAATGAGTTCTCCACCATTGACTCCTGCTTTTGGGCCAATCTCTATGATATGATCTGCACTAGTAATGGTATCCAAATCATGCTCAACAACAATAACCGTGTTTCCTTTTTTAACGAGTTGCTTAAAATGATATATCAATCGTTCGTTCTCTTCTTGATGTAATCCTATGGAAGGCTCATCAAAAACATACAACACATCACTTAAGGGAACTAAAATTTGATTGGCTACTCGAATACGCTGTATCTCGCTAGCACGAAGCGATTTTGAAGGACGGTCTAATGTCAAATGACCCAATCCCAAATCTTCTAATAAATCAACCTGAGCCTCAATTTTATCAATAATTTCTCTCGCTACAGCTCCCCAAGTATTGGTCTGAATCCACGATTTCAATTCATTTAATTCTAAAGTGACTACTTCTGCTATAGACTTTCCGTGAACAGTAACACTCAACGCATCACTATTTAAACGCGTTCCATTACATTCCTGACAAGTGATAGCATGTACATACTTGAGAATATTAGCATTTCTATCTCTTCTCAAAATATCAGACATAATCGGAATCATTCCTTTGTAATGTCCTTCTTCCCGAGGTTTAGCTTTAATTCCTGTCCACTTCAACCGTGATTCTAAACTGTGCTTCCCAAAAGGTACTTTAATTTTATCGCTACCATGCAAAATCACCTCGCGCTGTAAGTTTGTCAATTTATTCCATGGAATATCAACACTAAAACCTTCAGCTTCGCACACCTGATTCAATACATCAATAGTTACTTGCGAGTACATAATATACCCATTAGGTAATGTTGGTGCCAAAGCCCCTTCTCTAATTGATTTTTCTGGATTGCTGATTAGACAGTTTAAATCTATTTCTTCTTGTTTACCAATACCATTACAAGACTTACATTTTCCAACTTCAGAATTAAACGAAAATAGCGCACGAGAAAGGGCTATATTATTAACAGATGTTCCTGTCCTTGCAAACAACAAACGTAACAGATCATAGATGTCTGACACGGTACCAACGGTAGAACGGGCATGCATCCCTGTAGTGCGTTGACCTATTGCAATAACTGGAGAAAGCCCTTCAATTTCATCTACATCAGGACGGTTTAATTTCCCCATAAACTGTCTCGCAAAAGATGGTAGCGTTTCAAAATACCTACGCTGTCCTTCTTTGGCTAGTATGTCAAATACAAGGCTCGATTTTCCTGATCCAGATACTCCAGTCACCACTATAAATTTGTTGTGCGGAATACGCAACGAAATGTTCTTCAGGTTGTTTGTTCTGGCTCCTTGAATAACTATTTCTGGATGTGTTTTTGAATTCATCTCGTAAAATTAATGAAATAAGTTTTACTAAATGGATAGCATGCTTTTTCTATCCTATAAAAGCGTTAATCCTTTACAACAAAACTCAAAGACAACAGTTTATCCCTGAGACTGAATAGTACTTAAAACAAAAAAGAGCAAGGTTTTTACCATGCTCTTTTTTATATAACTAAGCTACTCCTTCTCCATTAGTAACACCCTCCTCATAAAGGTTTACGAATACTAATTTACCATTGGAGTTTTTAAGTTATTAAAATCATTTCTCGCTGCTGTAACACTAAATTAATTGCTAAAAACTCTTAATTTATACTTATCTTTCCAATAATAGCCAAAAACATAATTGCCATCATATTTAAAAATTGTTTTTAATTTTAAAGTATCTGAATACCCATCTTCATATGCTTTAATTTTATCAAATACATTGTCTTTAAACTCACCTTTTTTGTGTTCTAAAGTAGCATTAAACAAACAATTTATAAAAGTAGATTTTGTGTTCGTGTATGATCCGTATGAGTAGAATGTAGGAGCTACGTAAACACTAACTCCTCCTCCAATAGCTCCACCCATCATGTAACCTCCGCCACCGTTTTCTATTTTAGCTACTCCTCCTACAGTTATTTGATCTACCCCGTTAATCGAGACAATGGAAATGCCGGGTTTAGCAGCAGTTACTTTTCTTAAAAACTGCTTGGTTTTACTCAGTTTTCGCTTACTTTCAAACAAGTCAGTTTTTTCTTGAATAATATCTGAATTCTTAAACCATATAGAGTCATTAATATTCAGCTTAATTACTTTTGACCTTTCTTTAGTTTCAATGTCATAATATAAAAACGCCAAGTTTTTTTTTGTAGAAGACAATTGATATAACTTTCCTTGATGAAAAAATGAATTAGACCGAGTACGCTCTTTATCTTCAACAACCTTAATATGCTCAATTTTTTCTACGGAAGCTTTATTTGTATTGAAATTGATTTTAATAAGTCTAGTAAATTTATCATTTACATCAAGCGAAATAATCACCTCGTAATCTATTACGTATATCTTATTATAATTAGATGATTTTTCTAAAGAATTAGGTGTATTCCCTTCTATTTTTTCTAAATCTACTAGTAAGGAAAAACCAGAAGAAGTGATTAAATTTTCACCTAATTTAAAGTTTTTATCTATCGGATATTCTGAATGTACAAACTTGGTTTTTTTGTTAAAGCGGTACAAGTTTAAAACAGAATCATCAGACAAACTTAGCACATAAAACGCTCCGTTTTTACTAAATGCATCTATGAATTTACTCCTTAATTTTAAGTCGATTTCTTCTACTGAAGATTTTTTAGTTTGAAAGTTTACATCTAAAACTGCAAAGCTATTTATGTTCTTATTTCCGAAGTAGATATAGTAATGCTCTCCTTCTGTTCCATAACCCAATATATCCTTATACTTTTTACGTGGCCTCTCAAAAAAAAACGCAGAAGAGATATTTTTGTCTTTATCTAACAAATAACATTTCATCTCTTTCTTATTGTCAAAAAACAGCGCAATATTTTCATCTTCTACGATAGAAAAAACATTTCTTTTTGACATTAAGCCTTTTAGTTTAATATCAAATTCTGCAATAGTTTCCTGCCCAGATAACAACTGAGTTGCTAAAAAGAGTAGTATATAAATTATATCATGATATTTTTTTGATTAACTAAGCGACTCCTTCCCCATTATTCACATCGGCCTCATCAGGGTTTACGAATACTAGTTTTCCATTGGAATTTTCCGTCATTAAAATCATTCCTTCACTTTCTACACCACGCAATTTTCTAGGGGTCAAATTCACCAATACGGTAACTTTTTTACCTAGCACATCTTCTGGTTTAAAGCTTTCGGCTATTCCTGAAACAATAGTTCTGGTATCAATACCTGTATCTACTTTTAACACCAATAATTTTTTAGTTTTTGGCATTTTTTTAGCTTCTACAATAGTTCCTGTACGGATATCTAGCTTCGAAAAATCTTCAAAAGTAGCGGTCTCTTTTTGAGGCTCTACAACTTTGTTTGCTTTTTCGTTTTCTAGCTTGATATTCTCCAATCTATCCAATTGTTTTTGAATATCCTCATCTTCTATTTGAGGGAATAAAATAGGCGCTTTACCTTCTTTTATCTTATGTCCTGATGGTAACAAGTCTGTTTTATCCGTTATATCATTCCACTTGGTTTCTGGTTGTTGTAACAAGTCTTGTAAGGTTTTAGAAGCAAACGGAATAAAAGGCTCACTCAAGGTTGCCAATGCAGAAGCAATTTGTAATGCCACATACATACTTGTTTTTGTGCGCTCTTCATCAACCTTTATTGTTTTCCAAGGCTCTTGTTCTGCCAAGTACTTATTACCTAAACGAGCTAGGTTCATCATTTTTAAGTTCGCTTCTCTAAAACGGTAGCGTTCTATTGAAAATGAAATATCAGCAGGGAATTTCTTTAATTCTTCTAAAGCATCAATATCTGCTTGTGTATATTCACTTGGTACTGGTACAATACCTTCGTAATATTTATTCGTCAACACTAAAACTCTATTAATAAAGTTTCCGTAGTTATCGGCCAATTCTTTATTACGCGATTGGAAATCTTTCCACGTAAAATCATTATCCTTTGTTTCAGGAGCAGTAGCTGTAAGTGTATAACGCAACGCATCTTGCCTTCCTGGAAAATCTTCTAAATATTCATGCAACCAAACTGCCCAGTTTTTAGAAGTAGATAATTTATTTCCTTCTAAATTTAAGAACTCATTTGCAGGTACATTATCTGGTAAAATATAACTTCCTTCAGCTTTTAACATCGCAGGGAAAATAATACAATGAAAAACAATATTATCCTTTCCAATAAAGTGTACTAATTTAGTGTCGTCACTTTTCCAATATGGTTCCCAATCTTTTCCTTCTCTTTCAGCCCATTCTTTAGTTGCTGAAATATATCCGATAGGCGCATCAAACCAAACGTATAATACTTTTCCATCACCACCTTCAACAGGAACAGGGATTCCCCAATCTAAATCTCTGGTTACGGCACGAGGACGTAATCCGTCATCAATCCATGATTTACATTGTCCGTATACATTCGATTTCCAATCTGATTTATGATCTTCTAAAATCCATTGCTTTAAAAATGCTTCATGTTTATCCAAAGGTAAAAACCAGTGCTTTGTTTCTTTTAAAGAAGGAACAGCACCTGTAATTGCCGATTTTGGGTTAATTAAATCCGTTGCGTTATGACTCGTTCCACATTTCTCACACTGATCACCATAACTCTCTTCATTCCCACATTTAGGACAAGTACCTACAACAAAACGATCGGCCAAAAACTGATTCGCATCCGCATCGTACAATTGTTGCTCAACTTTTTCTACAAACTCTCCTTTTTCATCTAAAGTTTTGAAAAACTCAGAAGCAGTTTCGTGGTGTACTTTTGCTGAAGTTCTAGAATAGTTGTCAAAAGAAATTCCAAAGTCTTCAAAAGATTTTTTGATAATACCATTGTATTTATCAACGACATCTTGAGGAGAAATCCCTTCTTTTTTTGCCTTTAGTGTAATTGGCACTCCATGCTCATCACTACCACAAACAAAAGCAACATCTTTACCTAGCAAACGTAAATAACGCGCATAAATATCCGCTGGAACATAAACTCCTGCTAAATGCCCAATATGTATTGGTCCGTTAGTATAAGGTAATGCTGCGGTTAGGGTATATCTTTTTGGATCTTGACTCATCTGTTCTAAAATTTTTCAACTGCAAAAATACGCATTAGAAGTTATAACTGCGATAGATTTGCTATTTTTACTACTATGAATAGTAAACAACCACAATCCTTACAACGAGGCGACTTAGTTGCTATTGTTACCACCGCTAGAAAAATTGATAGAGAAGATATTCAAAAAGCCATTGAATTACTAGAAAGTTGGGGGTTAAATGCTGTGGTTGGTAAAACCATTGGTAAAGCTGACCATCAGTTTGGCGGTACAGATGCTGAAAGAATTACCGATTTTCAAGAAGCCATGAATAACGATGCCATAAAAGCGATTTGGTGCGCTCGTGGAGGTTATGGAACCGTTCGTATTATAGACGCCTTAGATTTTTCTTCATTTATAAAAAATCCAAAATGGGTGGTAGGTTTTTCTGATGTTACCGCTTTACATTCTCATATTCATAACCTAGGCATCCATACTATCCATGGTTTAATGCCTATTACCGTAGAAAGTAGTACTCCAAAAGCGCTTGTTTCTTTAAAAAACAGTTTATTTGGCAACTCTGTCAAACACGAAGTACCTTGTGAAAGCAAAAATATATACGGTAAAGAAGAAGGAGAATTAGTAGGTGGAAATTTATCCATGTTGTACAGCTTATTAGGTTCAAGTTCTGCCATTAAAACGGATGGTAAAATTTTATTTATTGAAGATTTAGACGAATACCTATATCATATTGACAGGATGATGATGAACTTAAAACGCAACGGATATTTCGACAACTTAAAAGGTTTGGTTGTTGGTGGAATGACGAAAATGAATGACAATACCGTTCCTTTTGGTAAAACTGCAGAAGAAATTATTCTAGATAATATAAAAGAGTTCGATTTTCCTGTGTGCTTCAACTTTCCAGCTGGTCACCTTAAAGATAATAGGGCTATGGAACTTGGTAGAACTGTTGAATTTAACGTTAGTAAGAAGTCTACAATCTTGAAATTTATATAAGTATGGCTTCACATAATGAGCTTGGTAAAAAAGGAGAAGCATTAGCAGCCGAATATTTATTACGAAACGGATTTAGTATAAAAGCAAAAAACTGGCGCTACCTAAAGGCCGAAATAGATATTATTGCTCAAAAAAAGGATGTCTTGGTTATTGTAGAAGTTAAAACACGTAGTTCTATCGCTATTACAGCTCCTGAAGACGCAGTAAACAAAAAGAAAATTAAATTATTAGTAACAGCTGCTAATGAGTATGTTATACAACACGATTTAGATGTTGAAGTACGTTTTGATATAATTTCCATTCACAAAAAAGGAGAAAAATATAATCTTAATCACATTGAAGGCGCTTTTTTGTGTTTTTAATCACAATATGTTATATTTGTCGATCTTACGTTAACTTATTCATTATATGAAAACCATATCTTCTTTTGTAGAAAACTATATTCGTAGTAAACCATTTCTATTATCAGCCCTTTCACAGGGCATTATAAATCTTACTTCTTTAACCAGAATCATGCTTCCTGAAATTCAGGAAGAGCTACAAAAAGAAGTCAAACAAGGAGCTGTTGTTATGGCTTTAAAAAGACTTTCAGAAGATTTAGATTTTAGAACGAATCATAAAATTATTAAGGTATTAAAAGATATTGGAGAAATTACTGTTCGCTCATCATTGACTGACTATACTTTTACCATATCGGATTCTATTTTAAAGAAACAAGAAGAATTGTTGTCGTTCATTAATGTAAAGAAAAATGTTTTTTATACTTCTTCAAGAGGTGTTAGTGAAACAAATATTGTAATAAATAGTTCTATGGACGAACTAATTAAAACTGTTTTTCAAGGAGAAGAAATCATTGAAGAAAAAAGAGATTTATCTTCTATATCGATAAGAATGCCAGAAGAGAACTCTTCTACTCCTGGATTGTACTATTTTATTTTTCAGCGTTTAGCTTGGGAAGGTATTGTTATATGGGAAGTAATATCTACAAGTAATGAGTTTACCATACTTGTTAGTGAAAACCAAATAGACACTGCTTTTAAAGTAATTAAAGACTTAAAAAAAATAGGATAAAAGGTGTCCTGAATCTCTTTTGAAAATATTGAATCTTTATTCTCCAGAAAAGATAAGGCATAAATATATATGTGAAAATTAAACCCACTGGTGGGCTTAAAAGCTGAATCTATACAGATTCAGCTTTTAAGTTTTCTAACATTACTGCAGTCATTCCGTTCAAATCATATTCATGATTCCAATTCCAGTCTTTTTGAGCATCCGTATCATCAATGCTTTTAGGCCATGAATCTGCAATAGCTTGTCTGAAATCAGGAGTATATTTTATTTCAAATTCTGGGATATGCTTTTTAATTTCCTCAGAAATCATATCCGGAGTAAAACTGATTCCTCCCAAATTGTAGGAAGATCGGATTTTAATATCTTCTTTTGGGGCATCCATAATATTCATAGTTGCTCTTACTGCATCGTCCATATACATCATTGGTAATGCCGTATTTTCACTTAAAAAACAATCATACGAATTATCTTGAATTGCTTTATGAAAAATATCTACTGCATAATCAGTTGTTCCGCCTCCTGGTAATGTTTTCCAACTAATTAACCCTGGGTAACGGATACTTCTTACATCCACTCCATATTTATTATGATAATATTCACACCAACGTTCACCTGTTTGTTTGGTAATTCCATACACGGTGGTAGGTTCCATAATAGTATATTGTGGTGTATTTTCTCTTGGTGTTGTAGGGCCAAAAACAGCTATACTTGATGGCCAAAATATTTTTTTAACAAGACCTTCTTTTGCTAAATTTAATACATGAAATAAAGAATTCATGTTTAAATCCCATGCTTTCATAGGAAATTGTTCACCTGTTGCCGAAAGCATTGCTGCTAATAAATACACATCAGTAATTTGATGCTTTTCGACACAATTACGAACAACATCATAATCCATAGCGTTAACAATTTCAAAAGGTCCTGAATTCATCAACTCGTCCTTCCCTTCTCTAATATCAGCGGCAACTACATTATCGTTTCCGTGAATTTTTCGTAAAGACATAGTCAGTTCTGAGCCTATTTGACCGCAAGCGCCGATGATTAATATTTTTGGATTCATTTGTATGTTAATTTAGATGTGCAAATATAATATTTTCTTAAATTTTTCAATTATGAACATCGAATGCTTTTTAAAAATTATATTTGTTCAAAATGTTTACATAATGAAAAGATTAATAGCGCTGGTATTTTTAACAATGTTACTTTCCTGTAAAAAAGAGCTTAATGAGTCAAAAATAGTTATTGACGCTCCTCAAGTAACCGAAATTGATAGTGTTAAACAACAAAAACTAAATATCATCTCAAGTGCTGATTTTATAGAGGATTGGGCAGAAATAATTACTTTTGAAACTGAATTAAAAAGAGTACTTGTAAGAAACATTCAAACAGAAAAAGATATTGAATTACTTAAGAAGCTTTTGGAGGACATAAAAAAAACACAACCTGAGCGTTTTAAAACTCCAGCAATTGAAGCAAGAATTAAAGTTTTAGACACTGAAATATTAATGCTCGATCAATATTTAAAGGATTTCGCGTTGAATGATTTAAACCCTACCTTTTTACGCATTCAAAACTCTTATAACATATTTGTCGGTCAAATTGAAGCCTTAATTATAAAAGAAAAAGATTATGAAACGTATCGTTAAAACCGGAATTGTTATTTGCCTACTATGCATTTCATACTGTACCAATGCACAAACAAAAACTGAAAAGGAAACCATACATAACATTTTAAATATTTGGCATAAAGCTGCATCTGATGCAAACTTTGATGCTTATTTTGGTTTAATGACTGATGACGCAGTTTTTATTGGTACTGATGCTACAGAAAACTGGCAAAACAAAGCGTTTAAAGCTTTCTCTAAACCTTATTTTGACAAAGGTAAAGCATGGAACTTTACTGCAATTCAACGAAATATTTACATAAACAATACAAATGATTTTGCTTGGTTTGATGAATTATTGGATACGCAAATGAAAATATGCAGAGGATCTGGAGTGCTTCAAAAAGTAAATGGAGAATGGAAAATAAAGCATTATGTATTATCCATAACAATACCTAACAAAGATGTTGAAAAGGTTATAGAAATAAAAGAACCAACTGACAGTCAACTAATTACAGGCTTAAAAAAACAATCTTGATAATTTGGGAGATACTAGTTTTTTAAACTATTTTTGGACTTAAACCCAGAATCTACCCAAACAGATGAAAAAAATACTACCTATTTTAATTGCTTTTTCGGCAATTAATTTTTGTTATTCTCAATTTAATGCTGATTCCCCTTGGATTAAGCAATTGAAGCAAAACACTTCTGCAACAGAACTACAACAACGGAATTCCAATCAACCATTTACGTTTCACGAAGTTCAACAAGCTTTTAACCAATACTGGCAAACTCACGACCCTATCCTGAAAGGAAGTGGTTACAAACCCTTTAAGCGTTGGGAGTTTATGGTTGAAAATGAAGTTGATGAAAATGGATACCTACCAACAGCCCAAAATATTTGGGATGCATGGGTAGCAAAAAATCAAATACAAGTAAACTCTAAAGCAATGATGGCCGATCAAAGTAATTGGTCAGCTATAGGTCCGTTTACTACAACTGGAACTGGATCATGGTCTACTGGGCAAGCAAGAATCAATACCATAATCGTTGATCCTAATAATGCTACTACTTGGTATGCAGGCGCTCCGGCTGGAGGAATATGGAAGTCTACAAACTCAGGAACAACTTGGTCACCAATGTCTGATAACTTACCTCAAATAGGAGTTTCAGGTATCGCAATAGATCACAATGATTCAAACATTATTTATATAGCAACTGGTGATGATGACGCTGGAGATACTACTAGTGTTGGTGTATACAAATCTACTGATGGCGGAATAAATTGGGCACAAACTGACCTAAACCCCTCAAATTCACCCTCTTCTATGAATGATATTTATAGTCACCCAACAGTATCAGGTACGTTATGGGTTGCTACAAATAATGGCGTATACAAAACTACTAACGGTGGTACAAACTGGAATCAAATACCTACCCTAACAGGAAACATAAAAGATATTAAATTAAAACCTGGTGATCCTAATACTGTTTACGCAGTAACAACTGATAGGTTTTATAAATCTACTGATGGAGGAGACACATTTAGCATGGTCAATACAGGTTTACCAAATTCTTCAGGAAGGTTGGTTATTGATGTAACCCCGAATAACCCAAACTATGTATATGTATTTAGATCATCAGGAACAATTGTTAGCGTTTACCGATCATCCGATAGTGGGGCTTCTTTTTCCGCGAGAACAACTTCTATAACTAATTTCAGTGCAGGACAAGCTTATTATGACCTAGCTATGGGAGTTTCAAGTACCAATGCTGAAGAAATTTTTATAGGTTGTTTAAATGTGTGGAAATCTACTAACGGAGGAACATCTTTTACAAAAATCAACAACTGGAGCTCTCCCAACGGAGCATCATACACACATGCAGATATTCATTTTTTAAGAGATTACAACGGTACTATGTACTGTGGTAGTGATGGAGGAATTTATTCTTCTAGTGATGGAGGAGTGAATTTCACGAACCATACTTCCGGAATCCAAGCAAGTCAGTTTTACAGAGTAGCTGTTGCAAAAACGAATGCCAATAAAATGATGGGTGGATTGCAAGATAACGGTGGTCATGCTTTTAACAATGGTAATGGAAACTGGCAAAATTATTATGGAGCCGATGGAATGGATACTGCAATTGATCCAACAAACGAAAATACCTACTATGGCTTTATACAAAGTGGTGGTGGACCATATATTTCTACAGATGCTGGGGCAAGTTTAAGTGCCGCAGTGACTGCCCCTGAAAACGGTAATTGGGTAACCCCAATGGCGATTAATTCCGTTGGAAAACTTTTCGGAGGATATTCGAAACTATTCAGGCTAGATGGTACAACTTGGACCCAATTAGCTAATTTAGGAGCTAATTGTGATTATTTAGAAATTGCACCATCCAATGACAATATTATGTATGCTGTAGTAAATAATGTGCTTAAAAGAAGTGATGATGCAGGAGCTACATTTACTAATGTTAGTACTGCTTTTTCAAGTAATATAAAAGGAATTGGTGTACATCAAACCGACCCCAATACTGTATGGCTTACTACTTCTGGAGGATCGAGAAGTATTTACAAATCCACAAATGCAAATAATGGTGGCGCAGCAACTTTTACTGATATTAAAGGAAACTTACCCTCAACGAGTGAATATTACACTGATATTGTTCATCAAGGAAATCATACCGACAACCCTGTATTTTTAGCAACCAGCTTAGGGGTTTATCGCTTGGACGACAGCTCCCCAAATTGGGAAACTTTTGTGGTGAACCTACCAAACACCATTGTAAATGATTTAGAAATTAATTTAGGTGATGAGTCCATTACTGCGGCAACATACGGACGTGGCGTATGGAGGTCACCATTACCTATCCAAGCTTCTACTTTTGATATCAAACTATTGTCAATAAATAGCCCGAACAACATTGACATTAATTGTTCCGCTATAACTCCAGAGATTAGGGTTAAAAATAATGGAATAAACACCATAAACGCAATAGACATAACCTATACTGTTGACGGCACACCTAATGTTTATAATTGGATTGGGACGCTTTTAGCTACTAATGAAACCATTATAACATTACCAACACTGACAGTTTCAAGAGCTAGCCATCTTTTAAATATAGAAGCTACCGTTACGGGTGATGGAAATACCTTAAACAATGAATCCAATTTAACCTTTATTTATAACGATAGTGGAACGGTTAATGCTACCAATACTTTTGAATTAGCCACCGACCAACTAGTAACTGATAATGCATTATGGGAAAGAGGAGTTCCATCGGGTGCATTACTAAACAGTGCAGCGTCAGGAACACAAGTATATGGTACTGATTTAGATGCAAACCACCCTAACGGCGCAAAAGCGCATTTAATTTCACAATGTTTTGACTTAACCCAATTAACAAACCCAGTATTGCGTTTTGACATGGCATTTGATTTAGAAAAAAATTGGGATATTGCCTATACTGAGTATTCTACGGATCAGGGTCAAAATTGGACCGTTTTAGGAACTATTAACAGTCAACCATTATGGTACAATAGCGACAGAACTAATGCAACTTCTGGCCCTGCTGACGATTGTCAGAATTGCCCAGGAGCGCAATGGACAGGAGAAGGAGAAGACGCGCACACATCAGGCGGAACCAATGCTACTATGAGAGAGTACGCCTATGATTTTGTTACAAATGCTGGATTAGGAGAAACAGACTTAACAGGAGAAACAAACATTTTGTTTAGAATTGTCTTTCATTCTGATGCGGGAGTAGCAGAAGAAGGGATGATAGTTGACGATTTTATTATTGACGGAACATTAGGTATTGAGGATATTGAAAATGAGAACTTTACAATTTACCCTAACCCATCCAAAGGGATTATCAACCTTGTTTTTAAAGAACCGACTAATACACTTCATTTTAACGTATTCGACGTAACCGGGAAAATTGTTTATTCCAAAGAAACAAGTCAATTTTCCAATAAACATGAATTGAATTTAACGCAACTTTCTTCAGGTATTTACTTCTTAGAAGTAGAAAACGACTCTAAGAGAATAACTAAAAAACTAATTATAAAGTAACATCTTTTTTTTAGCTAAATCTAAAATGGGCTTCCTGAAAGGGCAGCCCATTTTTCGTATTAAACGAAAGTCGGGATAGTCTTAAAAATAGTTATATTTACAACTATGATCTCATTAGCTACTTTTCAACTTAACGATACTGAATTCAATATTGATTTATCAAAACCTTTAGATATTTCAATTCCTTTAAAAACCGGAGAAGACAATCCAAATGCTTGGTATATTGATCCACCAAAAATTGAACCCGTTGTTATTGGAGATTGGATTGGTAACGTAAAGGAAGGTTCTTCTACTAATTTCAATAACATTGCATTTAATCCACACGCTCATGGTACACATACCGAATGCGTAGGTCATATTACTGAAGAATTCTTCAGTATTAATGACTGCTTAAAAACATTCTTTTTTACTGCTGAAGTGATAACGGTATCTCCCGTAAAAATAAATGACGACCTAATAATCACCAAAAAGCTTTTACAAGAAAAAATAAAAAGTAAACCTGAAGCACTAGTTATAAGAACTTCACCTAATGCAACAGATAAACTTACCAAACAATATTCACATACCAACCCTCCTTATTTAGAAGAATCTGCAACAATATATTTACGTGAATTAGGAGTAATTCACTTACTTATTGATCAACCAAGTGTTGACAAAGAAGAAGACGGTGGTGCGTTACAATCACACAATGCCTTTTGGAATACCGCTGGAAAAATAAGAATGAACGCCACTATAACTGAATTTATATACGTGTCCGATGAAGTTGAAGATGGGCAATATGTTTTAAATTTACAAATAGCCTCATTTCACAATGATGCTTCTCCTAGTAAACCTATTCTATATAAAATAAACTAATATGGATGTAATTTTCGGAATCGTCATCGGAGCTTTTTTATCCTATTTTGGAATTGAATTCTTTAAAAGAAAAACAAGAATATCTATTACAGAAAAACAATCGGTTGTACTGCTAGAAAAAATTAAAAACGTCTGTAAATTAGTTTCTGTAGAAGGGGAGTTCTCCGAAGTATATCATTACGAAAATATTAGAGAACGATTTATGAGTTTAATTACTAGCAAAAAGAAAGCTATTTTATTGGTTAATGCGAAAGTACAAATTGGCTACGATTTATCTAAAATTAAACTAACAGCCAATCCCATTTCTAAAACAATATCCATAACTGATTTTCCTCAGGCTGAAACACTTACTATTGAAACTGATTTAAAGTATTAAGATAAAACCGATGGTTTCTTTAATAAATTTGAGGCTGAAGATTTAACGGCATTAAACAAGGAAGCCAAACAATTTATTATTGACAAGATACCTGAAAGTGGACTTATAGAAACCGCAAATAAAGAGCTTCTTGAAGCCATAGGAATAATTACTAATATCGTAGAAACTATTGATTGGAAAATAGATCATACTGAATTAATTACAGCTCCGAATCAAAAGACAATTGAAAAAAATTAAATAAACATTAAAATACACTTCAAGTGAATATTGAACAATATAGAGATTTCTGTTTAGCTAAAAAGGGAGTAACTGAATCCTTCCCTTTTGATCAGAACACCTTAGTTTTTAAAGTGGCTGGAAAAATGTTTGCACTAACATCATTAAAAGACTGGGAAGAAGGGATACAGTTTCTAAACCTAAAATGTGACCCAGAATATGCAATTGAATTAAGAACAACTTATGAAAGTATTGACCCGGGTTATCATATGAGTAAGAAGCATTGGAATTCCGTAAGAATATACAAAGGAGAATTACCCTATGAACTGATTTCTGAGTTGATTACGCAATCCTATGACTTAGTAGTAAAAAGTCTTACAAAAAAACAAAAAGAAGCACTGTTATTGTTATAATTCCTTAACAAATATCACCTTCCCTTCATCAAATTATCACATTTCACTCACATTTCCCCTACAATAGTCAACAAAAACCAGTTTATCTGTAATTAATTTGTTATTTTTAGAATCCCGAAACTTTAAATACCCTACTTAATTATGCATAAAAATTACCCTTTTCTGCTTTTTTTAATGTTCCTGACATTAACAATAAAAGCCCAAAACATTCAGAATCTCGTAAATCAAACAAGCCTAGCAAACATTACCCAATCAGTAAACGAATTATCTGGTGAAATACCAACAACTATAGGTGGTAATCCCATTACAATTACACATCGAGTAAGCAGCGCTGGAAATAACGATGCTGCAGATTATATTAAAGAACGCTTAGAAGGATTTGGTTTACCAGTAGTTCAACAAGATTATTCCGCTGGAGGTAGAAATATTATAGCAACTCAAACTGGAGTCACCAACCCAAACAACATCTATGTAATTAGCGCTCATTATGATGCTGTAGCTAATTATTGTGCCGATGATAATGCCAGTGGAACAGCAGCCATTATTGAATTGGCTAGAATACTATCAGCGTATTGTACTGATAATACTATTGTTTATGCCTTATGGGATGAAGAAGAAACTGGATTAAACGGTAGCGCCTATTACGCGCAACAAGCCCAAGCGAATGGAGATACTATCCTAGGAAATTTTAATATCGATATGATGGGGTATGATGCTGACAACGATAAAAATTTTGATATTGATGTTAGAAATATTGCAGGCTCAATTGCCATGAAGGATGACATTATAAGTGTTTTAAACAACCCAGCTTATGGCTTTGACTTAGTAGTAAATGTGGTTGACCCAGGAACAGGCTCAAGTGATCATGGATCCTTTTGGAATAATGGCTATTCCGCTGTTTTATTTGGTGAATGTTGGTCAAAAAATGATAAAACATCAGGTTACCATACTAGTAATGATCGAATAGGTTTATTCAATATGCCTTACTACCATCAAATGTGTAAACTAGTAGTAGCTTACATAGCAACAGTTGCCAACCCTATTTTTATTGACAAAACGGTTGCTCAAGATGCTACTACACTAACATCCAATGAGGCTGGTGCTACATACCAATGGGTAGATTGTAATAACAGTAACGCGCCTATTGCTGGAGCAACTAATCAAATTTTTACACCAACAGTAACTGGGAACTACGCTGTTCAGATAACTAAAAATAATTGTACAAAAACAAGTGGTTGTATATCTTTTAATGTACTAGGAATCGGCGATTTTCAATTAGAAAATATAAGCGTATTTCCAAATCCAGTAAAAGACAACATAACACTTATTGGATTTGAACACACCACGTCCGAATTAAACATCAGCCTATATTCTATTACAGGAAAAAAGATTTTTAAAAAGACACTTACAGCCCATAATCCTGAATTAAATTTAACATCACTTTCAGCAGGGGTTTACTTATTGGATATAACTACTATCGATGGCGCTCAAAAAGTTTTTAAAATTATTAAACAGTAGCTCATCTAAAAATTACTCTTAACCATCAAAGTTGGTTGTTTTAAATTAAACACTTAAAACAACCAACTTTTTTATTATAATGATACTATTTATTAACTTTAAATCTAATTTCGTAACTTTACGCCTATTCATTTCGTTAAAAATCAATAAGATACCTCAATTCAGCTTCTAAATAACCTATAGTAACTATACTAACTAAAATTTTTAGAATTATGAGAAAATCTAGTCGATTGCTAGTCGCAGTAATTTTTACATTACTCCTAGGGAGCAGTTTTTTATCTGCTCAAGAAAAACAACCGCAACGCTATCTTACCGTTACAACACTTCACTGGAACATGGACATGGAAGACTTTTCTATGAAGGAATGGAAAGCAGTAGAAAAGGAATTTAACGATAAAGTTACAGCTAAAAACGAATACATTTTAGCCACTAATTATGGGGTCCATTTTATGACTGAAGACAATACAGAATTGGTCTATGTACAGTTATTTAATTCATGGAACGACATTGACAAAGCAAGCAAGCGTAATGGAGAATTAATAAAAGCGGCGTGGCCAGATGAAGCTAAACGAGATGCATTTTTAAAAAAACGTGATTCCTATTATGACGATTATCACTCTGACGAAATTTACGCCACCATTTCAGGAGCGAAACCGTATATGGAAGAGGAAGACAAGGAAATGCTGTTTTATGTTAGAAAAAGCCATTTAGCATTCCCTGATGATGGAAATGAAAAAGAATTTAAAGCCCTCAGAAATCTCTTTGTAAAAGACGTTATACATAAAAACAAATATATCAAAGGCTATTACCCGTATGTACATGCTTGGGGAGCTGATAAAAGAGATTTTGTAGAAGTGTTTGTAATTGAATCGTTAGACGCTTTAGATAAAGCTTTTGAAGAAAATGCTAAACTAAATAAAGAACGTTTTTCAGATGAAATAAAACAAAAAGATACTGGAAAAAAAATGGGAAAATACTTTACAGGTTTTCATGCTGACTATGTATACAAATCTGTACCAGGGATTTCTAAAAAAATGCTACCACCATCACCTATTCCAAGTGAATAATAAAGATTTTATATAACAAAAATAGACCACCTGAATGGGTAGTCTATTTTTACTATATAATTTATTTGTAATTATTACTCAATAATTTTAAATAACACTGGAGCACTTTTTAAATCACTTTCTGATGATTTTAAGCCAAATATTTGTGTCCTTTGGCCGACTTTAGCTTCTTGTAAGAAGACTTTGGCTTCTTTATTTAATGTATTACTATCACTAACAGTAACAGTAGGTTTTCCTGGGAATTTTATTTTAAATTCAGCGACGCTACCTTTTTCTACTGTAACTAACACTCTTGAAAGTTGTTCTTTTGTTAATTCTAATACACATCCTTCACAAGGTCTTTTACCATTAATTAGGGTAACTGGACGTTTCGATTCGTCTACTTTCTTTTTTTCTTTTTTTGTATAAATGTAAATAAAAGGTTTTTCTAACTTATTACCATTTTCATCTTTATCAGCTACGTCTACACTTTGAATTTTATCATTACTTATTTTTGATGCTTCATCATAAGAAACTTTTTTGTTATCCAATATATAATTTGCTTCTTTTGGTAGTGGCGTATTAGACTTAGGATTAGTTACTATTTCGAATAACACTGGAGCACTTTTTAAATCACTTTCTGATGATTTTAAGCCAAATATTTGCACCATTTGACCTACAGTAGCATTTTCTAAGAGTTCTTTTGCCTGTTCATTTAACACATTGCTATTTTTTATAGTTATTGTTGGTTTTCCTCTAAACTTTATAAGAAACTTAGCTATAGTACCTTTGTCTACAGAAAGTACTATTGCTGCAAGTTTTTCTTTTGTTAACTCCAATACACATCCTTCACAAGGTGTTTTTCCATTAACTAATGTTATTGGCCTTTCTTTTTCTTTAGAACCTATTGGCTCAGTTGATAAATGGAGAATATCTTTATCTAAAAATAAGTTAATTTTACTATACTTTTCTACAATAGCAACAGCCTCTTTTTTACTAATAGATTTTTTGTCAAAATAAAATTTAGCTCCTTTTTCAATCATTCTTTTTCTCATTTCAGAATTTGATGGTGTTTTCTCATCAATTTCATCAAGCCAAAATTCTCTACTTACGTCTTGACCATTGTTATCTTTAAAAGTTGCTATGTATTTATCCTGCTCATCAAGCATTCGTTTTTCTGCCTCAACTCTTTTTTTATACTTCTTTATAACATCTGCATACTCCTGTTTTTCTTTTTCAGTTGCATTTTCAGGAATTGGTGGCGGTGGTGGTACAGCAATAAAATCCTTATGACCATCATATTGCATTTCTACTTTAACCTCTTCTCCTTTATCGTTTGTAAAGGTGTAGAAATTTTTAGTGACTCTCATAGTTGTTTTTGGTACAGGCGGCATTGGTGGAAAGGTTGGAAGCTTTTCCGCTTTCTCTTTCTGTGCAGAGTTCATTAATTTATGTAAATATTCTAAGCGGTTAACCTCTTTTAACTTCACAACCATACTTTTAGATTGCTCATTATATTTTTTAGCTAAAACATTGTATTCAGCTACTTGTTTAGGACTTGCCTTTTCTTGTTGTACTGTTGTACTAAAACTGTATAATAACAACGCTAGTATTGGTAATGCTACAAAACTACGTAGCCAAATTGTTTTCTTTGATGTTTTTGTTCTCATAACTGTAAATCGTTTTTTGATTGATGAATAATTAATGGCGTTTGCCAAGGGTAATTGATACGCATTTGATGAAAATGCTAACAATGTTTTTTGATATTTCTTTGCGTTAGCCCCCTGATTTAATACCGCTTGATCGGCTAAAAATTCATGGTTTAATTTAATAGCTCGTTTTAGTAAATATACTAGCGGATTAAACCAAAATACTACTTGCACAAATTCAATTAGTAGTACATCTACACTATGTTTTTGATCAGCATGCGCTTGTTCATGAAGTATTACTTCTTTGGGAATTTGATGTGTTTTAAACTTCATTTTATTCAAAAAAATGAAATTTAAAAAAGTATGAGGCACAATATCTTCTTCTAAAAATACTGAAGTGGTACTTCCATACTTTTTCTTTGGATTGTTTTTAACTTTTATAATAATTTCATAGATATTCTTTATGAATTTCATACTAAAAAATAGTACTCCCAAACCATAAATACCCCATAAAATCATGGGCATATAAGAAACCGATTCAACTTCATCAATTACCGGAATTACAACCGGGCTCTGAGCAAGAACAACTGGTGTTAGTTGTTCTACTACGGCTACATAATTGGTAAATGTGACAAACGGAATTATAAAAGAAATCGCTATTGTTGCTAATAAATACACCCGTTTATACACATGCATGTTTTCTTTTTCTAAAAGCAATACGTAAAACGCATAAAACACCAATAAACAAGCGCCTGATTTTAATAAATAATCAATCATAATTATTTCTTTTTTAATTCCCCGTCAATAATTGATTTCAGGTGCTCTAATTCTTCCTTAGATAAATTGGTTTCTTTCGTAAAAAAGGATGCAAATTGTGAAGCACTATCATTAAAAAAGTTTTTTATCAATCCATTTACATGTTTAGAGAAGTATGCTTCTTTTTTAACTAACGGATAATATTCTCTTGATTTACCATATAAGTTATAGGCTATATATCCCTTATCAGTCATTCTCTTTAATAAAGTAGCTAATGTGGTTGTTGCTGGTTTTGGTTCAGGGTATACCTCTAATAAATCTTTCATAAATGCTTTTTCAAGCTTCCATAAATAATTCATAAGTGTTTCTTCTGTTTTAGACAATTTCATGTGTTTAAAATTTTGTAATTAGAAAAAATATTCAAAATTTGAGAACCCATGTAACCACTCGTTACCCTCGTTCTCTCATGAACTTATTTTAACCATACCCTTAGGAGTATTTTTTGATTAAAAAAGTTCGTGTTCGTTTTATAATATATTTTTACTTGTTGCTCTACAAATGTAGAAACATTATTTTGATTCTACAAGTGTAGAGCAAAAATAGCATAAAAAAATCCATTCTTTCTAAAGAATAATAAACATTGAATTAGTTGAATACTAATTTGACTGGTAGGTTTCAAAAAAAAAGCGGTTGTTAAAAAAGAGTAGTGAAATGAATTTTTATGTAGTCATGTAAACTTCGTTTTTTTAAAAAACTAGTACAACAAGCTACTCATAAAACAACCGCCCTATACTGTTATACTTTATTTACAACTAAAGTACCGTAGGTTCCTTCAAAAAGGTCCTTATATTCTTCTACAGCTGTAAAAGCTAATTGTTGATTTCCAATTTCCGCGGTATGACCAACAGCTAACACAGCTTTATACCCATACATGTAAGAGAACAGTGCATGAAACAATAATAGGGAGTCATTACCTTCATTAGCACCACCTTTAAAGGCTAATTCTGGCAATTCGAATTGATGATTACCTTTAGTTACATACCAAATGGTATTGGCATCTAAAATATATTTAACAAAACCTCCAGTAATACTTAACCAAGTGCAGAATGGTATCGCCTTTTCAGTAAGTAATTCTGCTCTTTCCGAGCTTATTTCTTGGATAGAAACTAACGGAATTGCAGTTAAAGCCGCCTCATTTACAATTCCAATAACCTTCCCATCTTCCGCCATTAAGCATTCTACTAACTGAAATAGTTTATTAAAAAGAAGATGAGGATCCGTATTCCCTTTGTCTATACTAAATAGGATATGGGTTTTACTTTTGTGGAATTTTTTTTTCTCTTTCTCTCCGAAATGACAAATCGGTAAAACCTTTTCCAAAATAGGTTGAGGAAATGGAAAATTTAATCCTGCTACGGTAAATTTATCACCGTTAATTGTACCTGTTATAAGTAATGAACCTTCCTTAGCTAAAAGCATTTGGAAAACCACCTCATCACCAAAGCTATTAATTATTCGTTGTTTTAAACTGTTTTCATTCAGTTTTGGAACAGCTTTATACAAAAGCATAAAAGACAAGCTCTCTGTATCTGATTCGTCTTCATTTAGCACCTCCGGAATTACATCACTGGTTGGCTCTGTTACGATTTGTTCTTTGTTATTAAAGAGTTTTGAAAATATCCCCATAGTATTTTTGTTTTGAATAGTTAATTTTGAATTCATGTTAAATCTACCATTATCTATTCAAAATAAAAAACAAGTATTAATTGAGTATTTTTAATACGTCAAAAAAGGCGGTTTTACCTCATAGAGGAAGAGCTATGTAATTAAGGCAGAAGATGCCCTACTATAAATATGTGCTCTTTTAGCTTAAATACTAGAAGCAATAAAATGAATTATCAATAATTCACTACGAATATAACTCATGTACCCACCATTCGTTATCCCAATTTAATTTTATGCGATAAAAAAAACGAGCGCTACATCAGCGCTCGTTTTTGTGATTTTATTTACTTAATTCAGTAAAATACTTATAAAATAGTGGAATAGTTTCTATTCCTTTTAAATAATTAAACACTCCGAAGTGCTCATTAGGAGAATGAATGGCATCAGAATCTAATCCGAACCCCATTAAAATGGTTTTACTTTTTAGTTCTTCTTCAAACAATGCAACAATAGGTATACTTCCTCCACTGCGTTGTGGGATTGGTTTTTTTCCAAAAGTATCACTATATGCCATACTAGCTGCTTGATAGCCCGTACTATTTGTAGGCGTAACATATCCTTGCCCACCATGATGTGGAGTAACCTTTACTGTTACACCAGCTGGAGCAATACTTTCAAAATGTTTCGTAAACAATTCAGTTATGTTTTCCCAATCTTGATTAGGTACTAAACGCATAGATATTTTAGCATAAGCTTTAGAAGCGATAACTGTTTTTGCTCCTTCACCAGTATATCCACCCCAAATTCCATTTACATCTAGAGTTGGTCTAATAGCATTTCGTTCATTAGTAGTATATCCTTCTTCTCCATAAACGGCATCGATATCCAAGGCTTTCTTATAATTTTCTAATGAAAAAGGTGCTTTCCCCATTTCATCACGCTCTTCACGAGATAACTCTTCTACACCATCATAAAAACCAGGAATGGTAATATGATTCTTTTCATCATGTAAAGAAGCAATCATTTTTGTTAACACATTAATAGGGTTGGCAACCGCCCCACCGTACAAACCAGAGTGTAAATCTCTATTTGGCCCTGTAACCTCCACCTCAACATAACTCAATCCTCTTAAACCAGTTGTTATTGAAGGAATATCATTAGCAATCATCCCAGTATCAGAAATCAAAATTACATCATTCTTTAACTTTTCTTGGTTGTTCTTAACAAAAATACCAAGGTTAATAGAACCAACTTCTTCTTCACCTTCAATCATAAACTTTACATTACAAGGCAATTGGTTTGTTGAAGTCATGAATTCCAAAGCCTTTACATGCATGTACATTTGTCCTTTATCATCACAAGCACCACGAGCAAAAATTGCCCCTTCAGGATGTTTGTCTGTTTTTTTAATTACAGGTTCAAATGGTCCGCTAGTCCATAATTCAATAGGATCAGCAGGTTGTACATCATAATGTCCGTACACTAATATTGTTGGTAAAGTAGGATCAATAATTTTTTCTCCGTATACGATAGGATACCCGTCTGTCTCACATATATCAACGGCATCACAACCGGCCTTTTCAAGACTTAGCTTTACTTGTTCTGCAGTTTTTATAACATCATTTGAAAATGCTGAATCAGCACTTACCGAAGGTATTTTTAATAACTCTATAAGTTCGTTTAAAAAACGATCTTTATGTTCGCTTATGTAGTTTTTAATATTGTCCATTACTTAGAATTTTAGAGTTTCAAAAGTACTAAAAATAGTATTCATATTTTTTTTAAGTTTTTTATTTGATTATAACAAGTAATATGTATATTTGCAGTCCTTAAGCGGGCGTGGTGGAATTGGTAGACACGCTAGATTTAGGATCTAGTGCCGCGAGGTGTGAGAGTTCGAGTCTCTCCGCCCGTACAAACATAAACTCTAATATCTTTATAAATAAGATATTAGGGTTTCTTTATGTGAAAAATTTAATAAAAAGCTTAAGGAGCTATATATTCACTTACGATATTAATTTAACAACAAAATAATTTCATTAACTAAACTAACCATGAAAAAAAACTACTTACTATTTCTGATTTGTCTATTGTCTACAGTAATTTACGCCCAAAGAGCCAAAGATGGAGCTGCTACAATTTCAGCAGCTGGAACTCAGGTTAACGCATATACTGTATTAACAGCTGATGCAATAATTGGAAATACTTCCATAACTGTGGCTGATAATACATTAAGCACAAATTTTTCAGCTAATCTAACAGCTGGTGACCTGATCTTTATTTATCAGGCACAAGGTGCGACCATTGATGGCGTTCCAAATTCGGCTTCATGGGGACAAATCCTTACTTATAACAATGCAGGGAATTACGAATTTGCTGAAGTTATTGGTGTAACTGATGGTACAGGAGTAACTTTAACTTGTGGCCTTCAAAATGATTATACTTCAGCAGATCACGTTCAAATTGTTCGTGTACCGAGATATGATACACTTATGGTGAATTCTGGGGCATCAATTACTTGCCCAACTTGGAATGGAACAACTGGCGGTCTTGTTGTTGTAGAATCTAACGGAGATACTACTATAGATGGCTCCATAGATACATCAGGGACAGGTTTTAGAGGTGGTCAATTAGATCCAAGTTCTACTTTTAGTGCTGATTGGGTTTCAACAAATCCTGATTCTGGAGCAGAAAAGGGAGAAAGTATTGGAGGGAGTCAATCAGATTACGATGGTTTAAATGGTAAATATTGTAGAGCGGCGCCTGCTAACGGTGGTGGTGGTGGAAACGCACACAACTGCGGTGGTGGTGGTGGTGCTAATAGCGCCCCGATTGGACTAACATGGTCAGGTTTCGGCGAAGTTGATCCAACATACAACACATCATGGAATCTTGAAGCAGGATGGCTGCCGAACCACAGCCGTGCTGGCGGTGGTAAAGGAGGGTATGGACATTCTGGTTCTAATCAAGACGCAACACTTGTAGGCCCAAATAACTCTCTATGGGGCGGAGATTGGCGAAGATCTTATGGAGGTCAAGGTGGTAGAATTTTAGATTATACTTCTGGCAAAATATTTTTCGGTGGCGGCGGTGGTGCTGGAGACCAAAATAATGCTGACGGTGGTGCTGGAGGGAATGGCGGCGGTATCGTGTTCGTTTCATCATACGGAAATGTATCAGGTTCGGGGAGTATAATATCCAATGGTAATGATGGAGGAGATACTGACGACTCAAACCCTCCTTTTGGTGGATTAGCTGGAAACGATGGAGCTGGTGGAGCTGGTGGCGGTGGAACTGTTATTATTAATACAAACGGAATAACATCAGGAGTTACCCTAAACGCTAATGGCGGTAAAGGAGGTGATCAGCTACTCGCACCTGGTGCATTTGGTTCAGTTACTGAAGCTGAAGGACCTGGTGGTGGAGGTGGAGGCGGATACATTGCTGTATCCGGAGGAACACCTACAAGAACTACGAACGGTGGATTAAACGGAATAACAAATTCTCCGCATTTGATCGAATTCCCACCAAATGGAGCGAGCAGAGGTAGTTTGGGAAGAAATAATGCAAGCATTGATAATTACTATCCAACTGCAACAGAAAATACCACATGTGTTGGTAACTCAACATCATTAACAGCTTCTATTACTGGTACTTCACCAGCCGGAACAACAATTGGGTGGTATGATGCAGAAGTTGGAGGAACTTTGCTTGGAACTGGTACTACATACTCACCAGGTATACTTGGTTCGGACACAACTTATTATGTAGGGCTTTGTCCTGGATATTATAGAATCCCTATAAATGTTACGATTAGTCCTTTAGATGATTCTTCATTTAATTTTGTTTCAGCTTCATATGCTGTAGATGATGTAGACCCTACACCAACTATTACAGGTTTAGGAGGAGGTACATTTACAAGTTTACCAGCTGGACTAGATATTGACCCGTCTTCAGGATTAATAGATGTTTCAGAATCTATCATTCAATCCTATACGGTTACTTATACTACTGAAGGTCCTTGTCCAGATTCTCAAGATGTTGCTGTTGAAATTACTTCTTCATTAGGAATTAATGATGAGAATCTGAGTAAAAATCTTGAATTGTACCCAAACCCGAACAAAGGTTTATTTTCTATAATGTATTCTGGAAAAGATCTATTAGAACAATTAAACGTTTATGATGTTACAGGAAAACATATCAAGATAATAAATATGAGTAATTTTAATAATACTCAAGAATATGATATTAGTTACTTGTCAAAGGGTATGTATTTTATAATTATAAAAACAGCTAATGCAACAACCATAAAAAAAATGTTGTTGCAATAATAATCCCCCTTTTGGTGGAATTGGTAGACACGCTAGATTTAGGATCTAGTGTGCGAGGTGGTGAGTTCGAGTCACTCCGCCCGTACTTCGTAAGCCCTTGAAAACAGTAGTTTTCAAGGGCTTTTTTAATAAAAAACGTTTCCAAAACGAGTCAGTTGCTTATTCACGTATTTCACCAAACCAAATAACTATCAATACCATACACGATTGCACTTTTAAATAATTGCATAATTTTCAGTTCCAAAGTGTAATAGTTGGCACCTATAGAAAAACAGCCATCAGCATAACCAAAAAGCAACCAATAGTATCTGTTGGTTGCTTTTTTGGTTATGCTATTTAAATTCAAAAATATTATTTCATTTCCCTTATTTTATCATAACACACCTATTGTTTTTTTTAGAATTTGTTGAGTCATCCACTATTCTGCCCCATTAGCAATGCAGACAGGCTTTAAAGCTAAACCTTCTATAATTTGAATAATTTTATTATTTTCTTGTTCTGATCCGATTGTTATTCGAAAAAAATTAGGGTAATTTCTAACCTTACCAATCATTATTTCTGAATCAGTACATAGCTGTATAAATTCATTCCTAAGGCCCTCATTGTAAAACCGAATCGGTATAAAATTACCATGAGATTTAGAAACCCTAATATCCCCCTCTAAAAGCATTTCATTTAAAGTATGAAACATTTTTTCACGAGCTTCAATAATTCTTTCAATTCTAGGTTGAATAACTTTCTCAAAATTATTTAGTAACACTTTGGCGGAAGTAATAGTAAACGGTGAGAACTTAAAGGGAAGATCATTTTTTTTCAATTGCTTCTT